>ERZ827150.2889-NODE-2889-length-17641-cov-3.394063_pt1 | contig 17641 bp, 19 predicted proteins | sample MGYA00519779_ERZ827150 | MGnify/ENA primary metagenome ERZ827150 (study PRJEB31778, sample SAMEA3449267) | human gut metagenome | biome: human gut; feature: human-associated habitat; material: faeces | place: United Kingdom | collected 2010/2012 ...
CGCAAAATATCCGGTAAGGCAACCCGGAATGACAAACGCCGCCGCGCGGACGATATATGAGGCGGTATCCGGGCTTTTGGGGCATACCTTATTAACCGCGCGGAGATTTAAAACGGCGGTGACGGAATAGCTTAAAATCATTCCGAGGATAAGCGAATCCACGCCGAGATATTTCGGCAGAAAGACTATCGATAAAACGAGCGCGGTTGCGCCGGAAAGGTAATAAAGAAGCGATTGTTTTTCCTTGTTCAACGAATTTAAAATGCTTGTGGTGATAATGGTAATGCTCATCGGCAACATCGTTATCGCCCCTTTTTTTACGTAAATCCCAGCGGCGCGGTCGGCGTAAATTATCGAGCCTATCGCTTCGCCGGCGGAAAGGAAAACGGGGATAATTAGGCACGCCGTGAAAACGGAAAACTTTACGGCTTTCTCCACGTTGTTTTTAAGCGTGAGAAAATTTCCGGAGTAATAGTTCGAGGAAAGTTCGGGAACGAGGACCAGCGCGAGCGAACCGATAAACGTGGACGGCATAAAAATGAGCGGAAAAGCCATTCCGAAAACCTTGCCGAATTCCGAAACCGCGGCCGCTTCGCTCATGCCGTAGCGGATGAGTCTTGCGGGCAGAAGTACGGCTATAAGCGTGTTAATGAGCGAAGTTGCCGTTCGCATGAACGTTATCGGCGCGGACGAAACGAACAGTGGTTTTAATTCCGATTTCGGTAAAGAGAGCCGTCCGCCTTTTGTGAAATACGCTGTCAGCGAGGCTGAAAACGAAAAGACGTACGATATTAAAACCGCATACATCGCGCGTTTCGCGCCGTTCATAAAATCCGTCGAAAATTTGACGAGAACCACTCCCGCCGCAACCATCACGATTTCTTCGAACAGTTCGATAAGGCTGTAAGTCAGGAACCTTTCGTTGCCCCAGAACGTTCCGCGGATCACTGCGTAAACGGACGTTATGATAAGCCCCGGGATAACGATGGATAAAAGTTCGGAGCATCTTTTATCGGAGAAAAGAAAATCGGTTACGGGCAGACGCGCCAAAACGAGAAAAGTCACGGGGACGGAAACGATAAGAGTTAAAAGTATACCCGAAGAAACGACCATTCCGTTGTTTCGGCTTTTCCCTTCTTCGCGATTTTTAATCATCGTTCTCGAAACCGTTATCGGTATTCCCGAAGAGGTTATCGTCATAAACAGTCCGAGAACGGAAAGGGCGATCTGATATAATCCCAGCCCCTCGGAGCCTAACTCGCGCGATAAAAACACTCTGTAAATAAATCCGAGAAAACGTTCTGAACTTGAAAGAACGGTGACGATTACGACCGTTTTGAAAACTTTTTTAATAATACTCACCCCGATGTTTTGATTTTGACAGTGCCTTTTAAAGTGTTCTATAAAATGTTTATTAAAAATATAATTGAACTATGAATAAAAAATTTGATAATATCGGACGGTTCAAAAAGATTTTCGTTTATAAAACGGAGCGCGGCGACGATCTTCTTTCGATCGCAGAGAAATTTGGTACGACTGAAAGGATAATCGTCGCCGACAACCTTTTGACGGAAGAGCCTCGCCCCGGCGAAATGCTCGTCGTCGAAAAGCCGGAGGGCAGAGCGTACGTCGTCAAGCCTTTCGATACGTTGGAAAGTATTTCCGGCGGCGATAAAAAACGCGAACTCGAAATTCTCAAAAACAATAAAACCGATTTTATTTACGTCGGGCAGAAACTTTATATCTGATATATATCGGAAGTTTTGCCGCGCGACGTAATTTATCGATAAGTTTAACTTGACAAACCTTCCGACGTATGATATTATAATGATACGGAGTATCGTTAAATGAAATCGAGAAGGAATACGTCGCAAAGAGCGATGGTTGCGGAAATCGCGAAAAGATTATATCATCCGAGCGCTGAAGAAGTTTACGCCGAGGTTAAAAAATGCGAAAAGGGTGTCGGCAGGGCGACCGTTTTTCGCAATCTCAATCTGCTTGCGGACGACGGAGTTTTTATGAAAGTGTGTTTTCGCGGCGAACCGGCGCGGTTCGACACGAATCCCGCAAAGCACGACCATTTTTTATGCAACGTCTGCAAGGCGATAACCGATTTGCCTCCGCTGTCGCAAACCGATAACGACGCGGAAAAGGACGAGTTGATTCGCCGCGGTTTCAAGGTCGAGAGTAAATCGGTCGCATATTACGGCGTTTGCGACAAATGCAATCGCCTGCGGCTATCCGAGCAAGAATTGAACCCCGTTAAGACCTGATTCGGTTTAAATTTCGCTCGATTAAAAGGAAAACCGATAAAAAAATTGATTAACAATAGCGAAAACGCTTGCTAAAATATATTCGATATGATATACTTGAAGTAATCGAATATAAATAATACGGAGAAATAAATAATGCTTGCTAACTTACTTATGGATAATTGGACGCTGAAAATGATCATTTGCGTACCCAGCGTAATATTAGCCGTTCTTTGCGCGATTTTCATTATTATCGTAATAATGCTTCAACCGAGCAATTCGGATGGTATCAGCGCGCTCAACGGTCAGCAGGAAACCTTTTTTGCCGATAAAAAGAATAAGAGCAAAACTTTGGAGAGCAAACTTAAAAGACTCACCGTTATCACGATAGTCGTTATGGCAATCTGTATGGTAGCGTTCTGCGTGGCTCAATTCTATCTTTAATAAGCGGAAAAACAAAGGCGACTTAATCGGTCCCTTATTTTTTTGCCGAAAATCAAAAGCGAAAAACAAAAAAACAAATATGAGTATTTACGATCAGTTAAAAGAAAAATTCGACAGCGGCGAATGGGACGGCTACACGCGAAAAATGATTTTCGCCGCCCTTGGAATAACGTCGCAGTCCGAAAAGAGCATGCTCGGCAGAATTCTTGCCGAGCTTCAATTCCGCGGAGTGGTTTATTATATCGACGGAAAGTTTTGCACGCCGTCGTCGGCGGGGTATATCGAAGGAACTCTGCGCGGAAACGAACGCGGGTTTGCCTTTTTCACCGCCGCGGACGGAAAAACACCCGATATGTTCATTCCGAACAGAAGCCTTCACGGCGCGTTGCATAAGGACAGGGTTCTGGCGAGAAAAGTCGTATCGGAGAGAGGCTCGTCGGACGAGGGCGAGGTCGTTGCGATTTTGGAGCGGGGCGTAACTTCGCTTTGCGGAACTTATTACAGAGAGCGCGATTTCGGATTCGTCCGCCCGGACGACAAGAATTATTTTAAGGATATTTACGTGCCTTTGAAACGTTCCGGCGGCGCGAAACCGCGCGAAAAAGTGTTTGTCGAGATTTATAAGTTTCCCGAAAACGGTAACCCGGAAGGGCAAGTTAAGGAGATTTTAGGCAAGAGATTCGACCTTAAAACCGAGGAGCTTTCCATAATCAGAAGTTACGGCTATAAAGAGATTTTTCCCTCTGCCGTTATAAAAGAAACCGATAAAATCGGCGACGAGGTTACGGACGGGCAAACGCAGGGCAGAGCGAATTATACAGATCGATTAATCGTCACCATTGACGGCGAAGATTCTCGCGATTTTGACGATGCGGTTGAGGTCCGGAAAAACGAAAACGGAAATTATATGCTCGGCGTTCATATCACCGACGTTTCGGAATACGTGAAAAAGGGAAGCGCGACAGATAAAGAAGCGTTGAACCGTTCCACGAGCGTTTATTTCCCGGACAGAGTTATTCCGATGTTGCCGGAAAAACTTTCAAACGGCATATGTTCGCTCAACGAGGGTGTGAAAAGGCTGACTATTTCCTGCGTTATGGAAATCGACGCGGACGGCAACGTCGTGGACAAAGAAATCAAGCCGTCGGTGATAAAATCCGCAAAGAGAATGACATACACGGAAGTGCAGGGAATAATCGACGGCAAAAAAGAGTATCTCGAAAAATATCCGCAGATTACGCCTATGATTCTAGAAATGCGCGAACTTCAGAAAATTCTCTCCGCAAAAAGAGACGAGCGCGGCAGTATCGACCTCGACGTGAAAGAATCGCATATTTATCTCAAAGGCGACGAGATTGTCGTCGAACCGAGGAAATCCGCCGAGGCTTATAAAATAATAGAAGAATTTATGGTGGTTGCAAACGAGTGCGTTGCGGAATACGCTTTCTATCTCGAAGCGCCGTTCGTTTACAGGATTCACGGAAAACCGCTCGCGGAAAAAGCGAAAGCGTTTGCGGATTTCATTTCGGCAATCGGGCTGACGGTAAAGTGGAAACCCGACGAAGTCCGCCCGCGCGATTTCGCGGCTCTTCTCGAAAAACTTAAAGACGAACCGATTTTCCCGGTAGTCAACAAAGTGATGCTGAGAAGCATGCAAAAAGCAAAATATTCGCCTGAGAACGAGGGGCATTTCGGCTTGTCGAGCAAGTGTTATTGTCATTTTACTTCGCCCATAAGAAGATATCCCGACCTTGTCGTTCACAGGGTGTTAAAATTGATTATTGACGGCAAATTTGGTGAGTTAATCGACTTATACGCTGACTTTGTGGCGGAAGCATCGCGAATTTCTTCCGAAAACGAACGCCGCGCGGACGAGGCGGAAAGAGCTGTGGACGATTTATACAAGGCCTATTATATGCGTTCGTTCGTCGGCGAAGAATTCGACGCCGTGATAAGCGGCGTAACCGCGAAAGGGGTTTACAGTCAACTCGAGAACACCGTCGAAGGGTTTACGCCCGTAGAATTTTTGCCGCGCGGAAATTACTCTTTCGACGAAAAAACGTTCTCGCTCGTTTCGGGCAAACGTAAATTCTCGCTCGGGGATAAGGTGAAAGTCGGCGTTGCCGGCGTGGACGAAGCCGAAAAACGCGTGGAACTGATTATTCTTGAAAAGCGTATCGGCAAACTATAATAATCGTATCGGTAAACTATAATAAACTATAATGAAAAAGCCGGAATCTGCGTCTGTTCCGCCCCGATTCCGCGGATTTTTAATATCAATTTTCGCGGATTTATAATATTAATATTATAAAATGCGGGATTTTCCTTGCAAATGAAGCCGATATGTGTTAAAATGAACGCGTTATGAAAATAATATCCGAAAACAGAGAGGCGAGATTCGAATATTTTATCGAGGATTCGTTCGAGGCGGGCATCGCGTTGGACGGCGGAGAAGTGAAGTCGATAAAATCCGGAAACGTAAGTTTAAAGGACGCCTATTGTTCGGTGAATAACGCCGAAGTGTTTATTAAAGGTATGCACGTCGCGGTTTACGACCGCGGCGGCGCTTTTAACGTTAAGGACAGTCGGCGCGACAGGCGGTTGCTTTTGCATAAGAGCGAAATAAGGAAACTTATCGGAAAAGTCAACGAAAAGGGCTACACGCTTGTTCCGCTGAAAATTTACCTTAAACAGGCTCTTATAAAAATCGAAATAGGGCTTTGTAAAGGCAAACATACTTACGATAAAAAGCAAACCGTAAAAGAGCGCGACCTTGACAAAGCCGCTCGAAGAGAATTAAAAAATATAAAATTATAAGGCTGAAAATCCTGTAAACAAAGAAAATATGCAGAAGAAAAAATTTATAACCGAGGAAAGGTTGGGGCGTATAGTTCCGGCTCTTTTGTCATCTTTGACGCTTGCGCTTGTCGTGTTCGTGGTTGCGCCGCTCGATATTTTCGGCAGTAATTACGCCGAGTTGGATTTTTCGCTTAAGAATTTTGCCTTTTTTCTGATACTCGGGGCGGTTCTCACCATGCTTTTGTTCGGTTTGCTTATGTTTTTGTTGCCGCGCAAGGCGTATCGGTGCGTGTTCGCTTTTACTCTGGCAACCGCCGCGCTTTTTATCATTCAGCAAAACTTTCTAAATTTCGGAATGAATTCGCTTCCCGGCGACAAACTTCCCGGCGAAATCCCGTCGGTAGGCGAGATAATAATAGACCTTCTGGTCTGGATCGTCGTTTATGCCGGTGCGTTTTTCCTTGCAATATGGGTGAACATAAAAGGCGATAAGGGCGACGTAATCAAAACGGTGTCGTTCATCGTCTCGTTCGCTCTTCTCGCCTCGCAGATAACGAGCCCGATTTTTATCGTGATAAACAGCAATTCCAAGTTTGAAACGAATATCCTCAAAGGCTCCGGCAAAAAAGAAAAAACGATCATAAACACCGAACGCGGATTCAACGAACTTGCGCAAAAAAACAACGTCTTTTATTTCTGTATCGACCGTTTCGACGAGGAATACGCCGAAAAGGCTTACGCCTCAGACAGAGGGATTTTCTCGGAACTGACGGGTTTCACCTGGTATCGGGACAACGTTTCCAATTACGGACACACATTCCCTGCCGTGGCGAATATGCTCACTCAGAAAAAATATAATGCCGACTTAAAACGCGCGGAATTTCTCGATAAAGTCTATAAGGGTGGCGACACTCCGCTCGATAAGTTAAACGAGAACGGTTACGCCGTCAATATTTATACGGTTAAATATTACGCGTTTACGGACGCGGGGCATCTTCCGCAATACGTCGGCAATCTCGCAAAAGCGACGGAAGAGAGCAACGAAAGGATTTCTTTCGCCCTGTCCGCTCAACTCGCCGGGTTTTCGCTTTATCGCGCCGCGCCGCTCGTTTTTAAACAATTTTTCGACACGGGCAGTACGTCGGACGTCAACGGAATAGTCAACAAAAAAGGCGACGACGGTTACGAAGAGTGGATCGGTACGAACAGTCAGGCGGAAACTCTTGCAAAAAACGCTATCACCGTCGGCGATGCCGAAAAAAAATTCGCTTTTATTCATTACGACGGAATGCACGACGTTCTTCAACCTTACAGTCCGTTTATTCCTTCGATTTTAAGCAGAAATATCGGCGTGGTTAATTCGTTTATAAAAGCGCTCAAAGAAAACGGACTTTATAAGGACTCAACGATAATCATAACGGGCGACCATTCGCGTCCGGTAAGCGATATTTCGGGCGTATTAGACGGAAGCGGTAAAGGTCAGCCGCGCAGAACGGCGTTGTTCGTTAAAACCGCGGGTAGCGACGGGGGCTTTGCGGTTTCCGAGGCTCCCACCTCGCACGAAGATATCTGGGCGACGATTTTTCGTTCGGAGAATATCGGCTATGAAGGCTCGGGCGTGGCGGTGAATTTGCTTTCCGAAGGTCAAAGCCGCGAAAGAATTTATACCTGGCACACTTACGCGACCGGTTCGCTCGACGAGTACGTGTACAAAATAAACGGCAAAGCGAGCGTTATCGGCAACTGGGAAGAAATCGGACATATACATTTAAACAAGTTTTTGATGAGTTAAGGAGAACGGACCGATGTCGACGATACTTTATTATATCAGCGTACCATTCGGATATCTGATGAAATGGTGCTGGATGCTTACGGGTAATTACGGTCTGGCGATTATCCTTTTCACTTTGGCGACGAAAATCGTCCTTATGCCTCTTTCGGTCTGGATTCAGAAGAATTCGATCATAATGGTTAAAATTCAGCCCGAAGTAAATTTTCTTAAAGCCAGAATGCACGGCAATCTCGACGCAATCGCGGACGGACAGTCCGAAATTTACAAAAGAGAGCATTATCACCCGCTCATTACGATAATTCCGCTTATTCTGCAGGTCGTTTTATTGCTTGCGGTTGTCGAAATTATTTATCATCCGTTCAATTATCTGTTCGGTTTCGGCAAGGAAACGATCGAGGCTCTCGCCGCGGTCGCGGGGCTGGATACGGAATCGTCCACTTGCCAACTTAAAATAATCGGTATGATGCAGACGGGGCAGTTCGCAACCCTACCCGGCGCGGGGGATATCGCGGCGCTTTCGGGAATAATCGAAAAAGCGAATTCTCTCGAACTCGGTTTCCTCGGGTTCAATTTGTCTTACATTCCCGCCGAAACGTGGGGGATTTACGTTATAGTTCCGATTCTTGCGGGCGCGTCTTCGTTCGTTATGTGTTTAACGCAGAACATTTCCAACGTTCTGCAACACGAACAGGGTAAACTCAATCAGTACGGCATAATGGCTTTAAGCATAGCCTTGTCGCTTTATCTCGGGCTTTTCGTTCCCGCAGGCACGGCTCTTTACTGGATAGCGAGCAATCTTATGTCCATCGGCGTAATGTATTTGCTCAACTGGCTGATAAACCCGAAGAAGTATGTGGATTACAAGGCTCTGGAAGAGAGCAGAAAGGCTCTTGCGGACGCCAAAGCGTTCGGCGCGGTCGATAAAAAAGATCCGCGTTACGCCGAGAATAAAAAACGCGAAAAAGCCGACTATAAGAAATTCAAAGGCATCGCCAACAAACACGTCGTTATTTATTCCGAAAAGAGCGGATTTTACAAGTATTATAAAGACGTTATCGCGGAATTGCTGAAAAGGTCGAATCTTGCGATTCATTACGTCACCAACGACCCGAACGATATTATTTTCGAGGTAGCGAAGAGCGAACCGAGAATCAAGCCGTATTATATCGGACTGAAAAAACTCGTCACGCTGATGATGTTCGTCGAAACGGACATGTTCATCATGACTACGCCCGACCTTAACACTTATTATCTCAAACGTTCGTTCATCAAAAAAGATATCGAATACGTTTATTTCCCGCACGACACCATGAGTTCGTTTTACGGTTTCAAAGAGGGCGCGTTCGATAATTTCGACACGATCTTCTGCTCCGGCGAGCATATCAAAGAGGAAATTCGCAAAACAGAAGAGGTTTACGGGCTTCCGAAGAAAACTCTCGTCGAGTTCGGCTTCCCCCTTTCGGACTATCTCGAAGAAATGGGTAACAAAGCGAACGAAGAGAGAAGAAAATCCCCCAAACCATATAAGCAGGTTCTTATCGCCCCGTCGTGGCAGGAGGACAACCTTCTTGATTCCTGCGCGGACGATCTCATCGCATCGCTTTACGGCGACGGATATAAGATAATCGTCCGTCCGCACCCGGAATACGTCAAGCGTTACGGCGCAAGGCTTTCCGCGCTGATAGAAAAATACAAGGACGCGGACAAGGATAAACTCGTTTTTGAAACCGACTTTTCTGCTAACGAATCGGTTTATTCGTCCGATATCCTTATCACCGACTGGTCGGGCGTAGGTCCGGAATTCTGTTTCGCCACGAAACGACCGGCGATATTCGTGAACACCAAGCCTAAGTGCGAAAACCCGAACTGGCAGAAAGTCGGCATCGAACCCGTCGAAATGTCGCTGAGAAAAGAACTCGGCGAGGCAATCGGAAAGGGCGAGGCGAAAAACGTGAAAGCCGTCGTCGAAAAACTTCTCGGCGAAGAGGATTTATACGCGAAGAAAATTGCGGAAATTTACGACGGATTCATCTATAATCACGGAACTGCCGCCGAAAATGGCGCGAAGTACATTCTCACGTCGCTTGCGGCGAGGGCAAAACAAAAAAAGGATAAAAAATAAGGAGTTTTACATATGTTGGTAAATTTATTGTATCTCGATCCGGCGGCGACGACCGCCATAATCACTTCGTTGACGGCGATAATCGCGGCGGTCGGCGCATGGTTCATCATCAGATGGAGAAAGATTAAAAAAGGCGTTTCCAAAACGTTGCATATCGACGAAAACGCGAAGAAAGAAGTCGAGGATGATCTCGTTATAACCGACGCGGATATCTTAACGGACGAAAAGTCCGAAAAGGCTGGCGAAGACGTTGCGGCGACGGAAACGGAAGAAAAGAAATAATCGGCGGATAAATCGTAAACGCGAAAGCGTTGTCTGAAATATTTTGACGGAGAGGGCAAAATGGAAAAGAAAACTGCAATAATCATCGGCGCAGGTCCTGCGGGGCTTACAGCCGCATATGAACTTTTAACAAAATCGGACGATATCGTTCCGATAATTCTCGAAGCGGAAGATTTCGTGGGCGGCATTTCGAGAACGGCGACCTATCACGGCAACAGAATGGATATCGGCGGACACAGATTTTTCTCCAAGGACGACAGAGTCGTGAATCTGTGGACAAAGTTTCTGCCCGTTCAGGGCGCGCCGTCGATAGACGATAAAATTCTCGGCAGAGAAAAACCGCTCGTCGAGGGCGGCCCCGACCCCGAAAAGACCGACGACGTAATGCTCGTCAGGGACAGGCTTTCAAGAATTATTTTTCTCAGAAAGTTTTTCGATTATCCCATCTCGTTAAAGGCTCGCACGTTCATAAATATGGGCCTTTTCCGCACGATGCGGGCGGGCTTCGGCTATATAGGCAGCTGTATTCATAAAAGAAAAGAGGACAATCTCGAAAACTTTTATATCAACAGATTCGGCAAGCCGCTTTACGAAATGTTCTTTATGGACTACACGGAGAAACTGTGGGGCGTTCACCCGCGCGATATTTCCGCGGACTGGGGCGCGCAGAGAGTTAAAGGTTTGTCCATAAGAAAAGCCATCGCCAACGCTCTTTCCAAGCCTTTCCGCAAAAAGACGGACAAGGTTGAAACGAGCCTTATCGAGCAGTATTATTACCCGAAGAAAGGTCCGGGGCAACTCTATGAAGAGATGGCGGACGAAATAGTAAGGCTCGGCGGCAAAATCGTCAGGAATTCAACGGTCAAAAAGGTAGTCGTTTCGGACGGAAAGATAGAATCTCTCATCGCGGACGAAAACGGCGAAGATAAGGAATATAAGGGCGATTATTACATTTCGTCGATGCCCGTAAAGGACCTTATCGAGGCTATCGGCAAAAAGAACAGCGGCGACGACGTTTATCGTATCGCGATCGAACTTCCTTACCGCGATTTCATAACGGTCGGGCTTCTTCTCGATAAGTTAAAGGTTAAAAACAAAACGAAGATCAAAACGCTCAACGATATCGTTCCCGATTGCTGGATATACGTTCAGGACAGGGACGTGAAACTCGGGCGTATTCAGATATTCAACAACTGGTCGCCTTATATGGTCGACGACTGCGAGCATAAAGTCTGGATAGGGCTTGAATATTTCTGCTCGGAAGGCGACAAAATGTGGACGGCGCCGGACGATGAATTCATTAAATTCGCCGCGGCGGAACTCGTCAAAATCGGCGTTATCGAATCGGAGGAAAACGTTCTCGATTCCACGATAATTCACGTCAAAAAAGCCTATCCTGCATACTTCGGAACTTATGCGGAGTTCGATAAGGTCAAGGATTATCTCAACGGATTTTCCAATCTCTGGTGCGTCGGCAGAAACGGTCAGCACAGATATAACAATATGGATCATTCCATGGTCACGTCCATGGTTGCGTGCGACGAAATTATCAACGGAATAACCGACAAAACGGAACTCTGGAGCGTCAACACCGAAAAGGAATATCACGAAATCAAAGCCGACGACGAAAAATCGGGCGACGAAGAGAAACAAGCGGAATAAATCGCGGAGGTGAATATGTCTGAAACGATTTTAAAAGAGAATTTTCCGGATAACGGTCGAATAAACGTCAAGGAGTATTTCTTCAAGGTCGTAAGGTATATCGGTTTGTTTGCCGCCCTTACGATTATAACCGGAGTGTTTTTTTACCTGCTTAAACCTTATTACGAATTCTGGAAGAGAAAAGGCGCGGTTGCCCAGAGTTTTTGCGTCGCCGTTTTTCTCGTTCTCGTCGTGACGGGGATTTATTGCAAAAAAACGGGCAAAATGACGCCCGATTTGCTTTTGAAACTAATTCTCGCCGCGGGGTACGTAATAAGGCTTGCGTATATGCTGTACACGCCCGTTTCCGTCCGTCAGCACGACACGTATAACAGAGCGTTGACGGGACACGAGGCTTACGCCTGGATAATTTATACCACGGGAAAACTTCCGACGACGAACGATTATCAGTTTTATCATCCTCCGCTCAACGCATTCGTTCAGGCAGTGTTTATGCGCGTGACGAACGGACTTACGGAAATGCTTCAAAAAGTTTTCGGGTTAGGCGACGCGATTCCGTCGAAATACCTTTCGGGTATGCCCACGGTCACGTCCACGGCATACGTCGGGCTTACGGAGTACAGATATTATTTGTATTCAACGACGCAGATTCTCGCCGTAATGTGGTCTGTCATCACCATGGTCGCGCTCGTAAAAACGCTTAAACTTCTGGGGTTGAAAGGTTACGCGCTCGCCGCCGTTTCGGCGTTCGTCGTGTTCTTTCCGAGACATATTCAGTTTTCGGGGCAGGTGAACAACGACGCTTTGGCGTATATGTTCCAGATGCTTTCCGTTTACTATTGTTTAAGATGGTGGAAAAAGGGACGCAGACTTTACGATTTGCTTATCTGCGCGCTTTGCATAGGTCTCGGAATGATGTCTAAAATCTCGGCGGCGGTTATATGTATTCCGATTGGTTGCGTGTTCGCTTACGAATTTTTCCGCGAAATCGAAAAAGCCGTTTCCGCGAAGAAAAACGGAGAGAGCGGCGCGTGGAATAAAGTAATTTATACGGCGGGCGGTTACGTTTTGTTTTTGTGCGTATGCGCGCCTATAGGTTTGTGGTTTCAGGTTTACGCTTACAAAACGTTCGGGCAGGGTTTCGGATTCGTATTCTCGAATCTCAACAGCGCGCTCGGGACAACTCACCACAACTGGTTTGAAAGATTGTTCATAACGTTCAACCCGAACGAATATTTCGGAACGCTTTATTGCGTGCCGTTCTGCACGGTGAAGAACGGAGTGATAACGGAATACAACAACTACAACTTGCCGTTATACCAACTCCGGTCGGCGCTTTTCGGCGAATTCAGCAATTACAAAGGCGGGGAGTGTTTCTCGGCAACGGCGTTCGCATGCGGGCTGTTGTCGCTGATTGCGTTCATCGTAATGCTTGTTTATTACGCCGTTCTTTATTTCAAAAACGGTAAAAAGGCTCTCGCGGACGAAACCGAGCGGAATGATATTGCGTTTATCGTGATTATGACCGCTTCGTTTCTGATATCCGAGTTTATGTTTTATATAAAAATGCCTTACGCCTGCACGATGGATTTCAGATACGTTATGCCTGTAATCCTCGGTTTCGCGATGATTTTTTATTACGCGAGAAGGCGTATTCTTGCCGCGAACACGGAATTCGGAAACACGCTTGTTTTTGTTTCCACGTTCTGCGCCGTGGCAACGGTTTCGTTAACGACTTTGTTTTATCTCGTCTGCAGCATTTAAAACTTTTGGGATACGCTTATTTTAGCCACAGGCGATTGCGTTCGAACGCAATCGCCTGTGGCTACGTGCTGAGGTGAATTGGAATTATGGAAGAAAACGTACAAAACGAAGAACATAAAAAACAAACAAAAAAGCAGTTATTCTGGGAAATTTTCAGGTTTCTGCTCGTCGGCGGAACGGCTACGATCGTCGATTACGCCGCCGCTTACGTGTTTTATCACTGGCTGTTGCCGCCGTCTTTAATCGGGCAAACTCCGTCGCTTATTATTTCAACGGCGGTCGGGTTCTGCTTCGGACTTACGGTCAATTGGTTGCTTTCGATAACTTTTGTGTTCAGGCAGGTAACCGACGAAAAAGCCTCGCGCTCGAAAAAATCGTTTCTTATTTTCACGATAATCGGGCTTATCGGGCTTGCTATAACGGAAGTGGGAATGCATCTCGGCGTAACTATGCTGCCTGAGATAACGATTTTCAAGACAACGGAATTTCTAGGCGAAGCGTGGAAATGGTGGATAAGCAAAGTCGTTATGACGTGCATAGTTCTCGTCTGGAACTACGTCGGCAGAAAAGTTCTCGTGTTCAAGTAAAAAAACGCAAAGGGAGCGGAAAATGGAAAAATACGCATGGAAAGCCGAGATTTTAAATGGAAAAAAAGACGAATACGTAAAACGTCACAATGAAATCTGGCAGGAAATGAAAGACGTTTTAAAAAAAGCGGGAATCCGCAATTATTCGATATGGATTTGCGGCAACGAATTGTTCGGGTATTACGAATGTGAACACGGCGTCGCGTATGCGGGCAAAGTTCAGGCGGAAAGCGAAGTCGTGGACAAATGGAACGAATATATGAAAGACGTTATGATTATGCCCATCAACGAAAGGACGGGCGCGCAGCCGTTGCTCGAACAAGTTTTCGAATTCAACGGCTGAAACAACAATCGTCAGCATTCCGATATAATCCTCGACGTTTCATAAGGTAAGGGCTTAATAAAATGGATGAGAATTTGTTTGATTTTAATAAAAAATATGGCTTCCATGATACTGAGATAACAAAATGTGTTGTTTCCGATAACAAGGTTGTTGTTTTCTTTTCAAAAGGCATATATTTGCTTGATGATGAGGGGAGAGAAACATCTTTAACAGCAAGTTGTCGTATGGAAATATTTGTTGATAGTGAACATTGTTCACCGGAGGATAACGTTTCGATTTATTTTTATAGAAAACATGCAAGAAAAGTAACTACGTGTAAATGCTTTGAAAAATTTATTTGTAAAACAAAATTTGACATTCTCTTTGATTATTACTCATCTTTTGCCAAATCAATTTTATTGAAAGGTTATATTGGTAAGTATTCTGTTGATTTTATTGTTGAAAACATAACTGCAGTTAATTTTGTTTTTGATGAATAATTATAAAGGGAAGTGTGTATTACAACAGTCAAAATAACAACTTGTGTTTTGCATCGACTTATTCAGCGATGAGATTCAATTTTTAATTGAAAATGGCATACCTTGGGAGATGTTTTAATTATGAAGTTTTTTATTTGCTTATCTAAAAATCGAGCAGAAAAAAGAGATTTTTTGCAAGAAAGAAAAATGACGAAGACAATAAACAGTATAATTACTCCGTATGGATATGAAATCGAATATTTCAGATATTATCCTGATGTGTTCGGAAATATTGTTCTCAAAATAAAAAAAGGCGATATAACAGAAACTTTTATAACCGACCGCGGAGAAATATATTATAACGATAAAATGGTCGAGAAGTCGGGAGGTGCGCTTGATTTGCAGAATCAATTATTGAGAGTGGTGAGTGAAATTGTAAGAAAAGAAGAATAGCGGTGTAACCGAAATGAAGCGGGTTAGCCTTTACAATAAGGGGCGGGTTTACATTTGCAATAAATGCGCTTCGACATAATGGCACATCAGGAGTGGCTGCTGATTAAATTCAGGGAGGGTTTCTATGAAAAGAAAAATATTTTTTCGGCAATCAGGGTTGTATTGGTTTGATGTGTTTATAATTTTTATTACATTTTCCTGGTGTGTTTTTGGGGTTGTTTATTGCTCTATATCTGTTTTTATAAAAAATGAAAAAACACTTAATAATTACATCGCTATATTCGGAGGAATGGCAGGTTTTTTATTGTTTGGGTTTGAATTGCTAAGAATGGTCCGACAAGTAATTATTCTGAAAGAAAATGAAATTTACGTCCCCGAAGAGTGGGGTATGTCGGATGAAAAATTTCAATATGAGGTTTCCGTTCTTTACACTGAAATAGACCATGTGTTTTTGCGTGAATCAACATGTGATTCAAATAATAAACCTGTTAAAAGATATTGGATAACTCTTCCCAATCTGTATTTTGTGATATGCTGTAAAAACGGAAAAGAAAAATCAATAAATATTCTGTTTTATAGTAAAAAATGCAGAATAAAAATGATCAGTGAAATAATTAACAGAGCAAAATTGTGCGGGAATAAATTTACCGATGAAAAAGGAGAAGATATATACAAAACAATTTTAACCGCTAAAAAATAGGATGAAATAAAGATTTGAAACTTTTAAATTCGGGGAAGTGGCGGCTTATAAACTGAATACGATTATAACTACCGTTCCCGCGACGAGAAGAGCTAGCCCGCATAGCGATTTTTTGCTGAACTTCTCTTTGATAATAAGGAATGAAAACGCCATGGTAAAAACTATCGAAAGTTTGTCTACGGAATTCACGGCAACGGGATTGACGCCGTTCATATTCAGAGCGTAATACTCCGAAAGCCAGACAACACCGGTTGCTACTCCGGAGAGAGTAAGGAAAAGCCAATCTTTCCATGATGTCGACTTAATATCCTTATATTCCTTTCTTGCAAGAACGATCGCGCCCGCGAAAACGAATACGATAATCGTTCTTATAAGAGTGCCGAGGTCGGAAGAAATCCCCGACAAGCCGATTTTGCAGAGGAACGAAACAAGGCTTGCGAACACTGCGGACAAAACCGCATATATCAGCCATTTGGACGATTTTTCATCGGTGTCGTTCTTTTTGTCGATCATCATAATCGTGCCGGAAAGCATTAAAGCGACGGACAAGGCGAGCATACAGATAGTCAGCGCGTCGCCGTTGTTGGTGGAGTCGTTAAAAAAGAAAATGACGAACAGAATACTCGTCAGAACGAAACTCGATTTGTCTATCGGCGCGACCTTGTTGATATTGCCGAGTTTCAGAGCTTTGTAATAGCAAAGCCACGAGCAACCCGTGCAAAAACCCGAAAGGAGTAAAAATAGTCGATTTGATATCGTGAGCGTCCCGATTTGATATATACTGCCCGTGATAAAGCATAAAATCAGCGCGCATACGATTACGATACCCGTTCTGAAAAATGTCGCAAAGTCGGAATTAACGTTTTTTATGCTGATTTTTGCAAAAATAGTCGTGAGCGACATCGCCAACGCTCCGATCAAAGCGAGAATTAACCACAACATAGGTTTTAAAAGTCCTTTTCGGAATTCTTTTGTAATTTGAGGATTCCGTTTTTAATATAGCACAATCGGCGTGTATATGCAATATAATTTTGTTGACTTAACGGAGAAAAAATATTATTATTTGATAAAAACAAGGAGAATAACTAATATGATTTTACACGTTGTAATGTGGAAATTTAAAGAGGGAGAAGAAGCCAACGTCGATAAATTTCTGGCCGGGCTTGATGGGTTACGAGGGATAATTCCGCAAATCGTTGATATGGAATTTGGCAAAAATATCAACCCGAATAATGATTTCGACGCTGTTCTTGTTATAAAATTCAAGTCTTTTGAAGACCTTGAAATTTATAAGAATCACCCCGAGCATAAAAAAGTTTCGGCGTTATGCAAGTCGATAAGGACTGCGCGCGAGGCGGTTGACATAGAGATTTAAATTTGTCTGATTTTAATAATCAATCATTAAAAACCACGCTATAAGTCGATTATCGGCTGATTTTGCAATTAAATATCAATCGGCGTACCAGCGACCGGCGTAAAGAACGTATGCGGAAGCCTTAGTGATAACGAATGGAATCCCTAATCGTTTTTCTTTCTCGGGGAAACGGGGTCGGCGTTTTTGACGTACGTATCCCATACGCCGATACGGTCGTCCTCGTCTATTTTGCGGATAACCTTCGCGGGAACTCCCGCTACAAGACTATTAGAGGGAACGTCCCTCGTGACAACCGCTCCCGCAGCGACAACGCTGTTTTCGCCTATCGTAACGCCGCCGCAGATGATCGCGCCCGAACAAATCCAACAACCTTCTTTAATCGTAATCGGCGCGGAGAATTCGAGATCGTGCCTGCCGTCGGGATAGTCGGCGTTAAGGCGTTCTTCGGCGATAAGCGGATGGTTCGGCGTCGCTAAGGTCACGGGCGCGCCTATCCAAACGCCGTCGCCGAGAGTTATCGGCGAAATGTCGAGAAGCGTGCAGTTATGCCAGCCAAGAATAAAACGAACCGTGGTCTGACGGCGAGTTTTTGACTAATACGTCGTTAC
>ERZ827150.2892-NODE-2892-length-17636-cov-2.783346_pt1 | contig 17636 bp, 9 predicted proteins | sample MGYA00519779_ERZ827150 | MGnify/ENA primary metagenome ERZ827150 (study PRJEB31778, sample SAMEA3449267) | human gut metagenome | biome: human gut; feature: human-associated habitat; material: faeces | place: United Kingdom | collected 2010/2012 ...
GTCGCGAATCAGGCAATTGAGGAGTATTCGTTCGTGATCTCAGAGATGGTATTTTATGATAAGGCACATTGGCGTGTTCCGGAGTGGAATGTCGGTTATACGGCTAATGGCTCGTCCGGTTCCCCTTTATTTAATGGTGAAGGACTCGTTATAGGCTCCTTATCGGGGGGTAACTCTACTTATCAATCACCTGTGAATGACTATTTTTATCGCTTAGGAGCCGCTTGGGACCATTCCGAGGAAGCTAACCGGCAATTGGCTTGTTGGTTGGATCCCTTGTCTGCGGGTAATAAAATCTGTGAGGGATTGGATCCATATCTTGCTACCCCATGTGAGCGGTTAAGTAATGTTTTCTTATCGGGTGGCCGGGAAAAAGTGGAATGTACGGCTTATACCTCTGGTTCAAAAGCGCCTCTTTTTGGTAATAATGAGTCTGGTGTGATGGAGTATGCGGAGGAGTATCGTCCTGATGGACGGCTTCTTTTGTATGGTGCCTATATCGTGACGCCTGCAGCCGGTTCTAATTATCGCTCTTTGGATGTGGATATTACTATCTATAGTGGAGCGTCTCGTCCGGAAGAGTTACTCCACGTGGAACATTTTCAACCCAGCTATACGAATAAATCTCTTTTAGATGATTCATTTGTAGAATCGGACAAGTCGTTGAACCGCTCGCAAGAAAGTTTTGTCCGTTTTGAGCGCCCGATTGAGGTAAACGGTCCATTTTATATCGGTTATCGGATCAACTCCTCACCAGCCGATACCTATTTCTCGGCCTATAATCTGCCCAAAGGCGCTACAGCCCGCAACAGTGTTTGGGCGCGGACCAGCTCAGCATGGGTTGAGGCCACAAACCTGCCATCGGCAGGATTCAGTACGGCTTTGTTTATCGATCCGGTTATTCAGTATATACCTTATGTGGATTATGAGTCCATTCCGTTTGAAAGAGCTCCGATTGTAGTATCTGCTCGTCGGGGGGCCGTAGAGGTGTTTGGTGCGCTAAATGCCTCTTATGAACTTTATTCAATGGAGGGAAAGCGGATGGCCGCTGATAAAATCAAGACTGAGCGTGCCTTATTGGACTTCTCGGCCTTGTCCTCAGGTATCTATCTGTTGAGAATAGAGGGCAAGTCCGGAGTGGTGAGCCATAAAGTCCGATTGTAGGATCACCGCGATCGCAGTGCAGTGAGACTGCGACCGTAGTGCAATTTTTCTGCAGCTGGTGTGCAGTGAAACTGCGAACGGTTTGCAGAGTTATTTATCAGGATTGTCATTTTTTTTATGTTCCTTGGCAAATTGTGAAGGTGTCCTGTTGAATTGTTTTAAGAACGCTCGGCTAAAATATGACTGGGAACTGAAACCTACAGCTTCTGAGATTTCATTAAGTCTCAATTCTCCTTGGAGAATTAGTTCTGCCGCTTTTTTTAACCGAGCTATTTTGATGAGCTCATTTGGACTTAATTTTGAGATGTTATTTATCTTTCTATATAGAGAAGCTCGACTTAGATTCATTTTTTCCGCGATGAAATCTACATCCAGTTTAGTATTACTAATATTCTGTTCTATGACTTCTGATAATTTATTCATGAAGATTTCTTCATTTTTTGAGTGAGTAATGGACTTTAGATTTGCGATTGGAGATTTGAAATAAAAAGAGCGAAGATGGTTTCTATTGTCTAACAAATTGTTAATCTGTTTAGATAATAGATCAAATTCGAAAGGTTTTTCAATATAAGCATCTGCGCCAAGTTCTAATCCTTCAAGTTTAGTTTGAAGTGTATTTTTTACTGTTAATAGAATAACAGGAATATGGCTCGTTTCAGGATTTGATTTGAGTTTTCGTATTAATTCAAAGCCATCCATTATAGGCATCATAATGTCGCTTATTATAAGCTGAATGTTTGACTTATTTACTTGCTCAATAGCCTGTTGGCCATTGGTGGCAGTTATAATGTTGTATCGATGGTTTAACTCTTCACCTAGTAAGCTTAATAGTTCAGGGTTATCTTCTACTATGAGAATCGTGCATCTGTTTTCATCGAAAGAATATTGCTGGATAAGAGATGCCGATGTCTTGATATCCGGAACTTTTGTATCATTTGTGGAATTGTTTAATGAGATGATGACAGGTAACGTTAGTCTGAAAATGACTTTATCTGTGTCAGGCAATAGAATTAATGAACCATTATGCATTTCTGCTAATGATCTTGCTAAAGGTAGACCTATGCCTGTTCCAGGTTTTGCTTCATTTCGACGGAAAAACGGCTCGAAGATTCTATGTTGATCTTCCTCTGCGATGAGCTCTCCATCGTTGGATATGTCAACGATTATGAATTTTTGATTGTCTGATAAGTAGATACTTATATCAATATTACTTTGTGCGTATTTGATCGCATTGCTTAATAGATTACTAGTTATTTTAGTAAAAGATTCTTTGTCAAGATAAAGTAAAGGAGGAATTAAATTAGCTTTCGCATTAGATGTATCTATGTTCATGCGGATCTGATTACTCTCTGCTGAATTACGGAATCGGTCACATATTTTATTAAGTGTTTCGATGATGTTTACTTGAGTGAAGTTGAGTTGATATCGATCTTTCTCTGCTTTCCGAAAATCAAGTAATTGATTGATAAGTTCTAATAAACGGTTAATGTTGTTTTCGATGGTATGGAAATACTTATAATTCTTGTCGTTGGAGTCAATCTCGCTCTTGATTTTGTCGAAAGGAACCTTGATCAGGGTCAGTGGTGTCCTGATTTCATGAGCAATATTTGTGAAAAAATTAATTTTGGATTCAAATAGCTCTTTTTCCTTTTTATTTTCTATCTCTTTTAGCTCTTGTTCTATTTTCCTTTTATTTATTCTATGATATTTGTTGATGGAAAAATATATGAATATTACGCATAGAGTGAAATAGATGGCAAAGGCAAGTTTCGAACGCCACCAAGGCGGTAAAATGGTGATGCTTATAGTTGCGGGTTCTTCATTCCAGATCCCTGAGATATTGGCGGCTTTGACCTTGAATGTATATTTGCCAGGTGCAAGTTGGGTAAAATGCGCTTTAGTTTCACCAATGACCTGATTCCATTTTGTACTGATCCCTTCCATTTGCCAAGCATATTTAGTGTCTTGGGCGCCTTGGTAGTTGAGTGCGCAATAATTGATGGAAAAAGACGACTGATCGTGCCTCAGCGTTAATTCCTTTTGCATGAAGACATTCTTTTCAGTATTGTCATTGCTCTCGGATTGAGTGAAATTGACCTTATCAATATATATTTTAGGTTTAATACTGGAGGTTTCAATTGTATTTGCGTTAAAATAGACCAACCCCTTGATCGTGCCAAAATAGAAGTTCCCTTTGTTGTCTCTGGCAGATGAATTATAATTAAAATGGTTAGATATTAATCCGTGTTCGTGTTTAAAGACAGCGGCAATGCTGTCATTCTCAGGGATAAACAATATTAATCCGTTCGAGGAAGATATCCATAGCCTATTCCGGTCATCTTCTTCTATCCGGAAAATAACATTACTGGGCAATCCATTGTCAGTCGTATAGGATCTGAAACTCATGTCTATAGAGTTTAGTTTATATAATCCACTACCTGTCGCAAACCAAATATTGTTATCTGAGTCTTCAAAGATGGCATTGACTGCTTTCTCTCGTCCAAAGGAAAAGAGATTTTTGGTGTTGAGCTTTTCAACATGTTCACTGTTTTTTCTGCAATAATAAACTCCGGTCCCAAATGTTGCTATCCAAAGAGTTCCTGTATGGTCCTCTAATAAACATTGAACTCTTGCATTCGGCATATGGGATAGGTATATAAATTGGTTTTGTTTTTTGTCATATTGATATAAACCTTTGTTGGTCCCCGCGTAAATTGTGTTGTTTTTTGTTTTGTATAGACAGACAATATCATCATTCCTATGGCTTTGTGTATTTTGTCTAAGATCATAATGTCTGATGATCTTGCCGTCTTTTTTATTGATGACATCAATGCCTTTGTTGATTGTCCCAACCCATACGGCATCCTCGGTACTTGTTAGGCCATGTATGCTGTTCTGTGATAGGCCATGATTATTGTCCCAGTGCCTGAATAATATATTCCCTTCAATATCCGAGATTTCATTTAATCCTTTGTCTTCTGTTCCAATATAGATAATGGAATCTTGGGAAATATGAATATCATGTATGATATTTCCCTTAAAATTATTTTCACCTGTATCTTTGATATAACTAAATGGCCTATAAGGGGCTCCGTAATTTATGCCGTTATTGTCATGGCATATCCAAACACCGTTGTCCATGTCTATGGTTATTTGTTTTATGGCATTGCTAGAGAGCGATGAGTTGTCGAAAACGGAATGAATAAGACTTTTCAGATTATGAGTCCAGTTATCGTATATATATACCATTGAATGTTGAGAACCAGATGGTATTGTCTAGGATGGTAATGTCCCTAATATCCAATCGCTCATCATGATTCTTTTTCGTTTGATTGTCTAGGATACAAGTTAGTTCTTGCTTTTTTAAGTCGAATATGTAGGCCTTACTGGTTGTACCAATAATTAGACGTTGATTTTTGGAATCAATCTTAATGATTGTTATGTTTTTAATTCCTAGATTATGAATCTGTTCAAAAGATTGTTTTCTTATGTCGTAAATAAGGAGATCATTGTTGTTGCTAGCCGCATAAATCTTATCTTGGTTTGATAGGTCGAAGGTTTGAATTTCCATATTAGGAGGATTTATTGTGGAGAGTTTCTTGGTTGTCTCATCATATTCTAATAAATATCCTTTTTCTGTTAAGGCAAAGAGATGGTTTTGGGAATCAAATAGAACCCTTTTGCAAAGAATGTCATTAAATGCAGGTATAGTATGAAAAGTTTTATTTGAGTAATCAAATTTCTGTATTCCTTTATTGGTCCCGATATGTAGAATACTGTCGGAATTTAATGATATCGTAGTGATCCAATTACTTAGGAGGGAGGTTGTATCGTTTTCTTGTCTACGGAAAATCTCAAAGGTGTAACCATTAAATTTGTTTAATCCGTCTCGGGTCCCAATCCAGATATAGCCATAACTGTCTTGTGCGCAGCAGCTGGTTCTATTGCTGCTGAGCCCGTTCTCAACTTCGTATGATAAGAAATTGACATTTACAGCTGAAAGGTAGACGTTTGAAATTAGAATGAAGATGATGTTTATTGCCAATCTTGTTTTATTCATAATAATATTATAAAAAGATGTTTTGCTAATATCTAAAAAAAATGGGATATTGTTGTTGTATGAGGTAAATAATTTTTCATTCATGTCTCATTTTTTTGTATAGCGCCATTTTATAGCGTATTATGATAGATCTCCCTTCCCGTCCTGAGACTTGTTTGTAAGTCTTTGTTTTTTGTCATTTTGTCTCTTTTTCGAAGCAAAATGATTTTATTGATCCTGATTGTTTTTTACTACAATATTCCTTGAGCATTTGTCCTGTCTTAACAGTGTTTGATTTATATGTCAGATTATTAGTGAATTATGACTACTTTGGGCGGAAAGATCATTTTGCTATAACGGGTTATTATCTCAATTTCTAACGGTAGACGGCCATAATCTTCATTTCAGGTTGTGCTATTATGAAAAGCTTTTATTGAAAGTGTGATTGATGGATTTTCATTTGTGCTTTCATGGATTTTAAATTTTGTGTCATAATAAAGACTAAATATTGTTTGAAAAGAAGTTGAATTGTTTTTGAAGAATGTAGAATATTTCTATTCGTACATTGCGATGTATTTGAAAAATTTGTGATTATGAGAAAAGAGTTAATAGCTGTAGGTTGTGTGTGTCTTGCTTTAAGTTTTAGTGTAGATGCGCAAGAAAGAGAGTCTGAAAAGTGGAAGCCAGAAAGTACGGAATGGTATTCACCTGTGCCCCCAAAAGTAGAGCCTGGTGTGGGAACAAAGGCTCCTTCTGATGCAATTGTTCTATTTGATGGCAGTGATTTATCAAAATGGGAATCGGCTTCAAAAGAGGGTGGCCCGGCTAAATGGACAGTTAAGGATGGTGAGTTGATAGTTTTGCCAGGTGCGGGATCTATTCGTACAAAGGAGTATTTTGGCGATTGTCAATTACATATTGAATTCAAAACTCCGATTCCTGGAAAAGATAATGTTCTTCAGATGAAAGGGAATAGTGGTATTATGCTGCAGAGTCGTTATGAAGTTCAAGTATTGGATTGTGAGGATAATCCTACTTATGTAAATGGTTATGTAGGTAGTATATATAAACAAAGTGCGCCTTTGGTAAATGCGTTTACTGGAACAGATAAGTGGCAAGTTTATGATATTTACTGGAAAGCCCCTCGTTTTGGGACAAATGACGAGTTGGAATCTCCGGCTATGATTACGGTTGTCTTAAATGGTGTTGTTGTACAAAACAATTATGTACTTAAGGGAACTACACCTTATACCGGATTACCTAAATATAAGGCTCATGGTAGAATGCCACTCTCTTTGCAAGATCATGGGGTAGAGGTTGCTTTCCGAAATATTTGGATTCGTAATTTATAGTTTAATCTTAAATATAATAATTATGGTTACACGAAGAAACTTCTTAAAAAATTCCACTTTATTAGCTGCGAGTTTGGGAACCGGTTCTTTATTGGCTTCAAATCGGGGTAATGAGGTTATGACAGGTGCTTTGGCTGATAATAAAAGAGTAAACCTTGCTGTTATAGGAGTCGGTATGGGTTGCCGTGATATGCAAGGTGCTTTGAGAGATAATCCATGGGTACATTGTGTGGGAATGTGTGATGTAAATAAGGAACGTTTGGAAAGTCAAATAGCTGTATTCAAGAAAGAATTCCCAGATCAGACTAAAGAGGTTAAGGCTTATACAGATTTTAGAGAGGTCTTAGCTAATAAGGAGATAGATGGTGTTATTATAGGAACTCCGGATCATTGGCATACTTATATTTTTGCGGAGGCATTAAAATCAGGAAAGGCAATATATGTTGAAAAACCTGTAGCAAATTCTATAGCAGAGTGTAATGCGATGATGGATTTCCAGAAAAAATATAAAGGTGTTGTAACTACTGGTTTATGGCAAACCAGTCAGCGTTATTTCCGAGCAGCTAATGAGATTTTGAAATCAGGTGTGTTGGGGGATGTTTATAAGGTCCAGATTTGGTTATGTCAAACCACAAATCCTCGGCCATCGGTAGCGGATTCAGAGCCACCATCGACATTAGATTATAATATGTGGTTAGGGCCCGCCCCAGAACGGCCTTTTAATAATTATCGATTTAGAGGTTGGCGTGGTTTCTGGGATTATGGTGGAGGTCAACAAACGGATTGGGGAGTTCATTGGATAGATTCCGCTTTTGATGGTTTAAAGGCTTTGGGATTGTGTGATCGTGAATATCCTGAGGCAGTCTTCTCAACAGCCTATAAAGATCCTTCTTCATTTAATGAGACACCGAGTTGCCAGACAACGATTTTCCAATATAAGAACTTCCATATTGAATGGGCTCAACAAGTTGCGTATTTGTATAATCGTAATCAAGGTGTTGCCTGGATTGGAAATAAAGCGACTTTAGTATGTAATAGAGAAGGCTATGAGTTGATCCCGGAGAAGGATCGTGAGGGGAATTTATTGACAGATAAATCGCAGTTAGTCGGTAAGTTTGAAGATGGAGGAGTAGAAGCACATGCGACTAATTGGTGTGAATGTATTGCTAAAAAATCTATAGAGACAAATAGCCCAATAGAGAAAGGAGCATTTGCGACAATACTTGCTCATATGGCGAATATCTCTTATTTAACAGGCACACGAGTTGTTTATGATCCTCAAAGCCGGCGATTTGTAGATAATCCGGAGGCAGATAAGTATTTATCGAAGGCGTATCGTAAACCGTGGGTCTTCCCTAAAGTTTAAATTGGAGAAAATTTGAAGTTGATAAATTAATTGTGATTAATCTGATGTTTAATAGGTTACAATGGGAGTTTGATCGTATTTATATTGGTATGTGAAAATTTTAATGAATAAATATGTTTGTTTTTGTTAGCTCGGTCAGATTATTGTTGTATGCTTTTTTAGACATATTGTAGAATAAGATATTGTTTGTTACTTATAAGAGGAATATTGTTTGGTTCAAATAGAACTCCTTAAAAAATGAAGTTATGAAAAGGCTAGTATTACTTTCTATTTGTCTATTTTGTGTTTGTTCTGTATATTCTCTTGATATCTCAAGGCTAGAGCCTACTTGTTGGTGGGTAGGAATGAAAAATCCAGAATTACAGATTATGGTATATGGTGAGAATATAGCGGATTCTCAAGTGCATGTTGATTATCCTGGAGTAAGGATAAAGGAAATTGTAGAGGTCGAGAATCCTAATTACTTATTTATTTATTTAGATATATCTCAAGACGCTTCTCCTGGTATGATGAATTTAATATTTCAGAAAGGTGAAGAAAATATTATACGGAATTTTGAATTGAAGGAAAGAACTAAAAAGAGCGGAGCTGCAGGTTTTTCATCTGCTGATGTAATGTACTTGATAACTCCGGATCGTTTTGCAAATGCAGATCCATCTAATGATAATTTAGGTGAAGTGAAAATTGATCGTTCGAAAAGTGGTGCTCGCCATGGTGGTGATTTAAGAGGCATTATAAATAAATTGGATTATATCAAGGATTTGGGCTTTACAACAATTTGGTTAAATCCTGTGTTAGAGAATAGAATGCCGGGAGGTTCTTATCATGGATATGCTATAACCGATTTTTATCAAGTTGATCCTCGTTTTGGAACAAACGAGGAATATTGTGAACTTGTTGAGAAAGCCCATGAAAAAGGAATGAAAGTTGTAATGGATATGATTTTTAATCATTGTGGTAGCTCTCATTGGTGGTTGAAAGATTTCCCTTCTTCGGATTGGTTGAATAATCAGAAAAATTTTGTTCAGACAAATCATTTTAAATGGACCCTTATGGATGTTCATGCCCCTCGATCGGAAAAAGATATTTTAGTTAATGGTTGGTTTGGTAGAGGTATGCCAGATTTGAACCAGAAAAATAGACATTTGGCTCGATATTTAATTCAGAACAGTATTTGGTGGATTGAGTATTCGCAGATTGATGGTATTCGCCAAGATACACATCCTTATGCTGATTATGATTTTATGGCTGCGTGGTGTAAGGAAGTGGAAAATGAATATCCGGAATTCAATATTGTAGGTGAGGCTTGGTATCCTAGAGGTACTGCTTCTGCTTGGTGGCAAAGAGATTCTAAGATGAATAAATCTAATAGTAACTTAAAAACGGTCATGGATTTTGATTTGACTTTTACTTGTCAAAAGGCATTTGTGGATGAATGCTCTAGTCGTGAGGGATCTGAAGCTGGTTTATTTAAGATTTATGAAGTTATTGCTCAGGATTTTATGTACCCTGATCCTAATAATGTATTGATTTTTTTAGATAACCATGATTTAGGTCGTTTTATTCAGAAAGGAGAAACTGATTTACGAAGATATAAACAGGCGATTGCATTTTTATTAACAACACGGGGAGTTCCTCAGATCTATTATGGAACGGAGATTCTAATGTCCGGAACAAAAGCGGAAGGAGACGGTGTTATTCGTACTGATTTTCCTGGAGGTTGGGCTGATGATCCAAAAAATGCTTTTACAGAGGAAGGACGCACGGATTTACAGAATGAAGCTTGGAATTATATGAGGAAAATATTGAATTGGAGACAAGGTAGTAATGTCGTTAAGGAGGGAAGCTTGATCCACTATACTCCCGATAAATCAGGTTGTTATGTGTATGCTAGAGTAAAGGGGAATAGAACTGTTCTTGTTTTAATGAATGGAACAGATCAAAAGCAAACGTTAGATATGAATCGTTTTCATGAGGTTATAAAGGATTTTAGATCCGGAAAAGACGTTATAACAGGAATAAATGTTTCTGTCGATAGGCCTGTTGATATTCCAGCGCGTGGTGTTTATATTTTAGAACTTGTTTAACTTTAAATTCATATGTTATGAGATGCAAAAGTGTTAGTAGATTTGTTCTGTGTTATATACTTTCTTTGTTTTCATTGACAGTATTTGGACAAATTAAAATTACAGGAACGGCATCAGATGCCGCAACGGGCGACCCCTTGCCTTTTATCACAATACAGGTTAAAGGTACTGCTGCTGGTACTACGTCTGATATGGATGGTAATTATTCAATAGATGTTCCTGATAGAGACGCTATTTTAGTATATTCTTATATTGGTTACCGTTCTCAAGAAATAAAAGTTGGTGATCTTACGCATATCAATGTCCGTTTATCTGAAGATGTAGAAGCTTTAGATGAAGTTGTTGTTGTTGGTTATGGCGTTCAAAATAAGAGAGACGTAACTGGTTCAATCGCAAAAGTTAGTGCTGAAGAATTGATGTCTGTTCCAGCAAGTTCTTTTGATGCAGCCTTGCAAGGTAGAGCTGCGGGTGTCCAGGTTACCCAGACTTCAGGCTTAGCTGGTTCTGGTGCTGCTATTCGAGTGCGAGGTATCGCTTCAATTACTGCTGGTGGTGATCCCTTGATTGTTGTGGACGGAATACCTATCATGCAAAATGCGGGAGATAGAATAGGGGCTGCTCAAGACAATCCTATGTCTTCTATTAATGCTAATGATATAGAGAGTATAGATATATTAAAAGATGCTTCAGCTACGGCTATTTATGGTTCAAGAGGGGCAAATGGTGTTATCATTATTACTACTAAACAAGGTAAAGAAGGAAAGACACAAATAGATTATAATGGCTATGTTGGCGTACAAACTATACAGAATAAATTAGATTTGATGAATGGAGCAGAGTATGCTGAATATACTCGTGAGGCTTATCGTAATAGCAATGGTTCCAATAAATATCTTTCTGATACTCCAAATAAAGAAGAAGATATGTTGCTTCCTATGTTTAAACAGGATCCCTATGTATTAGAGTCTGTGATGATGGCTTATGATGAAAATGGCAATTATGATCCTTCAAGAATACGTTCATATAATTGGTTTGATGATGTGACACGTAGCGGACTTATCACAGACCATCAACTGAATATTCGTGGTGGTGGGGCTAAAACTAATTTTATGGCTTCTGTTACTTACAATAAAACGGAAGGTATAATGAAGGATAAAGACTATGAACGTTATTCTATTCGTTTCAATATTAGTCATAATATTAATAAATATATTAAATTTGGTGGACAAACTCAGTACTCCCATTCAGTTCAGAACCGAGGCAGTGGAATGGAAACTGATATGTACTTATATCGTATAACTCCGTTGGGACGTTTTGTTAATGAAGATGGTACTTACCCAGGGTTGGTTGGTGGAGATTCTCAAATGTATAATCCTTTGATGAATACAGTAGAAGGTGCTGTAGATCGTCCCTTGAAGACCAGTCGCTATTTAGGTAGTTATTTTGTTGATATTAAATTTCCGATTAAGGGATTAAGTTTTCGTTCCAATTTGGGTATTGATTCACGTACTGTACAGGATTATGAATACTTTGCTTCAGCTACTACAGAACGACAGTTGGGGAACTCTTCTGCCAGCAATTCTATGAAGAAATATTCGATGATTACATGGGAGAATTACTTTACTTATAATCGCGATTTCAAAGAGAAACATTCTTTGGGCATAACGCTTTTGCAATCCATCCAACAAGATTTGGAAGAAACCTTGGAAGCTTCCGTACAAAACACTCCATCTGACGTTTTAAAGTACTATGATTTAGCTTCCGGATTATTGATAGATGGTGTGGGGAGTGATTACGTAAAGTGGAATATGGCATCTTTTATGGGGCGTATCAATTATAATTATTTGGGTCGCTATCTGTTGACGGTTTCTGCACGCTATGATGGTTCTTCACGTTTGGCAGATGGACATAAATGGGTATTATTTCCATCAGCAGCTTTGGCATGGAGAATTAGTGACGAGTCTTTTATGAAGTCGCTTTCCTGGGTCGATAATCTGAAACTTCGTTTGGGGTATGGTAAGACAGGTAACTCTTCAGTAGATCCTTATCAAACACGAGGAAAGCTTGGAAAGAAACGCTATGTTTATAATAATGGTGCTACGGAAATAATGGGATATGCCCCTTCTCTTATGGCCAACAGCACTTTGACGTGGGAAACTACCGATCAATGGAATATCGGACTTGATTTTGGTTTCTTGAAAAATCGTATCAATGGCTCTGTCGAGTTGTATTTGCAGAATACGCATGATTTGTTGCTTGAACGTCAATTACCAGTAGTGTCCGGTTTTTCCAGTGTGATGTCTAATGTAGGGTCTACACGTAATAAGGGTATTGAAATAACTTTGAACACACGTAATATTCAGACCAAGAACTTTACTTGGAGTACGGATTGGATGTTTTCTGCTAATAAGGAGGAGATTGTGGAATTATATAATGGAAAGTCAGATGACATTGGTAACCGTTGGTTTATTGGTAATCCGATAGACGTATATTACAATTACGAAAAGATAGGTATTTGGCAAGACACACCGGAGGACTTGGCTGAAATGGCAAAGTTTAATGAAAAAGGTGGGAATTTTACAGTAGGTAGTATCAGGCTAAGAGATGTGGATGGGGACTATAAAATAACTGATAAAGATAAGATTATTTTGGGGAATAAACGACCGAAATTTGTAGCAAGCTTAGTGAATAATATTGAGTACAAAGGATTTGATTTTTCTATTTTCTTGTATGCCAGTGTAGGTCGCATGTTGAAGAATGATATTGAATTGATGGAGAAGCCTGGACGTGCAAATACAGTTAAAGTGAATTATTGGACTCCTAATAATCCAACTAATGATTTCCCTCGTCCGAATGCTGATACAGAAAAGTTGGATTATATTTCTACTATTGGATATGACAAGGCGGATTTTTTGAGAATCAGAAATATAACTATAGGATATACTTTGCCAAAAGATCTGACACAGAAAGTTATGTTGAATAAAGTACGGTTTTATATGAGTGCTAATAATCCTTTTATTTTCACGAATTTCACAGGTATTGATCCGGAGGGGGCTAATGGACGTACTTCTCCAAGCTATAGTACTTGGATGTTTGGTGTAAATCTTTCTATGTAACCTTTAAATGTAATTGAGTATGAAAAAGATAAATAGTTTTTTACTGATATTTGGCTTGTTGTTTGGAGCTACAGCTTGTACTAATTGGCTAAGTGAGGATGGTGCTCCTAAAATGACATATGATTATTATGGAACTGAGCAAGGAGTAGATGCAGCAGTGGCTGCGGCCTATAGCTTTTTGCGTTGGGGATGTGGTAATGAACGATATGATGTGTTGACTGAATTGGGTACAGATTTATTTACTGCCGGAAGCGACGGAAAAAACAAAACATCATTTAATGCTTACGGAACGCAATTAAATCCGGAAGATAATATCCTGTCGGGGTTGTGGGAAAATCATTATAAAGGCATCAGCGATGCAAATATTGCTATGGATCAGATTCTTCAATCTGATATGAGTGAATCTAAAAAGCTGACTTCGTTGGGGGAGATGCTTTTTATTCGTTCTTTCTTATACTTTGAGTTGGTACAGCAATTTGGAAAAGTGCCTTTGGTAACTGAAGGCAGCTTTGAGATTCGTACAGATTTTAAACGTGCTGCAATAGCGGATATATATAAGCAGATCATTACTGACCTGCGTACGGCTGTCGAATACTTACCGGAAAAGGTCGATGATTCTCAAAAAGGAAAAGCAACCTCCTATGCCGCTTCACATTTACTGGCTAAAGTTTACTTGACAAGAGGTAGTGCTGTGACGGATGTTCGTGGACAAAAGGCGACGGATATGGATAGTGTCCTTTATTTTGCAGAGAATGTGATTAAGAATAGTCCTTATCGCTTACAGAAAAATTTTGCGGATCTGTGGAACATAGATAATATGGGAAATTCTGAGGTTATTTTCGCTGTGCAATTTACTTCAAATCCTATATTTAATGATGATGGTAATACTTTCCATTTGTATTGGCTCCCGGTTTATGATGATGAAGACGGTATGGAGCGCGATATATTTTATGGCCGTCCATACAAGCGTTATCGTCCTACTGATAAAGTTTTATTCAAACTTTATGATCGCAAAAACGACTCTCGTTTTTATAAAAGCTTCCGTTGGGCTTATATGTCAAACTATGCAAAGACAATTCCCGTATGGAAAGAACTTGAAGATAAAGGTGAAATCTACTTTACTCCCGATCCGCAGAAAGGACAAATAGCAGGGAAGAAGAAGTTTGAAGTGGGAGATACAGCTATATACTATACCATTGAGAAAACTGGTTTTAAAAAGAATAGTATAGAAATGAAGAAACTGCGTGCCGATAAGTCCTATACTTATTATCCTTACGAAGTACATGATTCTAAACATTATCCTACACTTATCAAACACTTGGCTCCTAATCGTCCTTCTGTTGCAGAGAAAGCATCATCACGTGAATGGGTGCGTATGCGTTTAGGTGAGACTTATCTGATAGCAGCCGAAGCTGCTGGCAGGAAAGGTGATTTTGACTTGGCTGCTAAATATATTAATGTTATCCGCGAACGGGCTGCGTGGGCAGACGGGGAAACAAAGACTGCACAATATTGGGAAATAGAGGGAGGAGCTCCTGATAATATAAACAGTACGTATGATAATATAAAAGTAACTGCAACTGAGCTTTCAACTGGTGATTTTGTGTCGTTCATATTGGATGAACGTGGTCGTGAATTGTTGGGTGAGATTTGCCGTTGGGAGGATCTTGTACGTACCGAAAAATTCTATGAATGGGTAAAGAAATACAACTCTGATGCGGAGGCTGCCATTAAACCTTATCATAAGCTGCGTCCAATTCCTCAAACACATATTGATCGTTTGGATCCTGTAGGACCAGTCGAAGAAGAGCAAAATGAAGGATATTATTAATCTAATCTGAACAGTTATGATCAAAAGAATATTTACGTTATTCATATTTTGTTTTTTATCAACCTGTTTCGCCCTTTGGGCGAACAGGCTTGATGATATAAGGGCAAAACTTTTTAATCCTCAATCTAAAAGTGTATTGGTAGTTTCCCATCGCGGTGACTGGCGAAATGCTTGCGAGAACTCACTGGAAGCCATAGAAAATGCAGTTCAGATGGGAGTGGATATTGTGGAAGTGGACCTTGCCCGGACTAAGGACGGGCATTTGATTCTCATGCATGACCAGACACTTGACCGTACTACTACCGGAAAAGGAAAAGTTGAAGATCATACGTTAGCTGAGATAAAAGATTTGCGCTTACGAAATGGCTGTCATATCAAGACGATTTATAAAGTTCCCACATTAGAGGAAGCTCTATTGCTGGCTAAGGGAAAAGTAATGCTTAATCTGGATAAATCTTTTGACTATTTCGATCAGGTTTATGAATTACTGGAGAAGACAGGAACTACTAATCTGGTAATAATGAAAAGTAATGCTCCGGCTGAAGACGTGAAGCGTGATTATGGAAAATACTTGGATAAAGTAGTTTTTATGCCAAAGGTTAATTTGGATGACAAAGATGCTATTCAGAAGTTAAATGATTATCTTCGAGTATTGAAACCGGTAGCTATTGAGTTTAAGTTTGCCTACGATACAAATCCGTTGCCCTATGAGGTTAAAAAAATCATGGCTGGTAAATCTCATATATGGTATAATACGTTATGGGATACACATGCCGGTGGACACGACGATGATTGTTCACTGCTAAATAAGGATAAAGGCTATGGTTACCTGATAGACAATCTGGGTGCAACGATATTGCAAACAGACCGTCCGGCATACTTGATTGACTATTTGAAATATAAAGCAAAAGTTATGAATTGTAATCGCGATTGGACCTATTTAAAATCTGAGAATGAATATCAAGCTCCTTCTGTTCCGAATTTTACTATTGAAGAGAGTTTCTTGAAAGGAAAGCAAAGTCCGCAGACGAATGAAGATGGCATCATTGTCACCCCTTATTTCGCGGCCGTTATTGATGGAGCTACCGCTAAATCTACTTTCACTCATAATGGCAAGAAAACAGGCCGTCTGGCTATGGAACTTGCTTTGGAGGCTATTCGTGAATTTCCCAAGGATATTGATGCAACAGAAGCACTTCGTAGAATTACAGAAAAGATATACCAGTTTTATGTAGAGCACAACTTACTTGATGAATTGAAAACCGAACCGGGAAAGCGCTTTACTGCTAATGGAGTGATTTATAGTTATGCCCGAAATGAGGTATGGCAGGTAGGCGATTGTCAATGTATCATTGGAAGCTTGTATTCTTCTAACGAGAAAGAAATAGATGCTATCATGGCCAATGCCCGTGCTGCTTTCAATGAAGTTGCTTTGCTGAACGGCGCCACAATGGAAGGACTTGAAGCTCATGATTTAGGACGGGATTTTATTTATCCTTTCTTACAGAAACAAGCTCTTTTGCAAAACTGTCCGATAGAAGGGCAACGGTTTGCATTTCCTGTATTCGATGGCTTTCCTATACAAATGGAACAGGTTAATGTCTTTCCGGTAGGAAATGCAGATGAGATAATTTTATCGTCTGATGGTTATCCGCATTTATACTCTACATTGCATGAGTCAGAGTGTTACCTTGCAGATATTTTGGAAAAAGATCCTCTATGTATGCGATTGTACAAGAGTACGAAGGGGGTTAAAAAAGGAAATCGCTCCTTTGATGATCGTGCTTATTTAAAAATAAAGCTCAAGAAGTAATTTATAAAATAAAAAATCATGAAAAATTTATTTGATATTAATGGCAAAGTAATTGTCATTACAGGTGGTTGCGGCATTTTAGGTAGGGGAATAGCTCTTTATTTAGCTGAACAGGGAGCTAAAATCGTTATTCTTGACCGTATGGAAGAAATCGGCAAAGAACTGGAAACTGAACTGAAGATGAAAACAGAAGCTATGTTTTTGGTAACGGATGTTCTGAACAAAGAAGTATTGGAAGAAAATAAAATAGCCATTCTGGAACGCTTTAACACTATTGATATCTTGTTGAATGCTGCCGGAGGAAATATGTCTGGTGCTACTATTGCTCCGGATAAGACGATTCTCGATTTGGAAGTGGATGCCTTCAGAAAAGTAGTAGACTTGAACCTCTTTGGCACAGTATTACCTACGATGGCATTCGTCGATGTAATGGCAAAGAACAAAGAAGGAGTTATCGTTAACTTTTGTTCCGAATCAGCTCTGCGCCCTCTAACACGTGTGGTAGGATATGGTTCTGCCAAAGCTGCCATAGCTAACTATACCCGTTACATGGCTACGGAACTGGCAACAAAATTCAGTCCTGAAATTCGTGTAAACGCCATCGTTCCGGGCTTCTTGTTGACAAATCAGAATCGTGCCCTGCTGACTAATCCGGACGGAACTTATACCGACCGTGCAAAGGCTATCATTGCCCACACCCCATGCGGACGCTTTGCCGAACCGGAGGAACTGTTTGGGACTATCCACTATCTTATCAGTGATGCTTCCAGTTTTGTAACTGGTGCTTTGTCTGTGGTAGATGGTGGCTTTGATGCATTCTCCATTTAATACACAACATAAACATATATCTTAAATCAACTTACTATGA
>ERZ827150.2893-NODE-2893-length-17635-cov-3.627076_pt1 | contig 17635 bp, 16 predicted proteins | sample MGYA00519779_ERZ827150 | MGnify/ENA primary metagenome ERZ827150 (study PRJEB31778, sample SAMEA3449267) | human gut metagenome | biome: human gut; feature: human-associated habitat; material: faeces | place: United Kingdom | collected 2010/2012 ...
CTCCTAACATAAATCCGAACCATTCGGTTCCTGGAACAGCTCGTTCCACAGTTTGATATAGGTACGGGTCAGACGCAGCACATCCGTCTCCTGGAGACCAACGGCACCCCGCCGGTAGAGAATGGACAGCTCCGCCTGTTCCCCGTAGTCAAAAATCCGGAAGGAGAAGGGGTTCTGTACCCCCAGACATTCAAAGGGACGCATCCTGCTCCCGACGGTCTCCGGCGCTCGGGTATACAGCTTTTGATAGTCAAAGATGGGCGACTGGGCAATGAGGTTTTGACTGGCCTCCTGCTGGTACAGGCTCAAAAACCCCTGCTCCCGCTGCCGCAGCTCAGTCAGTTCTGTCTCTGTTTGGCGGACAAACGCCGGAAACATCACCGTTTCCTCTCCCCCGTTCACCACATAAGGCATCAGGAAGGAGAAATAGCCCAAGGTATTGAAGGGCTGCACATGACTGCGTCCTGCGGTGAAAAACAGGAGTGCCGTGGGTGTTTTCACCCCATATTTTCTTATTTGCCACACCAACAGGGCAAACAGCGCCGCAAATTCTCCCACCTGATGGCGGACACAAAAGGCTGTCAGCAGTTGCCGCTGGGCATTGGAGATGGGCAGACAGCACTGGAGGGTGTCTTTTTCTTGGAAACAGATCCGTGCGGTCACTCCGGTCGGTTCTGAGTCCGATGGCAACGCCTGCATCCATCGCTTCCAATCCGCTGGCTCCACATGGGACATTCTTTCCTTCCAAAACAGCGCCTCCTCTCGTGTCTCCGTGGTTCGCCGGAGGCGGGCGTACTGGGACGCATAGTCGGAGAAGTTCTGGTTGGGGGACACCGGCAGGGGCGTCCGGTAGCGGCGGCCCAGTTCTTCCCAAAAATACAGGAGGGAGTAGTAGTCAAAGAGGTTGTGGTGGACGGCGAAGATGGCCAAGTCCTCCCCCACCCCTTTGCAGTAGAGCAGGCGGAAGGGGTGGGGCTGCTCCCAGGTCAAGTCCTCCAGCTCCGGAACCAGCCAGCCCATGGCTGTCTCGTCCAGGTCGGTCAACAGACCGCCCTTGCGCCACTGCAATGCTCTCACCACCTCTGGCCGTTCCAACACCCGAATGGGCTCCGGTTCCCCCTGCATGGCTGTCATCCGGAAGCGGCTGCCAGATTGGGTCATGCGCAGGCGAAAGGCATCGTGGGTCTGCTGGATTGCCTGGAACGCCTGGTTCAGCCGTTCCGTATCCAGCCGTTCCGGCAGGTTGACCAGGTAAATCATCAGGTTAAAGAGGGGATACCGAGTCTGCCGCCGGTTCATCTGCTCCACTTGGGTCAAGTATGCCTGCAAGGGCAGCGCCGGAACACCCTTGGCTCGTACCGCACTCCCCTTGCGCTCCGGCTTCCTGTTCTTGGCCGTCTGCACCTGTTCTGCGATGTCTTGTGCTGTCATCCGCACATTCCACTGGGCGAAATCCAGCTTCACGGAAAACCGTTCCTCCAGCTCCGCCAACAGGGACAGCAGGGACAGGGAGTCCACCCCTTGGGTGATAAGGCTCCTGTCCGCCTGCAAAGGCGGCTCGCAGACCTCCCCCACACACGCCAACACTTGCGCCGTCAGCGGGTCTTGGGGTGCCGTTTCCACCAACGCCTGCTTGTCCAGCTTCCCGTTGTGGTTGAGCTGGAACTGCTCCGTTTGGATCAGCTGCTGAGGGATCATATACTCTGGCAGGCATTCCAGCAACTCAGCGTAGAGCGCCTCTTGGGTAGGGCTTTGCCCTGCCTGTGCCGTGTAATAAGCCACCAGCTTTTGCCGTCCGCCCGTCTCCGTCAGCAGCGCCTTGCACAGAGCCACGCCTGGGACGGACTCCACGTTTTTTTCGATCTCGCCCAGCTCTATGCGATACCCTTTGAACTTCACTTGGTTATCCTGCCGACCGGCGTAATACAGGTTGCCATCCCTTCCCCACCGTCCTCGGTCACCGGTGCGGTACATGGTGGACTCCGGTTCCAGCAGATCGGGACAAAATGCCTGGGCGGTCAGCTCCGGTTGGTTCACATAGCCGCCCCCGACTCCTGATCCTGCAATCCAGATGTCGCCAGTTTCGCCTGGACAGAGGAACTTCCGTTCTTCGTCCAGCAGATAGACACGGGTGTTCTTCATGGGTCTGCCGATGGGCAGGACATCATACTGCCCTTCCCGCTGGGCATCCACCGGAAAGAGGGTGGTCTCCACGGTACACTCCGTGGGGCCGTAGCAGTTGACCACCAGGCAATGGGGACAACGCTGGAAGAAGGCGTGGAGGATGGGCTTCTTCAGCTCCTCCCCGCCGGACAGGTAGAGCTTGAGCCGGAAGGGCTGTTCCGGGTGGGCAGCCAGAGCCTGGTTGAGCAGCTCCATCATCAGGGGCGTGCCGTCACAGACGTCCAGACCATCCAGCGCCTGAGCCAGTGCCAACGGGCGGAGCTTTGTCTCATAGGGGATGATGTGGAGGGTGTGCCCTCCCAACAGTGCCGGAAAGATCTGCTGCACCGACAGGTCAAAGGCGAAGGACGCCGTGACCCCCACCTGTAACCGTCCCGACGGCAGCAGCCCAAACGCTTCCTTCTGCATTTGCGCCGTCAGATTGAGCAGGGAGCGCTGCCAGACGATGGCTCCCTTGGGTTGTCCCGTAGAACCGGAGGTGAAGCAGAGGTAGGCGTATTGTCGGCAGTGTTCCTGGACGGACGGGAGGTCAGGCAAGGGGATTGCGTGGCCGGCCAGTAGGTCAGCATAGGACAGGATGGGGCAGGCAAAGTGAGGGGTGGTCTCTGTCAGCCCCTCTCGGGCGATGACCGCCACAGCTTGCGCCTGTTCCACCATGTACGCCAGCCGCACCTCCGGCAGATGCTCGTCCAGCGGCAGGTAATGGCACCCCGCCTTCCAAATCCCCAGCACCGCAGTCAAATGCTCCACCGTCCGCCCGCAGAGCAGTGCCACACAGTGGCCTGGCTGGCAGCCCAGTGCTTGCAAGCGCCGGCAGAACCGGTCGGACTGCTCCGCCAGCTGGGCATAGGTGATCTGCTGGGTGCCGCTGACCACTGCCAGCGTTGTCCCGTGCTGTCGGGCAACGGCTTGGAAGGCTTCGATCATGGTGGCGTAGGGCAGCGTCTCCCCTTCGTTGCGACTCATCTCCCTGTAAGTCTCGCGACAGTTCAGGTTCCAATAGGAAGTTTTGGCTGGGTAGGCATAGGCCTGGTGGGCATATAGGATGAGATCCACCAGCTGGGCATCTGCAAAAGAGCGGCAGCATTGGGCGAAGGTGGGCAGCAGTCCCCGTGGAAAATACACCACGCCGGTGCCGATGTAGGGGCTGAGGGGCGTTTGGGGCTTCTCCACTGCCTGGGTGATAAGATGATCTTTGTCCAGCGCCACCGTATAGTTCTGCCGGATTTTCTGGGGTTCCTCTGTGGGCACCACCACCGCCAGCAGAGCTTGGGGACGGCGCTGTGCCGTCTCCAACAAGGATGCCAAAGCCAGCTTTGGCAGGTACTCGTCCCCCAGGAGGAGGAGCACCGGTTCTTCCATGACTTGAGGACAGTCCACAGAGAAGATGGCGCCCACCAGGCCGGTACTCAAGTCGGTCTGGACGTGGTAAGACAGGGGGACACCTCGATAGGATGCGCCGAAATAACGCTGTATCTGGGTCTCCTGAGGGTGAATGACCATGTGGATGGCGTCCACCTGGCCAGAGTCCACACAGCGATCCAGGTGCCAGGCCAGCAGGGGGCGACCCTGGACGGGGAGCATACATTTGCTGCGGCAGTGGCTGATGGCACGGATGCGGGTGCCGTTTCCAGCAGTCAGAATGATGGCTCTCATGCCAGCTCACACGCCTTCCACACCAGCTCTGCGCCGTAGGCATTCCAATAGGACTCCAACTCCGCCGCCATGGCCGCCGCACCGGCCTGATAATCTTCATAATGACGATTCAGCTCCGCATAGCCCGCTCGGATCTCCTCTGCGTCCAGTGGGCGGTTGCGGATGAGGATACCAGCGTGATGGGCTTCGATGGCTTGCCCCACCTGGTAGTCGGGGAAGTTGGCGGGGATGACCACCATGGGCGTATGGGCGAACAGCGCCTCTCGAACGCCGGTAATGCCGCCGTGGGTGACGAAAACCTTGCTGTTTTCCAACATTTTGATCTGATCCACATAGGCGTGCAGGTGGACGTTCTCCGGAAAATCCGCCTGGGTGAGCACCTGTTTGCTGTAGGGGTTGCCGCCCCAGCTGACGTGGATAGACTCTCCGCAGGGAGCCAGCGCCTGGACGGTCTCCTCCAGCAGAAATGCGCCGTAGCTCTCGCACACAGTGCCCCGAGACACATACACCCCTGCCCGCTGTGCCTGGGGATGCAGCTCCAAATGGAACCCCAACATCTGGTCGGCAGCCGGCAGCCGCTCCGCCTCATCTTGGAGCAGCGGGGACAGGTAGCCGAAGGAACGGTCGGGCGGGCGCTTGTCTCTGCGTGCCCGTTTGCGCTGAAGGCTCAAGATCTGGTCGAAGCTGATGCTGTCCGGATAGGACGTCCACAGAATTTCCTGATAATACTGCTGGAACCGCTGGCTCCGCCACAGCGTCGGCACAAAAGTGGAGGCGTTCAGTTCGAACTGGGGACAGGCGATCTGCTCCCGCAGCTGCGCCAAGAAGCTGGCCTGTGCGTCATAGAAGAACACATCCGGGTTCAAGTTCGCCACTTCTGCCCCCAGCGCCTCCACCATCATGCGGTTCATGGTCAGATCCTCGATCTGCATCAGGGCATAGATGCGGGCATCTGCCATGTAGGAGAAGTACTCCCGTGCCGCCCGCTTCCGGTCGGTCTGGGCGCTGGCCATGTGGCCGCAGTACTCCTGGATAGCCGTGGGGTAATTCCGCACCTGGATATCTCCTTCTGGGAAACACGCCTGGTACTTAGCATCGCAGTAAACCACCACCTGCGCCCCTCGCTGAGCAAAGAGGCGGAGCAGCTCCAGGTTGGGGTAAAAGTGCCCGCCGTAGGGCATGAGCATACATAAGATCTTCTTCACTGACCGAACACCTCCTCCACTTCTTCCGTGGGGACGTGCAGCACGATGCCGCTCCCCGGAGACGGCTCCAGCCAGTACCCTTCCGGCACCGGCACCCCAGGCAGCGGGTCGATGACCCCGCCCCGGTAGCTGACGCCGCCCTTGACTCGGATGAGCAGGACATGGTCGGTTGGGATGCCCAGATCGGTCTGTTCCTCCCGCGGGATGCTCGGCCGGATGGTCTCCTGGGTGCCGTCCTCGTGGAGGATGGACTGGATGCAGGCGCGATCCATATACATGGTTACGGTGGACTTGGCGCTGGGCTTCAAGCCCAGCCAGCGGCTGTCCTGATCGCCGTAGATGTGTTCTCCGGCCAGGACGGAGCCAACGAGATTTTGCAGCAGCAGATGTTCCATTTATTTCGCCTCCAACCGGTTGTTCGCCATCAGCTTGCCTGCTCTGGCGTAAAAGTCCAGCTGCATTTTCGTGTCAAACTGAGCGGTCTCGATGACCGGCCCGTACATATCCAGCTGGGCGTAGGATTTGACCGTGTAGTGCATCCCCAACTCCTCCATGTGGTCATACTGATAGGTGCCTGGGAAGGGAGTGTTCAGGCCGTAGACCACGTCGATCATGGAGCCGTACTTCCGTTTCAGTTCCTCCATGAAGGCCAGAGTGTCCGCCATGGTCTCCTCGGTGTCGCAGTAGTGGGCGAACATGAAGCTGGTGGCCACGGGGATGCCGCTTGCAATGGTCTTGCCGATGACCATTCGAGCGTCCTCCAGCTTCATCTGCTTGCGGATGCTGTTGAGCACCTGCTGGTTGCCGCTCTCAATGCCGAACTGAATCCGTTTGCACCCCGCCTTCTTCATCCCCGGCAGCAGGTCGCTGTTGCGCACCATAGCATCCACACGGGACTCACAGCGCCAGGTCAGGGGCACCTTGCTCTGGACGCACAGCTCCACGAACCGTTCCACCCGCTGGCGAAAGACGGTGAAGGTGTCATCAATGTAGAAAATTTCTCTGGGGCCGCCGCAGCAGTTGGTGACCATGAGCGTTTCCAAAAAGACGTTTTCAATGTCTCGGATGCGGTATTTCCCGCCGGACATACTGGGGGCGGCGCAGTAGATGCACCGGCCAGGGCAGCCGCGGCTGGAATAGACGGTGGGGCTGAGAGCCTGATAGGATTCCGGAATGTAGTCTCGGTTGATGATGGGGATCAGGTTGAGATTCTCCAGGTTCCGGCGGGGCTTTCCGTACTGGTACTTTTTATGCTCGTCCAGGTAGATGAGACCGTGGATGTCAGAAAACTTGATGAGTGCTTGCTTGGTTCGGATGGCCTCCACCAGCTCCAGGCTGCTCTGCTCCCCGTCCCCCATGGAGATGAAGTCCACATAACGCTTGCGCATACAATAGGTGGAGTCCAGGGTGGGATGAGGACCGCCAAAGACGATGGGGATATGGGGGAAACGACGCTTGAAGTATTTGCACATATTGAAGGTGGCGTCCACGTTCTCCGTATACACCGAGAACCCGATGAGCAGCGGGTTGAGCCGCTGGATGATCTGGTTGATGTCCTCGGTGCTGTAGTTTTTGATGCTCAGGTCGATGATCTCCACATAGTAACCGTGGAGACGGAGGACGTTGGCGATGGACATCAGCCCCAGGGGCGGCATATAGTTGTTCCGTGCCAGCTCCCGATTGTCGCAGTTGGACTTGACGAAGTACACGACACTTTCCACAAAAATTCCTCCTATCTCAGACAGCGGTATAGCCGCCGTCTACCATCAAGTTGTGGCCGGTGATCATAGACGCCTGGTCGCTGGAGAGGAACAGGATGGCGTTGGCCACGTCCTCCGGCTGGGCGTAGCGCTTGAGAGGGATGCGCTGCAAGTATTTCCGCTTGTAGTTGGCGTTGCGGAGTACGTCCCGATTTTTGTCGTTGAGGATGTAGGTGGGCGAGACGGTATTCACACGGACGCCGAAGGCCGCCCATTCCAGCGCCAGCACCCGCATCAGCCCCAGCAGGCCGCTCTTGCTGGCGCAGTAGGCCGCGCGCATCTGGTTGCCCACCACGGCGTGTTGGGAGGCAATGAAGATCACATTGCCTCCCCGATCCAACAGGGAATCCTGCGCCACTTGCTGGGTCAGGAAGAAGCTGCCCTTCAGGTTCAAGTCCATCAGGTAGTCCCAAACCTCCTCCTTTACGTCTACCGCCTTTTCCAAAAAATTCATTCCGGCGATGTTCACCAGCACATCCACCCCAAAGCCGTCCTGGCGGATGGCTTCCGCCGCCGCTTGGATCTGCGCTGTCTCCACCAGGTCGGCACAGTAGACGTGGACGGCGCAGGTGGGATAGCGCTCCTCCAGCTCCTGCGCCTGGGCTTCCAGGGCGGCACGCTGATCCGGCTTGTCCAGCAGGAGCAGGCGCTGCGCCCCGGAGGCGCTGTAGCCTTGCGCCACGGCGTGGCCTAACTGGCCTGCTGCACCGGTGATGAGGATGGTCTTCGTTTGAAACGTGATTTCCATTGTTTTATTACACTTTCTTCCACTTAAAAGCTTTCATGGTGCCATAATGTACTACGCCTCGGCTGAACAGCCGCGCGCCCAGTACAGCCAGGACGGCCACGGCGGCGTACAGGATGACCAGGGACAGCGCCAGCTCGCCCACGCCGGCGAAGCCGATCATATAGCGAACGAACATGACCGCAGGCGCCGTAAAGGGGATGTAGGAGCAAGCCATGGTCAGGGTGCTGTCCGCCTGGAGGGCGAAGATGCTGACGAAGAACTGCACCATGGCCAGCATTTCCACCGGCACCAGGGTGGTGGTCAGGTCATCGTTGCTGTTGACGATGGAGGCGATGGCGGTGTTGATGAAGGAGTAGAGCAGGAAGCCGCCGATAAAGAGGAGCAGGAAGGCTGCGATCTCATGGGGTTGCAAGGGCGAGAGGGTGACGCCCAGGTTGTTCAGGCTGGACAAATCCACGCCGGAGATCTGATAGGATGTCACGAAACAGACCACGATGCCCACCAGCTGAATCAGACCGGTCAGGCCAATGGAAAGGGTGACGCCCAGGTAGAAGGGCAAAGGCTTGATGGAGGTGGTGACTACTTCCATGACCTTGTTGGTCTTGAGGTATGCCACCTCGTTGCCAGAGGCACAGGAGTACATGACGATGGCGATGGTCATGAGCATATACAGGATGTAAGTGCTCCAGAAGTTCTCTGACTCCTGTACTGGATTCACCGCCTGGAAGGCCACCTGTCGGGTCACTGTGGCCACTTCTTCCGGCGTCAGCTTGCTCTGCTGTAGGTTGATCTGCTGGTAGATGCCCTGCACCAGGTTGAGCAGCGCCTGGGCGTCTGCCGTACCCACGCTGCCGCTGTCATAGACGGTCAGCGTCACGTTGCCGCCCTCCTCGGTCAACACGGCGTAGGCCTTTTCGTCCTCTTTGACTCCGGTGGTAATCTGAGTCTGGGAGAGGTCTTTTTTCTCGGAGAAATCCAGGGTGATGTCCGCAAAGTAGTCCTTGGGCAGTTCGGTCGTCTCCATGGCCTCCTGGAACATCCCCGTCCGATCTACCACATACAGGGGCTGTTTGTCCCCCTCCTGGGTGAACAGGTTGAGCAGGAAGCAGGAGGACAAGCTGATGACGCAGAGCAGGATGGTCACAATGAGATAGACCTTGCTGCGCATCTCCTTCTTCAGGTAGTAGCCAAATACCGTGGCGAAATCGCCCATTGCGCTTTTCTGTTTCATGCTTCCACACCTTCCTCGCCGACCAGATTTAAGAAGATTTCCTGTAACGATTCCTGGGAGCGCTCCAATGCGTCCACTGGTACCCGGGCGTCCACCAGCTTCTTCAAGACATCGTGGAACGTGGGATTCCCTGGGTGCCCAAGCGCACCTTGTACTGGTTTGCCCCCACTTCCTCCGCCGCCAGACCGGCGGGCAGGATGCCGCCTGCTGTGCTGAACCGGACGAAGCGTTCCCCGTACCGAGCCTTGAGGGCTTCCAAGGGGCCGTAGTACACCCGCTTGGAGCGGTTGATGATGCAGATGTCCTCGCACACCTGTTCGATGAGGGGCAGCTGATGGCTGGACACCAGGATACACTTCCCTGCGTCCCGCAGCTCCTGGAGCAGGTGGATGACCATCTGCATATTCACCGGATCCAAGCCGCTGAAGGGCTCATCGAAGATGATGACCTCCGGATCATGCACCAGGCTGGCGATCATCTGGATCTTTTGCTGGTTGCCTTTGGACAGGCTCTCCAGCTTGCTTTTTTGGTACTGGGGGATCTCCAGCCGCTCCAGCCAATGCTGGATGGACTGGTTGGCCGCCTTGGTGCTCATCCCCTTCAGCCGCGCCAGAAAGAGGAGCTGGCTCTGGACGGTCTCCTTGGGGAACATCCCCCGCTCCTCCGCCAGGTAGCCTACATGCTTCAGCTCTAACCCCTGCTCTCGGTGATCGACTAAGATCTTGCCGCTGTCCATGGGGATGAGTCCCAGGAGGGAGCGGATGGTGGTGGTCTTGCCGGAGCCGTTGCGGCCCACGATAGCGGTGATCTTCCCGCTCTGGAAGGAGAAGCTCATGCCATCCACAGCACAGAAACTCCCATAATATTTGGTCAGATTTTCAACTGCAATTTCCATCGCATAAATTCCTTTCTCAACTCACATCATCTGGGTCAAGCGCCGATAATCCTGCCGGATCATCCCACTGACATGGCGGAGGGTTCGATAAAAGTCGGACACCATAATAGCCACGCCCACGCACAGCAGCCCCCATTTCACCCAGTCCTCTGCCGGCAGGTGCGTGCTGATAGCGTACAGGTTGTACCCCCAGAACATCGGCTTGAACAGCAGCGATGCCACTCCATATCCGGCCAGCAGCCGCCGCTGCCCAGCAGGCATCCGCAGCTCTGGCAGGGTGCTTCGGTGGAAGAAGGTGGCATAGGCCATCAAAAAACCCTTGTCCATCAGGTTGTTCACCTGGAGCACGGCGCTCAGGAACCAGTATCCGTCCAGCTTGACCAGGGGAATTAAGTTATACACGCTCACCACCAGGTTAGACAGGGCGAAGTAGTAGAAGGGCAGCACCACCCGCCCAAACAGGGTCAGCACAAAGGCCAGGAGCAGGAAGACCACACCCAAAAAAGAGTTCACATACACCCCCGCCAGTGCCACCCGTGCCCGATGCTTAGGGGAAGGGATCTTATAAACGTCCGTGACGTCACAGTAGAAGCAGGGAACGAGGAAAAAGAGGAGCAGCCCCATGGACTTCACTTCCCCGCCGTACTTTTTGCACACCACCGCATGAGCCAGCTCATGGGCGGCCAAACTGAATAAGAGCAGCACCGCCGTGATCGCAATATCCACCCAGCTAAACTGGATGGTGATGGCCGGCTCCTCCGCCACGGTTCCATTCAGAGCCTGTGCCACGCTGTAGACCACAATGCCCACGCAGGCCGCCAGGAGCAGGAAGAACAGGATGAGACTCTTACGGGTGAAGAACTTGCTGTAGAACGGGTACACACGGTGGATGACCCGTTCCACGTTGCACTCCACCAGCTTGATCTTGGTCAGATCCAGCGGCTTTTTCTCCGCCTCCTGCCCTTCCGCTGGTTGAAGGAAGCCCCACTGGTGGAATTTCTCATCCAGCAGTTTCTGCTGTGGCTCTGCCAGGGTCTGCGCCTGTTCCAGACCGGGGAGGGTCTGAGCGGTATGGAGCTTTTGCAGCAGGTAGCGGGTCTCGGCTCCCCCTAGACGGACGTATCGGCCGGAGGCGGTGTTTTTGACCAGGTAGAAGGGCTCTGGATTCTGCCCACGCTGGTCTGGAAAGATTTCCAAATGATTGACAAACATCCGCTCACCTCCTCACAGCAGCCGGCGCAGAATGGAGAGGATTTTCTGCACACAGCGTTCCAATTCCTCCTCAGTGATGAGGAAGGACGGGAAGAAGCTGATGCCTTTATTCACAGGTTCATTGTTGTAGATATATACCAGAATACCTCGTTTTTTGAACAATTCTACCACCTGGAGCATTTGCAGGCTGTCAAAGCGCTTGGGGAAATCCACCGCCGCCATCAGCCCTAGGCCACGGACACTGGCACGTCCTTCCAGTCCTTCCCGCAGCCGAGTCAACAGCAGCTGACCCTTCTCCTTCACATGGAACTGGTCATACTCTTTCATGCAGTCCAGCATCCCCATGGCCGCCGCCACGGCAACGCCGTTGCCGCCCTGGGTAGAGAAATGTTCCAGACTGGCGCCCTGCTCTGCGAACAGGTCGGCGCAGGATTGGGAAAAGACCAGGACGCCCAGGGGCAGATAACCATTGTTGATGGCCTTGGACAGGCAGACCAGGTCGGGGGACAGCTCCGCCTGCTGCCAAGCGAAGGGAGTACCCGTTCGGCCAAAGCCGGTGGCCACCTCGTCTGCCACCAACAGCACATCCCTTTCCCGGCAGCGCTGCTGAATGTGCTGGAGGACTGGGGTGGGGATGGGCACCACCCCGCCGGAGGCCATCACCGGCTCCACGATGAAGCCGGCCAGGTAGTCCCCCTCCCGCTCCCACAGGCCATCAATGGCCTGGAGCCATGCTTCCTCGTTTTCGTAGTCTGCCGGAACAGAAACCCAGCAGATCTCCGGCACCAAGGGACGGTAGACATCGGTCAAGATCTGGTCGATGCCGCTGACGCTCATGGCGCCGTAGGAGGTGCCGTGGTAGGACAAGGTGAAGGCTGCGATGCGCCGGCGCTCCGGACGGTTCCGGAGGCATTGGTACTGGCGGCAAGTCTTGATGGCCGCCTCCACTGACTCCGAGCCGCTGCAGGTGTAGAGGACGCAGCCAAAGTCCCCCATCCACTGGAGCAGCCGCTGGGCGTACTGGGTCTGAATGTCCGAGGAAAACACCAGCAGGTTGGAGAAGGGCAGCTGCTCCATCTGCTTGTTCACCACCGCCTTGATCCGTCGCTCGGAATAACCCAGCGGCATATTCCAAAGGCCGCTGCACAGATCCAGGTAGCGCTTGCCGTTCTGGTCAAACACATACATCCCGTCCCCACGCACCAGCGTGCTCTCATAGGCTCCCCAGCCAAAGGGGTAGCCGCTGCGGATGACTCCATTCCCATTCATACGCTTCGCTCCATTATCTCTTGATGGGTCGATACATTGCCCCGGACTCGTTCAATACCTTGGCAATGGTCTCGACCATAGTCTGATTTTCTTCTGTCTCCGTGTGCAGCTGCTCCTGTAACCGCGCTGCGATGCCCTCTACCGGCAGACGCTTGAACAGCATCTCGGAGAACAGGGCGAACTGAGGGCTGATGCGGAAGAACTTCCCGCTGGCGGCGGACCACAGCACATGCATCTCGCCGCCGTCTGTGAACAGGTAGCTGAACTTGGGGAAGTAAGGCAGCTCGTTGCCCGTGTCCGTCGGGTCGGTCAGGTTGTACATATACTCGCTGGTCACCTTCAGCTCCTCCGGCTTCCGGTTGCGGAGAACTGGGATGGAGGAGGTCATGTCCAGGTACACCAGCCCCGCCATGATGTAGTCGATCACATAGGTGCGGTGGCGCATGATGTCGCAGTAATCCGCCATGAACGCCGGTACCTGGGTGCATTTGGTACACCAGCTCCGAGCCATGCAGTGATTGCAGTCCCGTTCCTTGATCTGGTTCTCCTTTTGCACATAACAGTTCTGGGTCAGCTCAAAAATGGCCTGTTTCTGGGTTCCAATGGGGTGGTCAAAATCGGAACAGAGGTACACATTGCCATCGCCGGTGAGCTGGATACGGGGGAGCTTATCCACCATGCAGGTACCGCTTTTCATAAACCGACAGTAGTTTTTCAGATACCCGTAGGCCAGAGGCAGGCCAGCAAAGGTGTGGGTCTCCTTAAACTGTTCTGCATCCGCCAGGAAGCAGGCGTAGTCCTCCGGTGTGTCCACGGAGAACAGGTAGAAGGCCGCCTGGGGCGTGCCGAACGCAGCCTCCAGCTCTGCGATGCGGCGCTTGCCCTCCGTATAGGGGATCTCCCGAATCTTCTGGGGAGAGGTGTAGGCCAAATCGTCCACACAGAGGAAGTCATCCACCATCCGCAGCAGGTTGCTGCCGATGGCGTTGTGACGGAGCTTCTCCGCCTGGTCTGCCGCATAGGCGGGATCTGCCACCGTGGCTACCCCCGCCTGGTCAAAGGTCAGCGCCGTCCCACGGTCTGCGCCCTGAGGCGGATTCCAGTAGATGGAGGAGTTGATGCTGGCCAGTTCGTTGATGGTTTCGTACATGGATTCGTCCAGCTTGTCCGCCAGCACCTCTACATGCTTCACATAGCCATCCAGCACCAGGCCGGCGTAGACGCCGGTGCGGCTCTTTACAAAACCTTTGGAGAAGGGCACATAGCGCAGCGCCGTGGCGCGGAGCAGGCTGCCCCAGGCCAGGTCCGCCTCATCTGGGATGGTGCCGCGAACGGTGAGCTGGAGGTTTCCCTGTTCAGCGGCGGTCACCAGCTGCTGCCAGATAGGGTGCGCCTGCGCCAGCAGGGCGCCGTCCAGGGTGACGACTGCCAGCTTGCCTGCCTGGAGCAAGCGTTCCAACTCCACCGCACCTTTGGACAGGTTCCAATCCCCCTCCAACTGTACATCCCAGGCCACGGCATCCAGGTCATCCGGACAGGCGTCCAGGATGCTGCCGCTGACGGGACAGAGATAGCGCAGGGGCGCTTCGTTCTGGGAAAAGCACACTAAGACCTGTTCCAGGTACGTCTTGTTCCGGAAGTACAGTCCCGAACAGGGCACCGTCTTCCGTTCCTCCTGGTGCAGGCCGTGAAACGCTTCTTCAATTTTCGCCACATCGGTGGCCACCCCACGCACATCTCGGTATTCCAGACTGCCGTCTCGCCGCACACGCCCGAACCAGATGCCAAATTTCTCTCCGTCTCGGGGCAGGATGATCTGCTGCTCGTAGGGGGAACACACCATCAGCGGCCGTCCCTCTCCTGCACCCAACAGCTTCGCCAGCGTCTCCTCCGGCGCTTCATCCGCGATGGTGGTCACCGTCTCCTCTGCTTGGCAATTCAAGTCCGAGCCGCCGTAGAGCAAATAGATGGGCAGTTCTTCCATCTGGGCGATGCGGCAAGCCAGGGCATTGACCAACAGCTTGTTCTCCTCGCTGCCGATCAGCACCAGACCGTCATCCGCAATGGACAGCACGTCCTCCGCCAAGTCATTGAGAGAAGGCAGGGTGTCGTCTGTGTAGGCGATGGAATGGACGCCCCGTCCCCTCAAATAGCTCCGCAAACAGGCGGTGGCAGCAGACTGGGCAGCCACAAAGAATCCGTTCTCGTTTCGGACGAATTCCAATACACACAGGTTCAACATAACACTTCCTCCTCATTTCACCAATTTACAAAAGTATTCATTTCTATCTTCAAAACCGGTCGTCTCTACCTGGCCAAATCGGCTGGCCTGAGCCGCCTGCCGGATGTCATCCACCCCAAACAGACGGTAATGGGTGGCGGTGAGCAAAATTTTGCGCTCCTTGCCCGGACGCATCCGAGCCATGTTCACCTCAGCTACCCCACGCAGGTAATCAGAGCGCCGCTGCATCAGGATGACGGACAGATCACCATCTTCGTCCGCCATGGTGATGGGCACCAGGTCACCGGTCACAATGGTCTCATTCTCCTGCCGAGGCAGGTTTTCGATGTCAAAGCACAGGCATCCCCCCTCCTTCAACTGGTCATAGATATGATCGAAGAAGGTCTCAAAGGGGCCTTGCAGCAGCCGGATGCTGGTGGCACCGATCATCACGGTGCCGTACTGCTCCGGCAGATTTAGCTGCGTCATATCCTGGCAGTACAGGTGGACCCGAGGGATGAGCCGTTTGTTCCGCCGCCGGAGGTTTTCCGACAGCTTGTCCAGCATATCCTGGGACAGATCCACCCCGGTCACCGCCATCCCCAGCTTTGCAGTGGGGATGGTCAGGCGACCGCTGCCGCAGCACAGATCCAGAACAGGGCCGCCGTGGAGGGCGATGGCTTGCTGGAATTGGGAGAACTCTCCGTTCCCATGACAGATCTGGTCATACAGTTCCACGGTGTTGCCGTAGTAGAAATCCTGTTCCTCTACATCCGCCGGGAATTCCTGGATCAGATCCGCAAAAAATCCAAAATACCGTTCCATCTTGCCGCTCCTTTCGCTGCCGCTCTGTGCTCGTTCTCGTTGTGGAAGCACATTTAGGTTACAGGAATGTTTTTAAGTTACGTCATTATAACGTGATGTCCGTCTCCAGACATCCGTCTCTGTCGGGATGTCGCTAATCGATCAGGTCACAACCGCAATGATAGCGACAACACCAGCGCCGGCGGCCAGGCCCTTGCCCACACCATCCATGAACTCATAGAATGCGCCCAGTTCTTCGACGGATTCCAGTTCCTCAAACATCAGGTTCTTGTTGTCATTCATTGGTAAATACTCCTTCGCTACGTCTGTTGTTCCCGTTGCCCAATCAGGTCACAACTGCGATGATCGCAACAACGCCAGTACCGATGGCCAGACCCTTGCCGACACCATCCATAAAGTCGTAGAATGCGCCCAGTTCTTCGACGGATTCCAGTTCCTCAAACATCAGGTTCTTATTTTCTTTCATGTTCGTGTTCTCCTTTTGTGACTGCTTTTCCGCCGTGAATCAGGTGGCAATTGCCACATAAACAACGATGCCGATACCGAAACCGATGGCAGTGCCAACACCAGCTTCTACCCAGCCCAGTTCTTCAACGGTTTCCATTTCTTCAAAATACAGCTTATTTTCCATGATGGTTCCTCCGATTTATTCCTGTACAGTTGTCCATTAGGTCGCAATTGCGCCGTAGACGATCAGGCCAACGACAAAACCGAAACCGACGCCAGTGCCAGCATCCTTCCAGTCGATCAGATCTTCCACCGTCTCCAGCTCTTCAAAGTACAAATCCTTAGTCATTTTTGTTCTCCTATTGAATGTGCAACCTAAATGTGCCACCATTATTGTAGCAAACCCCCATTTCTGCAAATACCACACTTTTGATAAGGCTTTTGAAAGAATAGGTAAAGCCTAGTGCGGAAATGTAAAGGACAGGTTAACTTTTCCCGTTCTGGTTTACATTTCTGTAAAAGAAGGATGCTGCGCCAAAAAAAGCAAGCAGCTTCTGCTCAATAGGAGCAGAAGCTGCTTGCAAGTGATTTTGGATTTGACACCGCTGAAAGGTGCGCAATAGAACAACCTCAGATGGTTGCTGTCCCGTCAGTTCATTCTTTATACCATACAATTCATGACCACGCTGATCATCATTTCTTTTTCTTCCGGTCTGGACTCTGCTATCATAATGGTTAGTGCTACTAAAGCAGCATCTTCGATTTTCTTTTGTCCATCTATAAACAACGCCTTGTTTTTATCAAGGAAATAAAGAAACATTGTCGCAGCAATTCGTTTATTTCCATCGAAAAAGCTGTGGTTTTTCGTTACAAAATACAGCAGATTTGCCGCTTTTTCTTCCAAAGATTCATAGATCTCTCTTTCTCCAAAGGACTGATAAATATTACCGATACTGCCTTTAAAAGAATCATCCTTCTCTTTCCCAAACAAATCTGACTCGTCCCCAAATCGCATACTTTGAATTACATCCATACATTCCTCATAGGAAAGGACATACGTTGCACGATTTCCTTCAGGCCGTGTCATATTTTGGTGATCATAAGCATCCAACAAATCCAATGCGCTGCTATATTTTTCGATTACAGAAAGAACCTGTCTGCTGTCTGACTCGTTTTCGGGTCGCGTCATAATTCGTATCACCTCACCTAACTGTCTGATACGAATATCGTTTACTGCATAACCATTTAAAATGTACTGTTTTAAAACAGAATTCGCCCATCTGCGAAATTCAACGCCACGTTTTGATTTTATGCGATAGCCGACGGAAATGATGACATCCAAATTATAGTATTCCACATTTCGTTCAACTTCACGGTTTCCTTCCATTTGAACTGTCGCAAATTCTGCGACGGTTGACTCTATGTTATCCAATTCTTCCTTTAATGCAGTACTAATATATTTTCCTATTGCCTTTATATCTCTATCAAACAGCTTGGCGATTTGATTCTGATTCAACCATACCGACCCATTCTCCACATTCACAGGTAGTTTAACCTGTTTATCTTCTGTTTCAAAAAATAGGATTTCATTCTCTCCTGTCATCTAACTTCTCCTCGCTCCTTTCTTTCCTATCATTCTATTCCATCCTAAAAAATCTCCATCATTCCCCTTGTTGTGAAATAATGGAGATGCTTTTCTCAATGCAAAATCATAAAATAGGCAGCCAAATGGCTGCCTATTTTTTCAACGCTTATGATTGGAGCAGGATCCTTACTTGATCATGCTGGCGACTTCTGCTGCGAAGTCTTCTTCCTTCTTGGCCAGACCTTCGCCAGTCTCGAAGCGAGCGAACTTGACAACCTTGATGTCGCCGCCGACTTCCTGACTCTGCTTACGCAGATTCTCCACGACGACGGCTACGGCCTTGTCGATGCCGCGCTTCAGGTCCATCGGGTTTGCGCCGGCAGTCACGTTCTTAACG
>ERZ827150.2894-NODE-2894-length-17633-cov-4.535726_pt1 | contig 17633 bp, 15 predicted proteins | sample MGYA00519779_ERZ827150 | MGnify/ENA primary metagenome ERZ827150 (study PRJEB31778, sample SAMEA3449267) | human gut metagenome | biome: human gut; feature: human-associated habitat; material: faeces | place: United Kingdom | collected 2010/2012 ...
AAAATATTTCCGAAGGGCCGGAAGGCATTATCCTTGAATCCATGCTGGAAGGCTACGCAGAATACTACTCGGCGGAGCTGTCCGAAAAGATCCAGCGCGGACAAAAGGAAAATGCACTCAAATGCCGCAGCAACGGCGGCAATGTTCCTCTCGGCTATAAGATTGGCTCAGACGGCGTACTGGAAATTGACCCTGCCACTGCCCCACTGGTTGAGGAAATCTTTACCCGTTATGAGAGCGGCGAAACCATCAAGGCTATCGCCGATTCGCTCAATGAGCGCGGACTTCGCACACAAAAAAAACGGCCATTCCGTGTGGCATCGCTCAGCGTCACCCTTAAAAACAGAAAATACATCGGTGAATACAAATACGCCAGCACTGTGATTCCAAACGGGATTCCCGCCATCATCTCTCTCGATCTATTCGAGCGGGTTCAGCAACGAATGGCAGGCAACAAAAGAGCACCGTCCAGAACGAAGGCCGATACGGAATACCTACTCACCACCAAGCTCTTCTGCGGAGACTGCGGCAGGCTGATGGCAGGCGAATGTGGCACCAGCGGCACAAACAGCGTCAAGTATTACTACTACAAGTGCGGCGGCGCAAAGCGCAGGCTGGGCTGTAAACGAAAAGCACTGAAAAAGAACTGGATTGAACGTGCTGCCGTGATTGCAACCATCGAACGGGTGCTGCGAGATGACGAAATTGACCGCATTGCTGATGCGATCATCGACCTGCAAAATCGGGAGGATACGACCCTTCCCGCCTTGCGCCAGCAGCTCAAAGATTGTGAGCAGGGCATTGAAAATATGCTGAGCGCGATTCAAATGGGTATTCTGACTCCATCCACCAAAACAAGGCTCGAAGAGCTGGAATCCCAGCGCGAAAGCCTCAAGGTCAGCATCCTGCAGGCCGAGCTCGAAAAGCCCAAGTACGCCAAGGAACAGATCGTCAGTTGGATCAACCGATTCAAGTACGGAAACGTGAATGACATCGAGTACCAGCGGCAGATTATCGACACATTCATCAACGCAATCTACATCTTTGACGATAAGCTGGTTTTCACCTACAACTTCAAAGACGGCACAGAAACCGTTCCTCTGAAAGCCGTTGAAGATGCGTTTGGTTCGGATCTAACTCAGGTTGCTCCACCAAACCCAAGAAATCCGAACATCATCCCGATTGGGGATGGGTTCGGATTTCTTCTTTTTATCTCAAGTATTGTGGTGTGATAAACAAAATGAATGAAAGGAGACAGATCGGAATCATTCCGATAGTTATAGAAAGTGCTTTAAGATAAAAATACTTTTACGCAAATCCAAAGCCGGAACTGTTGAAGATCTTCCGCACGCGATTCAATATGCATTTCAAGCGGTAACTCAAATAGAGTGTGTGAGTTGGTTTCGTCCGCATGGATATATGCTACTGTTATAATGTTTCTATAATCTCCAAACAGGTAATATTCGGTTGCTTTTCCATAAGCGCAAGGCTATTCTGTTGTTCTAAATCAGAAGGTTTTGACTTCTTACCTCGGAGATAATTTTGAATTTCATAACTTCCGGTTTCATTTCTGCGTTTCAGCAGGTAATAAATCGAATAGGGATTTACAGAAAAACACTCCGCTAGTTCTTTTATGCTGACTTCCCTATCATATGTTTTCAGAATCAATTTCTGAGCTTTATAGCCATCCGACGGATGACAAAATTCCTCAGTTCTGTTCACCTCCGGCTCACATAACTGAGGAATTCCGTTTCTAGTCAATATTATCTATTTTAAGATTCAGGTTCTTTTTTATAAGCTTTATTCGTATAATCCTTTAATTTGTTAAAGGACATCATCGTTATTTATTGTTCTCGGCAGGAAGTACAGTCAATGTAACCGTTTCGGACCGAACAGTTCCAACGGCATTCATAGCTTCTGCTGTATACTCGCCAGCGTCTTCCATAGTCACTGCCGACAAGCGGAGAGCCGCAGAAGAAGATTCATTGCGGGTTCCCGCAGTGACGTTGTGTGGCATAACAATTTGACCGTCATGATACCATTGATAGCCTACACCGATACCTTCGGCCTGAACCAAGAAACCAACGCGAGTACCTTCGGTTACTGTGATACTAGTCGGGTTTTCCGTGATCGTAGGCGCGGAAGCAACGGTATCAGAAGTACGCAAATAAATCATTTGGCCAGGGTATTCGGTTGCGACTTCTTCTTGTTCTTTTCCGTTTATCTTTGTTTCAATATGGGCGTATACGTCACTGTCTTTGCCGACGCCGAGTGCCACGCCATAGCCGCCGTTTGAAGCCTTAGTGCTGAGCGTTAGCGTAAACTGTCCGCCTTCCGCATAGGCTTCGGGCAGGTTCAATGCAATCTGGCGCGGAGCCCACGCGATGGTGCGGGCGTCAATCGACCAGGTGTAGGTAGTACCATTGGGCAACTCAAGCGTTGCGTTCAGAGGCGCATCGACAAGGGCATCTTGAGCAACCCATTTATTGGAAGCAGGAGATTCATCCGGTGTTTGCTGGAATACAGACGGAAGTATGCATCTAACAGCAGTACCAGGCTCGACGGTCCAAACCTGACGGACAGAACGTTTAGCGGTTACAGAGAGATCTGCCTGATAAGCGGACGTATGCTCACTGTCAACCTCGGAAGCCAAAGCGATTTCATAGCTGGGCTTGATTTCCAGCGGAAGAATGTGTCCATCCTCTGTAAAGTCCAGCGTGAACCACCATTGTCCGGAGAGCGCAAGACTGTTTTCACCAGAATTGTTAAATACAAGTTCGGACAGCGGAGCACCGGTGGCACTGGAACGATAATGTGTGCCGTAGATTAGAGTTTCATAGCCGCCTTCGGCATTTGGGAAAACCGATGCACCGTGGGTTTGTGAAAGACCCGTATCCATAGAAATAAGGGCTGGGATAAGTGGTTGCTCTGCGGACATGGTATCTGGGCTTAACCACGGGCCTTCTGGACTCTTGGCCATGACGTAGGAAAATGAAGTGCCGATGCAATTACCGCAGCGACGTGTTCCTCCAATGTACCACCAGCCGTTGTGGTGAAACAGGGACATGCCGCCAGCAATCAAGTTTTCTCCAAACTCGCCTGCGCCGGACATTTCAAAAGAGTAATCAGCTTCGATTCCCTTCATGTCAGGCGTCATTTTATACAAGTGGGTGAACGTTCCGGCTTGCGTAAACCAGCCTAAGCCGGTTTCCGGATCAACTTTGATTTGATAATCATGCGTCAGATCGGCATAGGTGATTCCGTCAGCAACAATGGTGGGTGCTTCTGGCGTGCTCCATGGACCTTCCAGCGAGTCAGAGGTTACGAGCATAATGGGAGCTTCGCTTTCACTCTTCGTGCTATTCAAAAACCACATTACATATTTACCTGTGTCTGCACTGTAACAGATACGCGGCTTTTTGACAACAATATGGCGTCCGGTACCTTCTTCCTGAGGATACCAACGAGAGACCAATTCCCAGTTTTCTAAATCGGTGGAACGATACGTAACAATGCCGCTCCAGCGGTAGAAGGTCGGAATGCTGGTGGGTAACGTTTCGTTGTAAGGAACCCCGGGTGCGTAATTGAATGCACCTTCAGCATAAGACTGACCGATTAGATAGTAATAGCCGTTGGCATAAAAAAGATCTTGTTCATCGACGGCTTCAATAGCATTGCCATCCACGTCAAAAGCAATATTGACAGGACCGTATTTGAGTGGAGCAGCAGGGGAAGTTTCCATGCCGTTATCGCCGTTCAGCGGATCATTGGCGACAAAAGCATTCAAATTGGCAAGAGAATGCACTTCTGCAAGAGCGCTTAGTGGCGTTGCCAACAGACAGGCACTAAGAAAAGAAGAAAGAAGACGCTTGTTCATCATGGTTTCCTCCGAATGTTGAAGTGGGTGTCGCCGGTGATCGGACGGACGACGAGAAGACATGTGAAGCATATGCTTTATTTATTATAAATTTTAGCAATAAAATTCATTAAAAGCAACCATTGAAATGCTTACAACGCACGAAAGTGACAGCTCGAATTCGTTGATAATTTATAAAAATACACGTAAAGAGTTGATTGGTACAGATGAAAAATTCCAACTGCTTCCAACGAAAAGCCAAAGGTAAAGGTTATAATAAATCGTCGGATGAATTGTCTGAATTTTACAAAAAGAACTCGTCGACTGCTGGTGAGTGGAAGAAAAGAGTTTCTTGCTTCCGTAGAAAAAAAGTGATAAATTGAAAAAAGTGAATATCAGTAAGGAGGAATTTAAATGAACATTTTTCGCACATTTGCGCTGGGAATCACAATGGTGGGATTGATGATGCCGCATGCTACACAGGCTGAAGAAAATACAGCAACCGCACGTTTTTTCTATTCTGAAACTTGTCCGACTTGCCATGTGATGAGGGCCTACATGGATCAGGTTTGTGCGTTGAATCCAGATGTTCCAATCGAAATGCTGGACACCTCTGTGAATCCGGAAGCATGGCAATCTGCATGCGAAGGCGCAGGAATACCAGTTTGGGGGGTTCCGCGGATGTTTATTCAGGATCGTGTTTTTGCGGATTGGAGCGATGAAGAAGGCGAGTTGGTTTATATTCCATCCTATTATGGTTACATGGGATATAGGAATCAGGTGATCGATGCGCTTGAAGCTGCATTTGGCGAACTGAAGCTTCCTGATGAGGAAAAATCGGATGAGCCTTGAATGTGAAGCTGCATAACTTCTTGACGGAATATTTTGCGGTCATATGAATCCAAAGAGCACGCTTGCAACAACATGAATAATTTTTAATTAGAATTTTTAGAGCATGTAATGAAAGCGTCGATTGCTTTCAATGTAATGAGAGAATATAATAGGAATAGATAGAGAATTGAGCACAAAAACAGCAAGGAAGGAATGCAAATGAAAAACGGATTGACAATCTACGACATATCAAAGTTGTCCGGGGTTTCAATTGCGACAGTTTCCAGAGTGCTGAACGGTAATCCGAATGTCAACGATGAAACACGCGAACGGGTCAATCGAATTATCAATAAGCATGGTTATGTGCCCAAGCAGTCTGTGCGGAATTTTCGAGAGCAGGAACTGGTGGCGGTTGGACTGCTGATGGATGACATTCGCAATCCATTTATGGCAAGTTTTGCTTTTTTTATCAGCCGCGAGTTTTCCAGACTCAAGATAAATACGGTTTTATGTAATATTCATGATGTCGAAAGTGAGTTTGCCGAGCAGGTAGATAACTTGATTGACAAAAAAGTCAACGGCATCATCATGATGGGCTCAATTTTTGAAAACCAGCTCTGCCGAACGTTGTTGGAGGGACGATATTCGGGTATGCCGTTTGTTTCGATCAATGGGAACTTCAGTCTGCCAAATGTCTGCGAGGTTATTTTGGATCAGCGAACGGCAGTGGATGACGCGGTACATTATCTGTTTACACACGGTCGGAGAAGAATCGGCATGATTTACAAAAACCAGTCTCGATCTGACAAACACAAATTTGCAGGTTTTCTGGATGGTATGGAAGCGTGTGCATTGGATGATGTCCGCAGAATCGAAGTGGTCGAAAAATCCATTGAAAGCGGAAAGCAGGCGACGCTGGAAATGCTCAGTCACTGGTTAAACACCGATGCGATTATCTATTCCTCGGATACGTTGGCTGTTGGCGGTGCACATATATTAAACCGGAAACATATTGCGATTCCAGAGCAAATCATGCTAATTGGTTTCAATAATTCTGCCAGCGCGTGTGACTGCTATCCGCAACTCAGTTCAATCGATAATAATATAAACGAAGCAGGAAAAGCAGCCGCTCAACTGATGCTGCAAATGATTAACAGAGAAGACGTAGAGGATGTCTTGGTTCCGGGAAATCTTGTAATACGGGAAAGTACATAATTTCTCAATAAACATACAAAAAAGGAGAACGGATCGTGAATAAACCAAATATCATTTTTCTTATTGAGGATCAGATGCAGCAGGGAATTCTGAATCAGCCGGACTGCATAGTGCCTAATATGCGAAAATTGATGGCGGACGGCATTGAGTTTGACCATGCTTATACTTGTAATGCCATTTGCTCACCGGCTCGAGCCTCGCTTTTGACGGGAACGTTGCCGCATACGCATGGCATGGTGGATTGCACCCACACTGTTCCGCCCTATCGCGCAGAGTATGATTACAAACTTGATACGTTGACAAATGCACTTTGCGAAGAAGGGTATGGCATTTCTTACTATGGAAAGTGGCATATCGAACGTTCGCACGATCTTTCCCGATTTGGTATTGAACGCTATGAGACGGAAGTGTATATGCCCAAGCATCCGGCAACAATGATCGACCGTATGGTGATCAAGACGCCCGGTTATCAGGACAAGACGATCTGTGGTGTGTTCTCGGAGGGAGAGGCGCAGACGGACGAGCATTACGTTTATGACCGCTCAATGGAATACATGCTGGAGTGTAAGAAAAAGGGAAAAACGTTCTGTTCTTTCCTTTCTACTAATGCGCCACATGATCCGTATTGCGTACCCAAAGAGATTTATGACCTTTATGCAGATAAAGCTGTTAGGTTGCCGGAAAATCACTATGACAGTATGCAGGATAAACCGGTGATTTATCGCCGGATGAGAGAAGCACTTGGCGATCTGAAACGAGCGGATTTTGAAAAGGTGATGCGCTGCTACTATGCGTACTGCACGTTAGTGGACATTCAAATCGGCCGACTGATAGCGTTCCTCAAAGAGCATGATCTTTACGATAACACGCTGATTGTATTGATGAGCGACCATGGCGATATGATGGGCGCACATGGCATGATGATGAAGAGTGTGCCGTGCTTTGAAGAGATCTATCATATTCCGCTGATCATGAAAATGCCACAGCAGGAGAAAGCCGGAACAACGGCGGGTTTCTATGTTGGAACGCCGGAAATCGCATCGACGGTGCTTGAATTGGCGGGTTGCAGGAAACTCAAAGGCAAGCATATCGGTGAGTCGTTTTTGCCATGGTTAAAGGGCGAAAAGACAGACAAGCGACATGCTTTTGCGGAGTTCTTTGGACAGCGCTTCTTTTATACGCAGCGCATTTATTGGCAGGATGACATGAAATATGTGTTCAATGCCTTTGATGAGGATGAGCTATATGACCTCAAAAATGATCCGCATGAGCTGATCAATGTCAGCAAGCAGGCGGACTATCAGGAAATTAAGCGCGAGCTGTGCCGCCAGATGTGGGAAATTATTAAAGATACGGAAGACAGCACGTTGGCAGATGCGGAATACTATCTGATGCGCTTTGCTCCTGTCGGACCCGGTGAAAAGAAGCAGATGGGCAATTACACGCTTTATAACAAAACCTTTTGACGTTATGTCAGAAATGACATGAGTATGTCATTTTGAATATCACGTTTGCAAACGCTGTCACTTTGCATCCGCGGTCGGACTGATCATCTGGCGCAGGATGCGTTCCCCTATGTCTATGAAAAGGAGAAAATACAATGAAAAAGATGCTTGCTTTGGTTTGTGCACTTGCTATGATCGTTTCGATGAGTGCCTGCGCTTTTGCCGACTACACACCTTCCGGTGAGTTTAACATCCGTGTTTTTGCAAAAGCAGGTGGTGTTGCGGATATCGTGACCCGTATTGCGGCGCAGGGCTTGCAGGAGCAGTATGGTGCGACGGCTATCGTTAACAATCTGACCGGTGCGAATGGTGCGGTAGCCGTCTCTGACATGAATGCCTACGATCCATCGATCAATGAACTGTCCGTCGTTTCTATGGGTTTGTTTACCATGGGTCCGTTAATGAACCCTGAACTGGGTATCAAATTTGAGGATTACGACGTTGTTGCGTCTTTGATTCGAGATGAGTTTGTACTCTATGTCTCTAAGAATAGCGGCATCAAGAGTTGGGAAGATTTGGTGGCATATGCTGCGCAGAACCCGGTGACCTACGCTTCCAACACCCCGGGTGGAAACACCCATATTGTGCAGACCGCACTCTTTGGCGATGCTGACATTGTCGCGGAGGCACTGACTTCTTCCGGCAGCAATCAGGACATTCTGGCTGTGATGTCTGGCGATGCCATCTGCACGGCTGCAACTGTGACCTTGGGCATGCCGTATGTGGAAAACGGTGACCTGATCCCGTTGCTGGTGTTTTCTGAAAATGACTGCACTGCCTTCCCCGGTATTACTGTGCCGTCCGTGACAAACCTTGGCTACAACGTCTGTGTGCCGTCCATTAACTTTATCGTCTGCCGTGCAGGCGTTTCCGAAGAAGAAGTTGAAGGGCTGTACAACGCGATTGTGAGCTATCGAGATACCGATGCCTTTAAGGAAGCTGCCGCGGCTGCCAACTACACCCCGGACAATACTACTCCGGCTGAGTTGCATGATGAGATCGACCGTGTTGCGAAGATTTGCGAAGAAATCTTCAACAAGTATTATTGATTGTAGCAACTTCTTCTTAATTTAATGCGTATGACCGCTGTTTAGCGGTCATACATACTATCATGGGCATATGCTGGAATCGAATTCCGTAGAATTGCCTCTGAGAACGAATTTCCAAATAGAAAAGGGAGAATTTCGATGAAGATCAAATATCGCACCAATTTGGTGGCAGGAGTAATCGCGCTGATTGCGGCGATTATATTGTTCGTCATCATCCCAAGTCAGGTTGGCGTAGAGAGGCGGGCAACCTACGGGATTACATCCAGAACTATTCCATATGCGATGGCCTTTCTGATGGCGGGATGCGGGGCTGGATTGATTATACAGAGTATTATTTTTAAGAAGGATGAAGTCAAGGAAATAGATCTTTTGCAGGAGGGCAAGGGGCTGCTTTATATGGGCGTCATTGTCTTGTATGCGATTGGTTTTTCCAAAAGCTTCCTGATCTCTACTTCTCTGCTCGGCGTCGTGACATTAGCGATGCAGAAAGATAAAAAGGCGCTGCATTACATTGTTGTGGTTGCGCTGGTTGTTGCTCTGTATTTTATCTTCAACGAACTGCTGCATGTTCGTCTGCCATGATGAAAGGAGGAAAACAAAATGGAAGTTATCGCTGCTGCGCTGGCACACCTGCTGACAATTGAGAATTTTATCATTGTTAACGTTGGCATTTTTGTCGGCATTCTGTTTGGTGCGATTCCGGGTATGAGTGCCAACCTTGGTGTTACGGTTTTTCTTCCGTTTACCTTTACAATGGGTACTGTTCCTGCGCTGCTGATGCTCTGTGGCATCTTTTTTGGTGCAAACTTTGGTGGTTCGATTAGCGCAATTCTGATTAATACACCGGGCACGAACGGTGCTTGTGCGACATTGTTGGATGGTTATCCGATGGCGCGAAATGGTCATCCGCTTAAAGCGTTGGATATGGCACTTGTGGCTTCAACCTTTGGTGGTTTTGTCAGTGCGCTGGCACTTCTGTTCTTTGCACCGCCGATCAGCCAGGTTGCTATGAAATTCGGTGCGCCGGAATATTTTGCGCTTGCAATTTTCGGCTTGTCGATTATCGCTTCTGTAAGCGGTAAAAGCATACTGAAGGGTCTCGTTTCCGGTGCATTGGGTATTCTGCTGGCAACGGTCGGTGTGGACAGCATCAGCGGAAAAAGCCGCTTTACCTTCGGTAATGTGATGATGTTCAAAGGCATCAGCATGATTGCAGTGCTACTGGGTGTTTACGCGATTGCACAGATGATTGCGCGTGTTAATGGCACCGAGGCCTCTGGCAAAGCAAGCGAGCTGAATACGAAAAATCGCAAAGAAGATCGCCTGACCCGTAAGGAAGCTCTTTCTACTGTGCCGACTATGATCAAATCTTCTCTGATTGGCACAATTATCGGCGCGATTCCGGGTACAGGAAGTGCTATTGCGGCGTACATCTCTTATAATGAGGCAAAGCGCAAGGCAAAGCCGGGCGAGCACTTTGGCGAGGGTGAGCTCAAAGGTATTGCCGCGCCTGAATCCGGCAACAATGGCGCAACAGCTTCCTGTCTGATTCCGTTGCTGACATTGGGTATTCCGGGCGATGCGGTTGCCGCAACGCTAATGGGTGCATTTACCATGCATGGCTTGGTTGTAGGTCCGAAGCTTTTTGAAACTTCCGGTCCTCTGGTTTATGCGATTATGATTGGTGCGGTTATTTCACAGCTGGTGATGTTCTTTCAAGGCCGTTATCTAATGCCTGTTTTTGTCAAAATCACACATATTCCTCAAAAACTGCTCACGGCACTGCTGATGGTTGTCTGTTGCGCAGGCGCGTTTGCCATTGCGAATTCCTCCTTTGAAGTATATATCATGTTGATTTTCGGTATTGTTGGCTATTTCATGAATAAGTTTGGGTTCCCGCCTGTTCCAATTGTTTTAGGCATGGTGCTTGGACCGACGGCGGAATCTAATCTACGCAATGCGTTGACCATGTCCCGCGGAAGCTGGCTGATCTTCATTAAGCGTCCAATTTGTTTGGCGTTCATTATCTTGACGTTTGTGCTCGTATGGCTGCTCAAGCGCTCAACGAAAAAGAATGGGCTGTAATGGGATAAATAACAGCCGAGTCCGGCAAAGACTCGGCTGTTTTTCCTTTGAAAACAAATCGTGTATGATAGAAAAAGACGGCTGATTATGGCCGGAAAATGAGAGGCGGAAAGCGATATGAATCACGTCAGCTTGTTAATTAAACCAGCATCCAGTCTTTGCAATTTACGGTGCAAATATTGTTTTTATGCGGATGAAATCCAAAAACGTGAGCAATCCAATATGGGCATAATGCAGAGGAATACGGCTGAAAGGTTAATCAATGCGTCTTTTACTGCGCAACAGGGAAAAGGAAGCATTAGTTTTTCTTTTCAAGGAGGAGAACCCACGCTGGCCGGACTTGACTTTTTTGAAGCGTTTACGGAAATTGTTGAAAAAAGAAATGTTCGCGGCATTCCGGTTTGTTATGCGATTCAGACCAATGGAATGCTGATTGATGAGCGGTGGGTGACGTTTCTGAAAAAGCATCATTTTTTAGTGGGTGTTTCCATAGACGGCGATAAGACGATAAATGATGAAAATCGCGTGGATGCGCAGAAAATGGGAACTTATGCGCGTGTGACGGAATCCATTCGTCTTCTGCAACGGGAAAGTGTTGATATAAATCTACTTTGTGTTGTAACCGGGAAGAGTACGGTAAGACCGCAAAAGGTGTATCAAGCACTTAAAAAACTGGGAATTAATTACCTTCAGTTTATACCTTGCCTTGATCCGCTGGATGAAAGACGTGGGCAGCGTACCTATTCGCTGATGCCGGATGCTTATGCACGTTTTCTTTGCATTGTCTTTGACTGCTGGTTTTCAGATTGGCAAAAGGGACGATATGTCAGCATTCGGCAGTTTGACGATTATGTGCATATGGCTATGGGTATACCGCCTGCATCCTGCGCAAATGCAGGGCGATGCGGTGGATATCTGGTTGTTGAAAGTGATGGAAGCATCTATCCATGCGATTTTTACGCTTTAGACGAATGGAAGCTGGGAAATATCAGGCAGGATTCTGTTGAACAACTCATGCGCAATAAACGCTATCAAACATTTGTAAAGGACAGCTTAATGCGCCCGGATGAATGCAGCACTTGTCCTTACCGTGTGTTGTGTCGCGGAGGCTGTAAACGCGATTGGGTCAATCATTCAAATTATTTTTGTTCGGCATACCAACAATTTTTTTCATATTCATGGGACAGATTACGTTTCATTGCCCAAAGAGAGCTCGTCATGTATTAAACCAACGCTGCTTTTTACTTTGTGTATTTTTGAAACTTGTCCTTTTCGTGAAAGCATTTGTTTTTTTCTGTCATTCGTTCTACGTTCTTTCTAGCCTCCATCATCCGCACGACAGAGAACTTTTCTCCAAAGGTACTTTGAATCCGTTTTATCGCACAATCCATGTGTTCTCTTTTCGCGTTCCGCCGAGCTTCATCTAGTTCCGCATCATTCACCTGCGCCGCCTGTTCTTGCAGAACGGCGTATTTTTTCTGTGTTTCTTCAAGAAGATTGGAAAATTTCTGTTGCTGGTTATCCAGTTTTTGAACCAGCTTTTCTAGCGATGCAATACGCTGATTAAGTTCTGTATTGTCCACCTTATCTGGCAAACCGGCACGTTTAAGAATAGAAATTTTTCTGGCTTTCAATTCTTCTGCATCCTCTGTTTTTTCTGCAATTTGCACTGAAAGCTCCTTATGTCGAAATACATGAATCAGAGATAGCCCCTGTTTTTCAGCAAGCAGTCGTTTTCTATCTTTACGTATTTCTCGAAGTTTTTGATCGGCTTTTGCATAATCTTTAGCACTCTCAAGCAGGACTTCCAAACTCTTTGTGCAATTTCGTTTGCTCTCATCCGTATGCGAGAGCTGATAACGGAAAATGAGCATATCGGCACATAACTTTTCCATCGCATCAGCTAAATATGGGATATCCTTCTGCACAGCTTTTTCAAGTTGCTTCACTTGCTTTTTTAACTCGCGGAGCATGGCGTTATCTGCGCGTATCTGCCGATTCAATTCGCACACCTCAGACCTAAAACCATTCCATTCCCGTTGCCTGGCTTCTACGCCTTCATGAACGGTCGGCTGCTCGTCTATTCCACGAACCAGATAACTTCTATGATCGACACTTTCTTCATATCCTTCCCGTTTAAGCATCTGGTTCGTCATATCCGCCCAGCGTGTACGCCAACTGAAAAGCTGATCTTCGCTATTCCATCTAACAGTAATCGGATTCTGCCTGCCATACCTCGTGCTTTTCGGATGCTTATCCACGCGAGTATAGCCATACTCGTCAGCCTTCGTTGGCGGCATGTAGACCTTCTTCTGTCCAACCTTATATAAGTATTGCTTTTCCCATCCGTCATTTTGAGCAGCTTTATATTCAGCCGCAGTAAAACCTCGTTCCTCTCCATTTTTCACACACAGATATTCTTTCTCGGTCTTATACTGCCATGTGCCATCCAAATTCAGCGGCCGCATAGTCAAAAGGATATGTGCGTGAGGATTATGACCATCTGTATCATGAATGGAAATGTCTGCGCACATCCCGTCCAAAACAAATGCCTGCCTGACATATGCACTCGTCAACTCTATTTGCTGCTCATGATTGAGTTCAACCGGCAATGCAACAATGATTTCCCGTGCCAGTCGGCTATCCTTCGTTTTTTCTTCTGCTTCAACAGCGTTCCACAACTGCTCTCTGTCATTCCATTCTGAGGGAGCATAGGAGGGCAGAAGGACTCGCTGCCAAACAAGCCCCTGTTTCCGCGTATAATCATGCTGTATGCCGTCATAATCATTGTACATTCGGCTACAACTCATGTAGGCGGAAGCTGCCACCGCAGAACGGCCTATGCCACGACTGATCACTTTCGCCGATAAATAGAAAATCGCTATTTGTCGTCCCCCCCGCATAATCGCGCTTCTTCCGTAAGCCTTTATGCAGGCCGCAGCCTGCCGCTTCCCGCAGGAAGCGAATCCCTCTCGGAGAGCGCATGTTCCCGACTAACGGGAGGGATACCACCGCCTGCGAAGCAGGTGGTGAGTAAATGCGCCCTTCGGGAAAAAGAAAGGGGAACCCGAAGGTTCCCCAACCGCATTACCCTCGCAAACGTTCTGCAAGGTAATCTTTCAGCGCACCAAAATCCTTATCAACAGCCGCCGGAAAAACACTTTCAAGAATTGCACCTTCTTGAATCAATCGTCGCGTTCTCCGCTTTCTCTCCTTTTCGCGTTCGCGGGCTTGCGCTTCTTCCATTCTGTGCTTAGCTTGAAGCAGCGCTTTTTCCTCAGTGCTTAAAACTCTTTTATTCATTCTCTTGTTCTCCTTTTTCCTGTTTCCACTTTTCAAGTTCCATTTTTCCTTCATCGCTTTCGTAATACTTTTGAATCATCGGCAGCATGACACGGGCGATACGTTCAATCGCTGCGTCGGGAATATCCATACCGCTGCTGGACGGATTAAGAATCTTCTTGTCGGGCATCCTTTACGCCTCCGTTGCGAATATGCTTATCCATCCAGCAAATGAGATCGGGTTTTGTGACCAGCTTTCTTCCGCCAATCCGGAGCGTCGGAAAGTCCTTTTGATTCAGCAGGGTATACGCTCCGGATTTAGATATGGAAAGCGCGTGTGCCAGTGCTTTAGCATCCAATACGTCGGGCAGATCATTAAAAAGCTCATTCATTCAAACAATTCCTCCTTTTCGGGTAAAAGAAAAACCACTGTCGTCCTGACAATGGCTTTGGGAAAAATAAAATTGAGGTTACTCGTTTTCCACATATTTTTGAAAGTGTTCGGCAATCTGTTTTCGCCTTTTCACCACCGCGCTGTGGTTCTTAAACCCAACCTTTTCAGCAATCTTCTGATCGGTCATGCCCTGCATTTTGAGGTTCAGAATCTCGCGGTCGCGCTCCGACAAGGTTTCCATAAAGCTCTTGAGCCGCAGCTCATTCAGCACTTCATGCTCGAATTCACTGTCTGGATCAGCGATATCCTTCGTCCCATCTTCACAGTCTTCCTGCATCTGCTCCATCGACACAGGTGTTCCCACATTTGTCCGCGTATGATGCCACTTTCGATAGCTGTCGATTCGTTCGCGGCTGACGCGCGTCTCATCGAAATCCTCCACCGTGCGATTGAGCCACAGTTCATCAATCATCGGCTGCCAATCCTGCTCCTCGATGATTTTTAACGTCAGGGTACAAACCAGCGCATCAAATTGCGCCGTCGTGCACCATGAAAATTCCATGCCCGGACGCAAACAAAGCAGGCGGGAAAACGTGAGAATCTGATCGTCTTCCAGCTTTTTTCGGATATGATTCATGATGGTATACGCCAAGCGCCAAAGCGGGAAATTGCCGGAATAATAGTTGATATTGGTCGGCATCCATTTTCGCTTTCCAGTTTTATCCGGCACCAGAAAGCAATTCCAGATCGCCCAAGCATACGAATCCCAAATCATTTCCAGAAAAGCGTCGCTGTTCACCAGTTCGTCGTACTGATGGGTGTTCCAGATTGCATAGGGACAGCGCGGAAGCGACAGATAGACGCTTCGCTTTTGTACATATTCCTTTGGCAGCAGATAAAACATGGGCAGCCACGATTTATAGGTGGTCAGGCATACCTCCACTTTACCATCTGATCTTTTTGTGGCAAACGGTTCTGCTGTAAAAGGGGACTGATTCTCCATATCGCTCACCTCGCCTTCAAATCATTATGGAAAACAGTACCTCTATCCATACACGACACAAACATGCTTCGATTGTTCCATCTGTTTCAAATTTTTTCAAAAAATCTCTGTACAACGCAAAAAGGAAAACATACCTTATTGTCATATTATAGCAGGAACAGAAAGGCTGGAAAAGATGCAAAGATGATTTCCGTGTGACAGAAAACAGAACAAACCATGAACAATGCTCATATCAGACATATTCAAAATCTTTTTGGTAAATACAAATTTTAAGAGTTGACTAATTTCATAAAATGATTTATGATAGAGCCATCAACTCACAGGAGCGTGTGTACATGGAAATTGTCGGTCAACGTCTGAAAGCGCTGCGCGAGAGCATGGGAATTTCGCAGGCAAAGATTGCGCTGCTTCTGGATTCCAAGCAGCCTAATATCAATCGTTTTGAGCATAATCAATCCGAGCCGCCGCTTGCGCTGCTCTGCCGCTATGCTGATTTCTTCGATGTGTCGCTGGATTATATTCTCGGACGCACCGATCAGCCGCAGGGAAAGCTGTACGAATACAAGCCGACTTATTCTCCCGAGCGAGAGGACATGCGGCGCTTTATCGAGATGTGCTTTGATCCTGCGTCGCCTGCAAATGCCAAGTTGAAAGAAACTTTATTGCGAATGGCTGAAGGTGAAAATCCATGAGTAGGAAAACATCTTCTATCCTCGTTCAAGACGTTCCCGTTACCGTCATGAGCATCGACCAGCGCGATTATATCAGCCTGACCGATATGGCAAAAGCTCGGACGGATGCAGGGCGGGCAGCGGATGTCATTAAAAACTGGCTGAGAGCGCGTTCAACCTTGGAGTTCCTCGGCACTTGGGAAATCATGTATAACCCCGATTTCAAAGTGGTCGAATTCGACCACTTTAAGAGCGAAGCCGGGCTGCATACGTTCACTTTGAGCGCCAAGGAATGGATTGAAAGTACGCACGCAATCGGCATGTATGTGCAAGCCGGACGATACGGTGGCACTTACGCACATAAGGATATTGCCTTTGAGTTCGGCTCTGCAATCAGCCCAATCTTCAAGCTCTATCTGCTGAAAGAATACCAACGGTTGAAGGATGAAGAAAACGACCGTCTCAAGCTGGAATGGGATGCAAAACGCTTTCTGTCCAAAAATAACTACCTGATTCACACGGATGCCATTAAAAACTATGTGCTGCCGCGAAGCAATCATTCCAAATCAACCGAATGGCTGGTCTATGCGGACGAAGCGGATTTGCTGAACGTCGCTTTGTTCGGCTGCACAGCCAAGGAATGGCGCGACGCAAACCCTGTTCTTGCTGCCAAGCAGAATATCCGAGATTTCGCTTCCATCGCTCAATTGACTGTCCTTTCCAATCTCGAAACCCACAACGCAGAAATGATCAAGCAGGGAATCGATAAGGAAGAGCGCTTTGACCGTTTGAAACAGATTGCCGAGTATCAGCTGCGTGTGTTGACCGAGGCAGAAGCCATTCAAAAACTGCCCAAAGGAAATGATAACGAATGAAAGCCGTCATTTACGCCCGCTATTCCTCCGATAATCAACGCGAGGAAAGCATCGAGGGTCAGATTCGAGAATGTACCGAATACGCTGTCCGAAATGACATCACGATTCTTTCCAGCTATGTCGACCGTGCCTTATCCGCCAGAACTGCTGATCGTCCCGAATTTCAAAGGATGATTGCGGATAGCGAAAAGAGGCTGTTCGATGTAGTGCTTGTCTGGAAACTCGATCGTTTCTCTCGTGATCGCTATGACAGCGCACATTACAAGCATATTCTGAAAAAGAACGGCGTCCGTGTTATTTCAGCCCGCGAAAATATTTCCGAAGGGCCGGAAGGCATTATCCTTGAATCCATGCTGGAAGGCTATGCAGAGTACTATTCCGCAGAGCTGTCCGAGAAGATTCAGCGCGGACAGAAAGAGAATGCGCTCAAATGCCGCAGCAACGGCGGCAATATTCCGCTCGGATACGTCGTCGGCACAGATGGTGTGCTGACCGTTGATCCGCTGACCGCACCGCTGGTTGCCGAAATCTTTACGCGCTATGAAAGCGGTGAAACGATTAAAGCCATTGCCGATTCGCTGAACAAGCGCGGATTTCGCACCAGAAAAGGCTCTGCTTTCCGCGTTGCCAGCCTGAGTCTCATTCTCAAAAACAGAAAGTACATCGGTGAATATAAATACGCCGACACCGTTGTTCCAAACGGAATTCCTGCCATTATCAATCCCGATTTGTTTGAGCATGTGCAGGAACGGATGCTGACCAATAAAAAAGCGCCTTCCAGAACAAAGGCTGACGAAGATTATCTGCTGACAACCAAGCTGTTCTGCGGCGACTGCGGCAGGCTGATGGCAGGCGAATGTGGCACCA
>ERZ827150.2896-NODE-2896-length-17625-cov-5.160785_pt1 | contig 17625 bp, 18 predicted proteins | sample MGYA00519779_ERZ827150 | MGnify/ENA primary metagenome ERZ827150 (study PRJEB31778, sample SAMEA3449267) | human gut metagenome | biome: human gut; feature: human-associated habitat; material: faeces | place: United Kingdom | collected 2010/2012 ...
GCTGTCTGCGGTGTGCAGCCATAGCTTGTCACCAATATGCCGTTTTCGGTTTTCATCGGGTCTTTAATGTAGCCGAGCGCGCGTTTAATCGCGTCACCAGCAGTTTGTCCTTTGCCAATGTGCAAGGACATCAGTCGTGTTGTTGCCAAGCAAACTGCTCCTTTCATAAAAAGCTGATTTTCGCACATAAAGCAGTCATTATTTAACTAATTATATTTTTATATAACTTTAACTTCTTTTTATTCATTAATACACCCATAATATTTGAGCTACTCAAAACTTCGCCACTATAAATTTTTGAAAAAACAATTCTGCACAAAAAACGAGCGCGCAATGCGCGCCCTTACGTTCAGACAGCTGATGAATAACTAGAATTAAGTAGGGGCGACCATTGGTCGCCCGTTGTAGAAATTTGTGCAGTTTTTCGGATTTGCTCATTATTGTTCGCTATTAACATTGTCTCTATTTTTAAGTCCTTCTAAAACCATTTTAGTTAAAAATCAAAATAGTTGAATTACTTTATCCAACTTAAAATGTAGCTCTTTCTTCTAATTCCGTCGAAAAATCTATCAAATTATCATAATGATATATTTTTATGTCTTGTTCTTTTAATTTTAATCTTCTATTTCTATACGTCGTATCATTATAATCATCTCTCACTCCTGCTACAACTACGTAGTGTATTCTAGTTTGATCTAATTTTTGAAACTCTATTGGTAATACGCTTGTTTTTTTACTCAGTTTTTCAAATTCTTGTTTTATTAAACTATAATTCGCTTCTATCTCGCATTTCCAATCGAATATTTGATTCAGTCCTAAGCGCATAGCCTGACCTTCATACCCATCTTTAATAGTTATTCTTTTATTTGGAGCTTCTAATTCAATAAATATAAATTCATATCCTCCTGAGTTCTTTCCCACAATTAAGTAGTCTGCAAAATACTTTCCATTTCCAATTGAGAACTCTGGGAAAATATACGCTCCATGATGTCCGAAATTTTCACGTGTTAATACTGATCCAATAATAAAATACGCTTGTTTATGATTTATAAAATTTAATATATCCCGTTCTTTTGAATTCTCATTATGCACAATTTTTGTAAATTCTTCTATAAGTTCATCCATTTTCCCCGTTCTTTTACAATCAAACAATTCAATATGATTATTAGGAAATAAACTATTATAATGTCTAATAGCTTCTGGATATTTATAGTATAGAATTTTTCGTCCTATCCTAGCGTTTGCTTTTTCCTCTTTCAAAATTTCTTCATATTCACTGATTTCAGATTTTGTTGGCTCTACACAATAATCTCTAGAATATAGTTTCATAAAATCCTCCTTCAAATTTCAACACACTAATTCAATATTTTTATATTATATCACATCTTCTTCATTCTTTCCATCCCGATTATTCTCTGATCCACCCCTTCACCGCGCCGCACAAATCATCCAGCCCAAACACCACGCGATCCGCCACCCACGGCGGCCCAATCGGGCTAATCAGCCACGCGAGCGCCAGCAGCATCAACCCGTTTCGGACAGACAGCAGCATCGCCACAAACGCCATCGGCACGAGAATCCGCAAAAGAATCCCCAGCACCGTCGAAGAAAGCACCATCACCAACTTGAGGACAAATACGACAACCTTCAGAACCAGCCAGATCGGAAAAAGCAAAACCTTGAACATCTTCTTCATATCATCCGCACTCCTTTATGTGTTATATATACCTCATCTTCATTTGTTTGGCAAGGATGCCGCCCTACGAAAAAAACGCGGGAGAAGCTGCCGGTGTTTCGGCGCTCCTCCCGCGTTTCAATTCAGTCCGCTCAGCTTTTCCAAAAGCCGCGCCATCTGTTCGAGCATCCGCTCCTGTCTTTTGCTCACGCCGCGAATGTCCATCTCGTCGATTACGCCGACCTCGTTCGCTCTTTTGGCAATCTGGTTGACATTGTTGCCCATGTAGCGAAGCTGGGAAAGTATCTCTTTTAACTCCGGCAGGTCGAGCCGCAGAATGTAGCCGTCCAGCGCCATCTTCCGCAGGTATGCGCCCATGTTCGTCGTGCCCGCTTCCCTCATCTTCCGTTCCAGCAGTGCCCGTTCGTCCGCCGTCACGCGAAATTTGATTTGAATATCCCTCTTTTGCTGCTCGATGCTTCATCGCTCCATTTCATTTTTCGTCGAGGGTACAGGCGCGTTTTTCGCTGCTGCCTTCAGCTTCTCCCGCACCGAAACCTTTTCCGATTCGTAAGCCTTCGCCTGATCGCAGAACAGATTGAGCAATCCCGGATGCGTCTGCCGCACAACCAGCGTCAAATTTCGGTTGCCGCCCCAACTGTCGATGTCCGGCTCAATCGGAAACGCCTGCGCCCATGCTTTATTGGCGGACGAGAATCGCCCGTCGTAGAGCTTGTCCCGAATCGTAATCGCCAGCACCGTCATCACGCGCTCTTTGCCAAACTCGTCGATGACCTCTCTGGCTCCCGCTTTGTTCAGACAGTTATCTCTGTAATGCTTCGCAACGGCTTTTTCTATCGCATCCCGACAGGCAACGCCTGCCACCCGGGACGTCTTGTATGCTTCCAGCTCGCCATGCTCCACCGCATAGGCGGCGCTATGCCTGTACACGGGAATATTCTTCATCGGTTCCATTCGTTTGTTCCTCCTTTTTCTCCCTGTCTCTGAGCGTCTGCCCGCTCCTGATACGCTTTCAACACATCCTTCATCGATCGCTTCTCCATCGGCTCCTTCCTTTTTTCGTCAATGTTCAGCGCGGCGTTCAATTCGGCAAGGCGCGCAGCTTTGGCTTCCAGCTCCTTCTCCTGCGCAAACGGTTTGCCCAGCTCCGCCCTGGCCTGTTCCGTCTGCCGTTCCAGTTCGGCAATCCGTTCTTCCGCCTTTTCGAATTTTTGCGGCATATTCGCCAGCGCGTTCTCGATGCGCGTCAGATTGCCGTACACATCCGTTCCCATGGTCACGGTATGCGACATCTCGCCGCGCAGAATGAGCTTGACCTCCTGCCGATAGCTGTCATAATCCACCGTCATTTTCATGCCGCGGTATTCGCCCAGCTCCATATCATGCGGCGAAAGACGGCAGGCTTCCAGAAGCATTTTGCCCGCTGCCTCTTTATCGGCAATCCGCTTTCCCTTGATCGCCATGCCGACAAAACCATCCTTAGGCAGCGGATGCGCTTCCAGCAGCGCCATATCCGCCCGATAGCCCTTCGCGCGTTCCTGTGCCTGATGGATTTCTTCCGGATACTGCTTCAGAATCTGGTCTTCCAGTTTGAACTGGTTGCTCTGATAATCCGCTTTCATCAGGCGCAGCTTTGCGACCTCGATGTCCAAATCCATCTTTTCCTTGATGCGCGGATCGCCCGCGCACAATGCCTTGATTTCGGCATAAGAGAGTGCGGTTTCGTCTACGTCATCGCAGGCACGGACGGGCGATTTGCTGGACATGATCTGGCTGATAAAGCGCTGCTTGTTCTCGATGGTCTGCCACAAATAGCTGTCAAACGATTTTTCTGTGACATATCGGTATATATGCACGTCCGGATTCATGTTGCCCTGCCGCACAATGCGCCCCGCTCGCTGCTCCAAATCGCCCGGCCTCCACGGCGCATCCAGATCATGCAGAGCGATCAATCTGTCCTGAACATTGGTGCCTGCACCAAGTTTTTGTGTGCTGCCAAACAAAATCCGCACCTATCCGCTCCTGACCTTGGCGAACAAATCCTTCTTTTTGATTTCCGTATCCGCGTCATGGATGAACTGAATCTCCTCTTTCGGAATCCCGCTTGCAACCAGTTTGTCCCGGATATCGTCATAGACGTTAAACGAACCGTCCCCATGCGGCGTGGACAGGTCGCAGAACACGAGCTGCGTCAGCTTTTGCGCATCCCCTTCTTTGTAGATACGCAGGATGTTTTCCATGCAGGCGTTGACTTTACTGCCCGGTTCGTCGGGCAGCAGCGGGTTCATCAGCCGCTGATCCAACCCCAGCTTTCGTCCATCCGACGTAATCCGGAGCATGTTGTCCTCCTTCGGGTCAACCGCGCCCGAATGAACCTTCGAAGCGCGCTCGGACAGTGCCTCCACCATCTCCTCCTGATAGACGGACGGCTTGACCGCCATCGTCTCATAGTGCGCGTTCGGCACAGGCAGATGAAGCTGATCCGCCGTTTTGATATCCGCAACCTCCTTGAACATCGCCATCAGTTCCGGCAGGTTGAAGAACTTCGCAAAGCGCGTCCGTGCGCGGTATCCGGTGCCCTCCGGCGCAAGCTCAATCGCCGTCACCGTTTCGCCGAACGTCGAAGCCCATGTACGCCTTGTCCACCCATGTCGTACCGAGCCGCACGTCGATTTCGGATGCGTCCAAATCCTTGGGCTGTGCCGCCTGGAGCGCCTCAACGTTGACGGCAAAGGATGGGTCGCTTTCCGCTGCCGTCTGCGCCACGCGCAGCTTGGCGCGCACGTTGCCGGACAGATATTCACCCGCCGTCTGCCACATCTGTTCCAGCGGATCAAGGAAGATAATGCCCTGCAAGTCCGCAACGATTTCATCCTCCGCTTTGCCCGTCAGCCGTGCCATAAACGGCAGATCAACCTTCGCCCGCTCTCCAATGGATACCGCAAGTGCTTCGCTCGCTGTGTCCACCTGCGTAACCGGTTTCCTCCGCCGGATCGTTCGTTTGCTGAAAATATCCGCCTTGCATTTGAGCTTCCTGTCTTCATCCAATATTTCAAGCGAGCAAAGCAAATAGTATGAAGAATCGCCTTCAAACGCCCGCCCGTTGGCTTTGCCGTTGATAATCCCGTATTCGGCGCTGAACGCATCATACAGCCGACCCAATTCCGCCTGCTGTGCCCTGATCTCCGCGTCGCTGCCGTCCGTAAGCTGCAAATCAATCAATTTTCGCACACAATCCCGCAGCTCAATCATCCCCTTGATACGCTCCTGCGTCGTCTGATTGAGTACAGGGCGGGTCATCACCGAATTTTCGCGGTAGTAAACCTGACCGTTCACAAGCGCATACGAGAAATTGCGCACATCGGGATCAGCTGGAATCGTTCGTCCTTCATTTATATCCGTTTCGGATATTTCTATCCTTTTATATTCCCCGTCGATGTTCAGCACCGCCGCATGGAGCTGCTGCGCGAGGTCTGCGCCGGGAATCGGTTCACATGTGGTTTCCTTTTCGTTTCCATACATGCTCTTATCCCATTCCATCCTGCCCAATACCATGTCGGGATGCTCGGCAAAGTAGCTATTAATGGGGATGCCGTCCTTCGTCTGCCCCAGGTGGATCCAATCCGGCTCTATGTCGATGGGATGTTCCCTCTTTTGAAGAAAGAGAATATCCGATGTGACTTCCGTTCCGGCGTTGGCTTTGAAGGCGTTGTTCGGCAGTCGGATCGCGCCCAGCAGCTCCGCCCGCTGCGCGATGTATCGGCGCACATCAGGGGAAGCCTTGTCCATTGTGCCTTTGGACGTGATGAACGCGATCACGCCGCCCGGACGCACCTGTTCCAGCGTTTTGGCAAGGAAATAATCGTGAATCAGAAACCCGTACTTGTCGAACGCCCTGTCCGCTACCTTGTAATTGCCAAAGGCACATTGCCGACGGCGACATCAAAAAAGTCTTTGCGGCTGGTCTTTTCAAAGCCCGTGATCTCGATTCTCGCATCAGGGTAGAGCTGCCGCGCCATGCGTCCCGTGATGCTGTCCAGCTCCACACCATAGAGCTTGCTGCTCTGCATCGCTTCCGGCAGCATACCGAAGAAGTTGCCCACGCCGCAGGCGGGTTCAAGCACGTTTCCGTCCTGAAAGCCCATGCTGTCCAAGGCTTCATACATCGCCCTGATAACGACGGGGCTGGTATAGTGGGCGTTCAGGGTGGAGCCGCGCGCCGCCGCATATTCCTCGTCCGTCAAAAGGCTTTTGAGCTGCTGATATTCCTTTTGCCAGCTTGCATTTTTCGGCATCAAATGCCTGCGGCAGACCGCCCCAGCCGACGTATCGGGAGAGGATTTCCTGCTCGTCCGGGCGCGCCTGCCTGCCCTCCGCTTCAATCTGCTTGAGCGTTTGGATGGCGGCAATGTTGAACGTATACTTCGTCTTTGCGCCGCCTTCGCCCAGATGGTCATTCGTGATATGAAAGTTCTGCGCTTTGTACGGCTCGGCTTCTTTGCGCTCCGTTTCCTGCCCCGTCAGGTCGATAACGAGGTTGTGCAGCCTAATCTCTTCCTGCGGTTGTTGCGGCGCTGGATCACTCGACACTTCCTCTGTCAGTGCGAAATTCTCAGATTCCACAGGCATTGCATCCGTCTGCCTGTAAAACAGCTCGTCGTTTCGCGTATCTTCGGTAAGCATCTGCTCAAACGTGTCCCGCCGCTCCACCCTTGAAATCGGATAAAGCAGCGTCGGGTCGCGCAAATTTACGTGCGTATCTGTAATTTCTTCGATGAGGAACGCCGTATTGCCCAGATAGACCGTATCGCCTACCTGATAGGACGGCTCATCCCGCCTGCCGTCCAGCTCCTTGATGACCTCATATCCGCCTTGTTCGGCAGGCTCGGCAAAGTAGATGCCGTGCCCGTTTTCCGTCAACGCTTTTGCCGCAACGCTCCACCGTCCGAAGGGCATCCCCGTAACCGATACCGTCCCCATGCCGGGGATATCCCGTTCAAATAATCGGGTATCCATCAGCGGCGCGGCAGTTTGAGCATCTTCCCCATAAAAGAGAAGGGTGTCATCCACTCTTACGCCGACCAGCCGCCGGGGATGTTCATCCTTCAGCCTTTTATACGCCTCCACATCCGGCGTAAAGCTGATTTCCGGCTTTTTTCGGTCTGGCGCGTCGGATTTCAGATAATGCCCATCGTGAATAAGCCTGTCAATCCGTTCGGCAACCTGATTCCATTTCAGCAGCACATCGGGACAGTTGCTTTTCCTGAGCTGTATCCCCTTTGCATCGTGACTTTCCGAACTCCCATGTTCACCCGATACACCGGGCATTTTCCCGCCTATCCCGTACTCGTTTTTCAGAAATTCCAGCTTTTCATTGGTGCTGTGAGGTGCTGAAAAGAACTGGTAAATTCGACTGCCCGCGCCCGCGATCGGAGCGTTTTGGGTCAGCACCGCGTCGATTTCATCCTGCGTCATAAAGCCGCGAACATCGGGCAGCAGCATCTCGCCTTCGGGCAGCTCCTTCCGCGCCAATGCCAAATCCCTGAGACGAGGGAGAATGTCCTTCGGCAGAAGAAAACGAAAGCGCATCAGATCGGGCTGTATCGCGACCGCATCCGCAAAGACCTCCATCTGCCAGATCAACCCGTGCAGGAATTCAGGCTGCTCCATCTTCTCGGAAAGATGATTGACGCAATCCGGAAAAATCAGCGGCGTATCTGTCATCAGGGAGAGATACCCGTTTTCTCTTGCGGCGCTGTCGCGGTACATATAGATCAGCCGCTCGGCGACTTTTCGGCGAATGGTTCCGGGAGCTTCCACGTTTTCGAGCTGTGTGCCGAATTGCCCGGCTTCAATCAGCTCGCCGACGCGCTTTGCGGCATCCGTCCACGATATGACCTGCGCATTGTTGGCATACCGCGCACGATCTCCGGCGGCCATTTGGATTCCGCTTGGGTCGAACCAGACCGAAAAACGCCGCCCGTCCAATTCAAAGCCGCTGCCGTCGTGGTAAAGGGTCTTCATTCGCAGCGCGATTTCCTCGTTCGTTTTGCCGATCATCGCATCAAACGCCAGCTCCATGCGGGTATCCTCGCCATTTCCGCCGAACCGCAGTGCCGTATCAAGCGCTTTGGATATAAAAGAAGGAGCGGAAACCGCTCGGTCATCCGCTCCCTCGCCATATTCGGTTATCGTTTCAAAAAGGCTCGTCTGTCCCGGATTTAAGCGTACACCAGCTCGGTCAGTACGATTTCCTCTGCCTGCGCTTTCAGGCTGTTCATCGCGCCGACCCACGCCATCGGGTCGCGTTCCTTCAGCGCTTCGTTCACGCCCTGCGCCTCCGCCATCTCGCTGACCATGCGGTTCACCCGCTCGCCCGCTGTCCGGTCGATTTCCGCCAGATGCGCCGTCAGTTCGCCCGTCAGCAGCAGGCTGTTGAACGTCATCTTTCTGTGCTCCTTCAGATACGCCTTGCGCATCCTGCCGTACCTGCCCAGCGTCGCCTGCCCGTCCGGGATTTTCAGGTCGGGAATCTGGTATCCGTTCACCGTTTTGTAGTTCAACATGTTCTTTGCTCCTTTCAACGCTTCGCGCTTCCCGCTCGATGCTTCTCAATACTTCTTCGGAGATTTCACTGACCGCCGTTCCGAGCGCCGTCAGCGCCTGCGGCGTATTCCATTCAAGGATGGTCGTGAAATCTTCCGGCTCGAACCGATGTTCTTCTGCCAGCCCGCAGCGGGTAAGCAGTATATACTGAATGCCCGCCGTCGCCGTATTTCGGAAAGCCAGTTCGAGGTTGAGTTCATCATACTCCATGAGGAGTGAACCGTCAACGATGTCGCGCAGCTCGTCCTGATGCTCCTGCCAATAATCCATCGCTTTCTGCATGGCGATTTCTTCGAGCTGTCCCGCAAGTCCGCGATTGGCGGAAACCTCATATTCTTTTTCCAGCATCGTACCGATAACCGCGCTGTTTTCCTCATTTACCGCCCATACAAACGGAGAACGGGAATCTTTTCGCATCCCCGTATCGGCAGCATCAAGGACGTAATGATAGCGCGGCACGTCGCCGGTCATATCCAGCAGCGCAATGCCTTTTGCGCCTCGCCGGACATACCGCCGCATGGTGTTCGTCCACAGCTCAAACGACGCGCAGGCGGTCGCGTCCGGGCGCTGGGCGTAGATCATCATCTGGTCGTAAAAACTATATTTGTACAGGGTGGAAGCCGTTTGCAGAAACGAGCGCCACGTTTCCCCGTCGGCGGAGATCTCGCGCACGGTCTGCGCGGCAAGCTGTACATAATCGTCAATTTTGGGCATTTCATCGCTCCTGTATGTCTTTCCGTTTCGTCGCCGTCATCGTATCTCGTTCATGTTTGGCTTTGAGCCTGTCCGCAATCCGCAAACGCTCTGAATGGAAATACGGATTTCTCCATAAGTGCAGCGGAATATCCGTCGATTTCATCAGGTTTCCGTGATTCTGCGGAAAGATCCGCACCGCGTCTACGCCGATTTCCTTCACGATCTTTTCGATCATCGCCAGCGCAACGCAGTTCGTATTCGCAAAGCTGCTTCGCGTGAAATCATCGCACAGCACGTTTTTTCCGCGCCGCACATGCAGCACGTCCAGATCAAGCCCGCCGACCCAGCCGACGCCCATCGTCAGATGCGGCTTATCGGTGATGTCGTCGTTTTCCTGTCGGTCTCGCAGTTCGCAAAAGCGCTGCTTCGCCTGATCGAACCGGTCAAAGCGTTCCAGCGGACTTGGATTTTCCGAACCTCGAATCCACGAAGATAAATCCTCGATGACGTAATAATTCCACTTGCCCGGATCGCGGCGCTGCGTCACATAGTCCACGCACTCGCCGCGCCGAAAGCTCTCAAAAACCACCTGATCTGCGCCGAAACGTTCGCTGTCCGATACAACCGCAAACCTTCCGGCACCCAATTCCCGGATTCGGAAGTTATACTCCCTATCCGGATTTCGTTCCGCCGTCCATTCCAAAGACATCCCTCCTTTTCTTTTTGGGAAAACCGTTTTTCGCCAGTTATCCCCAATCTGTCAACAGGTTTCGCCGGGTTTTCAACATGGATGTCCACAGCTTATCCACACGAATCTCGTTTGGACATAGAAGAAGGCGGACGCTCGCGCATCCGCCCCTCGGCACATCTCCGTTTCTTCCTTTCGTCGTCCTCATATTCCCGCCATGCCGCATCCGCCGCTTTGCTCTGTCCGCACGGCTTTTCCATCATCAGCCGCTCGAACGGGCTGTTCGTGAAGTATCGCAATTCATCCCCCTTTTCAGGCGAAAAAAAAAGCAGCCCTTTTTCAGACTGCTTACTTCTCAAAAGCAACTCGGTGTATATCGAACAGTTACGATTAACACCCTTTTATTTTCTTCCTCGACGCGATAAACAATCGTGTAGTTTTTGACAAACAGTTGTCGATATTCCCTGTCTGTAAAAACACCTGTTCGGCGCACAGAACCCCGCTTAGGCGTATCTTCAAGGCTCAAAATCGCTTGTTCAATACGATCAATCAGGTTTTCTGCTGCCGTCGGCGCAGACAATTCGCTGACAATATAAGCATATATCTCGTCAAGATCCTGCAATGCTCGATTCATCAACTGCACGCTGTATTTATCCAAAGTGCTTCCTCCTCAACTGTTTCAGCGCGCTCCGAGCCTCGTGCGTTTCACCACTTAAAGCAAATTCCATTTCAGCATCATAAATCGCACCATTCATCGCCATGCGCTCTACCATTTCCTCATAGGCTTCGATACTCATCACAACGAGATCACCATACCCATTTTTTGTGATAAACACCGGTTCTCGCTTAGCGTGACAAATATCTGAAATTTCATTGGTGTTACGCAAATCCGTAATAGGTCTAATCTGCGGCATATTCCTTCCTCCTCTCTTTTCTTGTACATTATTATAACAGAATTATGTACGTTTCTCAATCAAAATATCCCTCTTTCTTTATTTTTTATTTCTCTTCGTTCTCCTCCCCGATTTCCTCCTCGTCGTCATCATCATCGAGTTCCGTATTGTAGCGCGGCTGCGCGTCTCTCTTCTTCCCCAGCACGACGAACGCCGCAGCGCCGCCCGCAATCAACACCACCAGCAGCACGAGCGCCATCATCGCCGTCGAATCGGTCGTTTTCTCCGCTTCCGGCTTGGGTTCGGCGGTCGGCTTCGGCGTAGGCGTTGCCGTGGGTTCGGGCGTGGGCTGTTCATCCTTGCTCACGACACCGAAAAGATCACGGTCATCCACAAGGTTGAGGAAGTAGGTTTCGTACTGCTCGCCGTCCTTGTCCAGCGGCTTGTCGTAGTCGATCACGAGGTAATACGTTTCGCCCTTGCGCGTCTGCACCGTGATGAACTGCTTGTTCGTCGCCTTGGAATACAGCAAATCCACCGTTTTCATGTTGCCTCCCATCGAAAAGGGCTTTCCCTCGGTCGGCTCGCTCGTCCCCGTCCCGCCCGCAAGCTGTGCCAGCAGCGCATAGAGCGCGTCGATATCCGGGGCTGCTGTCGTCTGCGGCTGCATGGTCGCCTGCGGCACGTCCGTGGGCATCGGCGTTTCGGTCGGCTTCGGCGTGGTCTTTGCGCCGCCGGAGGACGGTTTCTTTGTCGCGGAGGGCTTGCTGTCATTGCCGCTCGAACCGCTGTCATCCCTGCCGTAGAAGGGATTTTTCACATACACCTTCTGCGACACGTTGCCCGCCAGATCGACGGCGTAAATGGCAATCTGCTGCCTGCCGTCCGCGTATTCACGGATGTTCGCGTCCAGCGTCGTTCCGCTATATTTGAGCTTATGCCCGTTGACATACACCGCCGCCACGCCGGAGATAGAATCGGTCGCTTCGATGCAGATCACCTCGCCGCTCACGCCCGCCTTGACAATCGGCGGCGTGCTGTCAAAGCAGGAAATCGCTTCGCTTTTCGCCTGCACGTTGCCCGCATGGTCGGTAATGGACACATGGATCGTCGCGTTTTCCCGCAGCTCCACCGCATAGCCCGCGCTCTGATCGTCGCCGTCTACGACGGTCTGCCAGCCGTTTTCCGTCGCTACGACGATTCGGATGTTCGCCCAGCCCGTGCCGTTCACATCCACGATGTTGATTTTCGCCGTCGCCCTGTCCTTCTGCCACTTTGCCGGGGACACAACCGTGATTTTGTACGCGCCCTCCGGCATCGGCTCGGCGGTCGGTTCGGTCGTGGGCTGCTGCGTCGGCTCTGTCGTAGGTTCAGCCGTCGGTTCGTCCGTGGGCTCAGTCGTCGGCTGTTCCGTCGGTTCAGTCGTAGGCTGTTCCGTCGGCTCAGTCGTCGGCTGTTCCGTCGGCTCAGTCGTCGGCTGTTCGGTCGGCACTGCCGTGGGTTCTTCGCTCGGCTGTTCGGTCGGCTGCATAGCAGGTTCTTCCGTTGCTTCTTCCGTCGTTTTCTCCATTTCCGTCTGCCCATCGGGTTCTTCCGCTTCCTGTGCAGGATGATCAACATCCCTGCTTTCGCTCATGTTTTCGTCCTGCACAGCTTCCTGTACAACCGTTTCGCCCGCCACGCTTTCCGCCTTGACCGCCAGCACCGATCCGCCCAGCACTGCGCAGAGCGCCAGCGTCAAAACGCGCATCCCCATTTTATTCTTCAAAAGATTCATCGTCCCGCTGTTCCTCCTGTTCTTCATGTTCCTCTTTGTCCTGCGGCGGCTTGCCCGCCAGAAAATCTTCCAGCTCCTCCGGGGTCAGCCGCATACTGCGCACGACATAGAGAATGCCCATGTTCTCCGCTTCCTCCTGCCGCTGTGCCAGCTTCTTCGCCTTTTCCTCAGCGCGCTTGGCGGCGTTGTCCGCCTTTTCGCGATTGTTGCGAATCTTCTGCAAATCCGCGCGCCAGTTCATCTTCTTTGCCATGCTTTATTCGTACATCCTCCCGAACCCATAAAAATGTTCCTGCCAATAGGCGCGGCTCAAATCCGCATACGAAATCGGATTGCCGCAGTTCAAAATGTACCCATCGCCCACATACAGCGCGACGTGCGTAATGCCGTCGTTGCCCGCCACGCCGTCGCCCAGCGTGCCCTGAAAGAAAATCAGGTCGCCCGGACGCGCTTCTTCCGGCTCAATCGGCGTACACACGCCGTATAAGCTCGTCGCGCCCAGCCTGCCGACGTCCCGCACGCCCGACTCTTTGAATATCCACGAAATGAAGCCTGAACAGTCAAACGACGTTTCCGGGCTGTCGCCGCCCCAGACGTAGGGATAGCCGATATACCGCTCGCCTGCCTCGATGAGCTTGGCAAACTTGGGGTCAGCCTGCTTGTATGCCTCCGGGACTTCGTATTCCATCGGCTCTTTGAGCTGCGATGCGTGCGGCTTGCCCGCGAACAAATCCGGATAATTGCCCAGCGTCGCCATATACAGCGCGTACATGCCAACCTTTTCCCGGCTCAGCACCATGAACGGCAGATGAGAGAGCATGTTGTTGACCAGCTTCACCTTGCAGATCGTATAGGTGTATGCCACTTCGATTTGTACCCAGTTCTCCCGCCATTTCATCTCGCCCGTTTTGGGGTCTTCCACCTGCTTATATTCCTTCTTCCATTCCGTGCGGCAGCGCGTTTCCTTCTCGACCGAGGTTGTCAGCTTATACTGCTGCTCAAACAGCAGCTCCAATGTCGGCATCGCCGTGTCCACCGTCCACTCCCCGCCAATGCGCGCGCTGGTCAGCGCCAGCAGCACATACGGGTCGTGCCAGATTTCCATCTGCTCCACCTGCACCTCGTCGTAGCCGGGATGAATCTCTCCGTACCTGTCCAGCTCGTCTTGCAGCGCATCCTCCATCTCGCAATACGCCCGTTCAGCGGCAACCAGGTCATCCTCCTCAGCGGGATAGGTGCCGATGACCAGCGATTCAAGCAGCGACTGCGCAATCGGCATACACCCGGACAGGCTGCTGAGCATATACGTCATCATCACCGCAAGGAGCAGGATGACCAGCTTTCCCCGATTTTTCCGAATGAACCCCTCGATTTTCCGCTCCGCCCTTTGAACGGGCGTGAACACGGCTTCGCCCGCGCCCTGCACGACGATCCTTTCCGCCTGCCGCCCGGTCTGCGCCGCCGCGTACTGCCGCTGAATCTGCTTTTTCTGCCGCTGCTTGGACATCCGCCGCACGCCGGATTCCGCACCCTGCCTGCCCGTCCGTGCCGCCTGCACCCCGACGTTTTCTTCTTCTTCCGTTTCGTCCGCGGGAAGCACCGTGTCGGCCAGCACGTCGGAAAGCGCGTCCGCCGCGCTTTCCGTGTGCCGCAGCATAGAGGGCAGCCTGGGCTTTTCCGCCTCGAAACGCAGGTGGTACGCCTTACTGCCCGCGAGCCTTTCGCGCTTTCTCATCGCAAAACACCCGCCAGTCGTGCTGCGCCATCGCGTCCGCCCGCGCCGTCGCCCTGCACAGGGACAGCATCACCAGCGCCACAAAGCAAACGCCCAGCACCGTCGCCAGAATTTCCATCATCCGTTTTCCTCCTCCTGACCCGCCGTTTCATTCAGGCGGGTCGTCATCAGCCGGTAAAGCTCCGTGTTCTGCGGAAAACGATCCACAAAAGGCAAAATCGTGTCGCCGTAGAGCAGCAGTCCCTCGCCTGCGCCGGACTGCTTCACATAAGAGAGCTGACGCGCGGAAATGCCCAGCTTTTTCGCCAGAATCTCGCGGTCGCCCGGCGCCTGATTGAGCATCAGGATAAAGTCGCTGTTTTCAAAGATGTTTTCGATTTCCGCGCTCGCCAGCAGATCTTTCAGGTTCTGCGTAATCGCCGTCGGGATGCCGCCCCATTTTCGAAAACGCTTCCAAATCTCCACGGAGTACGCCGCCGTCTGCGGCTCTTTCAGCAGCAAATGAAACTCATCCATGTAATACCGGGTCGATTTCTTCTGCGCGCGGTTGATCGTCACCCTGTTCCAGACCTGATCCTGCACGATGAGCATCCCCAGCTTTTTAAGCTGCTTGCCCAGCCCCTTGATGTCGTAACAGACCAGTCGGTTCTTCAGGTTCACGTTCGTGCGATGGTTGAACAGGTTCAGGCTGCCATGCACATAAATTTCAAGCGCCGTCGCAATCCTCTGGGCTTCGGGTTCGGGCTGAATCTTCAGCTCGACGTACAGATCTTCCAGAATCGGCATGGTTTCCGGCTTCGGGTCGGCGAAATACGCCTGATACACCGAACGGACGCACCGGTCGATGACTGTCTTTTCAATCAGCTGCAAGCCCTCCTTACCGCCGACGATCAGCTCGCACATGGACAGCACAAAGTCGGATTTCAGCGTCACGGGGTCTTCCTCATCCGCGTAATTCATATTGATATCCAGCGGATTGATGTAGTCGCTGCCGACGGGCGAAATGCGGATGATCTGCCCGTGCAGCCGCCTGACCAGCGGCGCGTATTCCGCTTCCGGGTCGCAGATGATGATGTCGTCGTCCGTCACCAGAAATACGTTGACCATTTCCCGCTTCGCCGCAAACGACTTGCCGCTGCCCGGCGTACCCAGAATCAGTCCGTTCGGGTTGCTCAGCAGCTTGCGATCCACCAGAATCATATTGTGGGACAGCGAATTTACGCCGTAATACAGCGCACCTTCGCTTTTCTGAAACAGTTCCTGCGTCGTAAACGGAATGAAAATGCCCAGCGCGCTGGTCGTCAGCCCGCGCTCGATGCGAATCGGGTTCACGCCCAACGGAAGCGCCGCCTGCATCGCCCGCTCCTGCTGGAAATCCAGCGTCACCAGCGAACAGTTCATCGTCTGCGCGATGCTCCTGCACTGCTGCACATCCGCCTTGAGCTTGCGCTTCGTGTCCGCCGCGTTGACCAGAATAAACGTCAGCATCAGCATGCGCTCATTGTGGTTTTGCAGGCTTTTGAGCATATCCTTTGCGCCCGCGTCCAGCGTCGTCAGGTCGCTGGGCAGGATATCCATGTCATAGCCGGAACGCACGGCGCGCTTCTGCTCCTCGATCTTCGTCCTGTCCAGCTCGGTGATCTTGCGCTTGACCATCTTCACGGCTTCCGTCTGGTCGATGGCGCGGATGTGCATGGATACGATCAGGCTGCTGTCCACCGCCAGAAACGCTTCCAGCGCACGGTCGGACAGGTCGGCGGCGGTAATCTGCAAGAACGACGCGCTGCAAAATTTCTCCCCGATTCTGAACGTGCGCCCGTCCGGGAACTCGAACGAGGCGGGCGCGATGAAGTCCCGCGTAGACAGCCCGGATGGCGCGAGCCAGTCCCAGTCAAACGTGAACGGCTCTTTCGTGTCCATGTGGAAGATGCCGTGCAGCAGCGCCAGCCGCGCTTTGCCGTCCAGCGCCTGCGCGTGAACACCCATCCGCTTGAAATTGCCCAGCAGCTCCGCCTCGATGCGTTCCAGCCGCGGCTTTGCGTTGCGCACACTGTCCGCCTCGATGGTGAACGTCAGGTATTTCGTCTTGCGCAGGCCGTTGTTGCCTCGCGCGAGCTGGTTTTGGAGCATCTGCGCATATTCCTCGCGGATGCCGTCAAAATCGTCCTGCCGCGCGGTCATCTCAATGCGGTCATCTCCTCCGCTCTGTCCGTTGTCCAGATTGAGAAACGAAAACTCGAAAGAAACCGAGCTGTCAAAGTAGTTGATGAACTCGCACCAGCTTCCAAAAATCGCATCCTTATCCTCGTTTTCGGAGAGCTGATAATTGATGTCCTGAAACTGGATCGTCTTGTTGTAGCGGTTCACGTCCACCCGGCAGACGCCGTCCGGGTACATCCGCTGATAGGGGATCGTCTGCTGCGCGCTGACGCGGTTTCCGTGCCCGCTCCGCGCGCGGCGGATGACCGCCTTAATCTGCCGCTTTTCGCTTCCTGTGAGCTTTCTGTTTGTTGCCTTGAGCAATGGCTTTCACCTCGTTTTCAAGCTGCGCCTGCTTTTCCAGCAGCGCATAGATGTTCTGGGTCTGATAGATTCTGCGTCTTGGGCGCAGATAGCGGCTCTCGATGATGTGCCGCAGCACGGCTTCCAGCGGTTCACCGTTCTTTTCGTACATGCCGAACGCGAAAAACGGCATCAGGGAAAAGATCATAAGAAACGTCGCCATGCTGCCGGACAGCGCGTTTTTCGTCAAAAAGAAAAGCGGTACGCCGATGAGCGCCCCGCCGGAAAAACAGATGACCTGCCGCTTCGTCAGGTTCAGAATCAGCTTCTGCCTGACTTTCGTCAGGTCTTTCGGAATGGGAACGTATGCCAAATCGCACCTCCTTGCAGCTTTCGCCGCTCATGCCTTCAATAGAAAAACATCGTTCATTTTCCCAAAGTGGGAAGTCCAGAAACCTCAGGTTTCTGGTAGGGCATGGGGCAAAGCCCCATACGTTCTCCCCCATCAGTGCGCATGAAATATGCTTCGCGCCAAGCTGCTTGTCTTAAACAGCGTAAAGCACAGCAGCACCGTGTACCCCATGCATGTCCAAATCGCCGTGGATACGTCGCTCTCCACCGCAATGCCGCGCACCAGTATGGCATAAATCGCCACGCAGATGATGATGAGAAACGCCTGAAACCCCAGCGCAAAAAGGCTTCGCAGGTAATTCTGCCCCATCTGTCCCCATTCGCGGTTCGCCATCGTCGCCATCGGGATGGGCGCAACCGAGGTTACAAGGTAAATCTCGATCATGCGTCCATAGGTGATGATGAAAATGCAGATTGCCAGCGCCCACATCGTAAAGCCGACAAACATGCTCTGCACCCATAATCCAAACAGCGCGCCCAGCTCCATCTCCGCCAGCTTCGCTTCAAGCCCGACGATGACGCTGTCGATGCGGATATCCGTATCGGCAATCACCAGCCCCGACGCACGGCTGACCACGCTCTGCGCCACGTCGAACACCGCCATCACGATGTTCCATGTGT
>ERZ827150.2903-NODE-2903-length-17569-cov-5.120932_pt1 | contig 17569 bp, 10 predicted proteins | sample MGYA00519779_ERZ827150 | MGnify/ENA primary metagenome ERZ827150 (study PRJEB31778, sample SAMEA3449267) | human gut metagenome | biome: human gut; feature: human-associated habitat; material: faeces | place: United Kingdom | collected 2010/2012 ...
AGCTGCCGGAGCGGTGCTTAAGCCGCAAGGCGGGAATTGTGCGGTGTTGCCCTAAAAAAGACGGCTGTTGCGGCGGCAAAAGGCGGCAACGGCCGTTTTTTGAAAGCCATCGGTATATAGTTCCTGAGCAAAGACAGGAGAGTATGGGAAAATGACAACAACAACTTCGCACCTGAAAGAGATCGTCATGCAGGGTGTATTTACCGCCTGCGCGTGCATCTCCATTCTGGCCGTGGCGCTGATCTGCATCTTCTTATTTGCAAACGGCCTGCCCACCATTTTTGAGATCGGCCCCCTCAAGTTCCTGCTTGGCACCACCTGGAAACCCGGCAACAACCTGTACGGCATCCTGCCCATGATCCTGGGGAGCATCTATGTCACCGCAGGCGCGATCATTGTGGGGGTGCCCATTGGGCTGCTGACGGCCATCTATATGTCCCGCTTTGCATCGCCCCGTATCAACAAGGTGCTGTTGCCGGCGGTACAGCTGCTGGCCGGTATCCCCTCGGTCGTGTACGGCTTCTTCGGCATGATCGTTATGGTCCCGGCGGTGCAGGCTATGGTCAAATCGGACTTTTTCAAAACTGTGCTGCACGTGAAAAGCGGCAAGGGCATGAGCCTGTTTACCGCCAGCCTGCTGCTGGGCATCATGATTTTGCCCACCATCATCACGGTCAGCAAAACCAGCCTGGACGCTGTGCCCCAAAGCTATTACGAGGGCAGCCTGGCTCTGGGTGCTACCCATGAGCGCAGCGTGTTTTGCGCGGTGCTGCCCGCCGCCAAAAGCGGCGTAATGTCCGCTGTAATCCTGGGTGTTGGCCGCGCCATCGGCGAAACGATGGCCGTTGTGATGGTTGCCGGCAACCAGACCTGGATGCCCAAGGGCTTGTTCCAGGGGCTGCGCACGATGACCTCCAACATCGTCATCGAGATGGGTTACGCTGCAGACCTGCACCGCGAAGCGCTGATCGCAACCGGCGTTGTGTTGTTCGTTTTCATTCTGCTGATCAATCTCTGCTTTAGTTTGGTAAAGGGGGGCGAAAAGAATGGCTGATTTTGCTGCAACCGCCGGTAAAACCGATGATATGACCCACGCAAATGCGAAAATCGTTCCCCCCGCCCGCCACGAAAACCGCATGGCGGCCCGCGCGTATGCCCTTGTCATGCGCTGGCTGGTGCGGCTGGCGGCCCTGATTACTGTGGCGATCCTTGTGTTCCTGATCGGCTATATCCTGGTCAACGGTATTCCCAACCTCAAGCCGTCCCTGTTTGAGTGGACCTATAATTCCGACAACGTATCCCTGATGCCCGCGCTTATCAATACCATTCTGATGACGGCGTTCTCGCTGGCCATTGCCACACCGCTGGGCATTTTTGCTGCGGTCTGGCTGGTGGAATACGCCAAGCGCGGCAGCAAGCTGGTCAAGGTGGTGCGCATCACCACCGAAACGCTGCAGGGCATCCCCTCCATCGTATACGGTCTGTTCGGTATGCTGTTCTTTGTCATGCAGCTCAAATGGGGCTACAGCCTGATCGCCGGTGCCTTCACGCTGGCCATCATGGTGCTGCCGGTCATCATGCGCACCACCGAGGAAGCGCTACTTGCAGTGCCGGATTCTTACCGCGAGGGCAGCTTTGGCCTGGGGGCCGGTAAGCTGCGCACCGTATTCACCATTGTGCTGCCCAGCGCCATGCCGGGCATCCTATCCGGCGTGATTTTGGCAACGGGCCGCATTGTAGGCGAAACCGCGGCCCTGATCTACACGGCCAGCACCGTTGCCGCCGTGCCCGCCAGCGTGTTCAACTCCACACGTACCCTTGCCACCCATATGTATCTGCTTTCCAACGAGGGCCTGCATATCAATGAAACCTACGGCACTGCCGTGGTGCTGTTGATCCTGGTGCTGCTCATCAACAGCCTGTCCAGCTTTATTGCCGGCCGCCTTGCCAAAAAGTAATGCCGAAAGGAACTGCATGATGAATAAATTCGAAGTTAAAAACATGGACCTGTATTACGGCAGCTTCCATGCACTGAAAAATATCAATATTGCCATCCCCGAAAAAGAGATCACGGCGTTCATCGGTCCTTCCGGCTGCGGCAAGTCTACTTTCCTGAAGAGCCTGAACCGCATGAACGACCTGGTGGAAGGCTGCCGCATTTCCGGCGATATCCTGCTGGACGGTGTGGATATCTATAAGGATAAGATGGATGTCAATGTGCTGCGCAAGCGGGTTGGCATGGTGTTCCAGAAGCCCAACCCCTTCCCGATGAGCATTTACGATAACATCGCCTACGGTCCCCGCACCCACGGTGTGCGCAGTAAGGCGCAGCTGGATGAAATTGTGGAAAAAAGCCTGCGCGGCGCTGCCATCTGGGACGAAGTGAAGGACCGCCTGAACAAAAGCGCGCTGGGCATGTCCGGCGGCCAGCAGCAGCGTTTGTGCATTGCCCGCGCCCTGGCGGTGGAGCCGGAAGTTCTGCTGATGGATGAACCGACCTCCGCCCTGGACCCTATCTCCACCTCCAAGGTGGAAGAGCTGGCTCTGGAATTAAAGGACCGCTACACCATCGTAATCGTGACCCATAACATGCAGCAGGCCGCCCGTATTTCAGATAAGACGGCGTTCTTCCTGCTGGGTGAGCTGGTGGAAATGGGCGATACGGAACGCCTGTTCTCCACCCCTGTGGACAAGCGCACGGAAGATTATATTTCCGGCCGTTTTGGTTGATCGGAGGAGCAATACCATGCCTAGTGTGCGTAAATCTTATGATGAAGAGCTTTTGCAGCTGGATACCTTGCTGGCCCGCATGGGTCACGAAGCCGGTGCCGCCATTGAAAGCGCACTGACTGCCCTGCGCAATGATGATATTGAACTGGCCCGCAGCGTGGTTGCGCGGGACAGCCAGATCGACGCAAGCGAACACGAGATCGAACACCGCTGCCTGCAGCTGCTGCTGCGCCAGCAGCCGGTGGCTTCGGATCTGCGCAAGGTCAGTACAGCCCTGAAAATGGTAACGGATGTGGAGCGCATCGGCGACCAGGCCAGCGATATTGCGGAGCTGGTGCTGCACCTGCACGCCAAATCCACCGATGCCGTGGGCGTGCTGGAAGATATCCTGAAAATGGGCGATGATGTGCTGAAGATGGTCAAACGCTCCATTGCCGCCTATGTGCAGGTGGACCTTGCCGCCGCCGCGGAAGTGATCGCCCATGATGATGTCATCGACGCCGCGTTCAGGCGCATCAGCAGCGAAATTGCCCAGTACATTGCCGCCCACCCCACCGAAGCAGAGACCGCGCTGGATCTGTTTATGGTGACCAAATATCTGGAACGCCTTGGTGACCACGCTGTGAACGTGGCTGAATGGGTCGAATTCTTAAAGACCGGCGTTCACAAATCCCGCAAGATCGTGTGATCTTGCCCGGCGGCGTGTGAGGCCACTCCAAGGTGAACCTGAAGCCAACTGCTTGGATTTTGAATTTTCAGGTACACCCAATAACATTGCCATTCTCTTTTTTATGTTTTCCTATACCGCACCAAAGGGCCAGCACTGCACGCTGGCCCTTTGGTGTTTTTATGTGTAGACTGCTGGGAATGAAACCTGGCAGAAAAGTGGAAGAAGCAATGCAGAGTGTGTTATACTGGAAAGGACAAATCGAAAACGGCTGCACAATATGAGCACTGCGATGAGATTTTGAAAGAAAAGACCGCACACCTCGGCATCCATGTTACCCGCGAAGACATCATCCACAGCTTTGACAATGCTAAGGGCACGAATGGCAGCATGCAGTTTCTTCCGCCAGCCTGCCGCTAGTCGTGGTTGCGCTGGTCATTTCGTTCTTTGCCTGATTGGTACATTTATTGAAAAATTCTATTTTATAACCCAAAAGCCCAAAGCGGCACGGTTCACTTAACCGACAGCTTTGGGCTTTTGCTGTTTTATCAGAGAAAAAATTACGCGCTTACATCTTCAAACTGGCTGTTGTACAAATCGGCGTAGAACCCGCCAGCGGCCAACAGGTCGTCGTGGGTGCCCTGCTCCACAATGTCACCATCCCGCATGACTAAAATCAGGTCGGCGTCCTTGATGGTGGAAAGCCGGTGGGCAATCACAAAGCTGGTGCGGCCGCGCATCAGGTTGTCCATGGCGGTCTGGATGCGCTGTTCGGTGCGGGTGTCCACACTGCTGGTGGCTTCGTCCAAAATTAAAATTTTGTTGTCTGCCAGAATGGCGCGGGCAATCGTCAGCAGCTGTTTCTGGCCCTGGCTCACGTTGGAAGCATCCTCGTTCAACTCCATCTGGTAGCCGCCGGGCAGCGTGCGGATAAAGTGGTCGGCACAGGCGGCCTTGGCGGCGGCGATGACTTCCTCATCGGTGGCATCCAGGCGGCCATAGCGGATGTTTTCCATAATGGTGCCCTGGAACAGCCAGGTATCCTGCAATACCATGCCAAAGCCTTCGCGCAGGGCGCTGCGGTCAAAGTCCTTTACGTTGTGGCCGTCCAGCGTAATGGCGCCGGAGTTGACATCGTAAAAGCGCATCAGCAGCTTGACCATGGTGGTTTTGCCTGCGCCGGTGGGGCCGACAATGGCAACTTTCTGGCCGGGTTTTACATCGCAGCTGAAATCCCGGATAACAGTCTTTTCCGGCGTGTAGCCAAACTTGACATGGTCAAAGGTGACCTGGCCGTCAATGCAGGCGGGGTCTGCCCGGCGGGCGGGGTCAGCGTTCTGTTCTTCTTCCGGCTCACCCAAAAATTCAAACACGCGCTCCGAAGCCGCCGCCATACTTTGCAGCATGTTGCTGACCTGGGCCAGCTGCTGGATGGGCTGGGTGAAGTTGCGCACATACTGGATGAACGCTTGGATGTCACCAATGGTGATGATGCCGCGCGCGGCAAAAATGCTGCCGGAAACGGCCACTGCTACATAGCCCAGGTTGCCCACAAAGGTCATGATGGGCTGCATCAGGCCGGAAAGGAACTGGCTTTTCCAGGCGGATTCAAACAGGCGGTTGTTGGCTTCGTCAAAATCATTCAGAACGGCATCTTCGCGGTTGAACGCTTTGACCACATTGTGGCCGGAATATACTTCCTCCACCTGGCCGTTCACGGAGCCCAGAACTTTTTGCTGGGCGCGGAAATATTTCTGGCTGAACCTGACCACCAACAGCACCAGCGCCATCGAGACCGGCAGGATCAAAATGGCAATCAGCGTCATCGCGGGGCTGATGGTCAGCATCATGATGAGCACGCCGATCATGGTGGTAATGCTGGTAATCAGCTGGGTAATGCTCTGGTTCAGGCTCTGGCCCAGGGTGTCCACATCGTTGGTAATGCGGGAAAGTACCTCGCCCACGGTGCGCTTTTCAAAATAGGCAAGGGGCAGGCGGTTGATCTTTTCGCTGATCTGGCGGCGGAAGTCATAACACATCTTCTGCGAAAGCCCGCTCATGATCCAGCTCTGGCAGAAACTGAACGCAGCGGAAACCAGATACATGACCAGCAGGATCAGCAGGATTTTGCCGATATAGCCAAAGTCAATGCTGCCGGTGCCCCGCAGCTTGGCCACCCAGCCGGTGGCCAGGGCAGTGGTGGCTTTGGCCAGCACCTTGGGGCCTGCAATATTAAAAATCGTGGAAAGAACGGCAAAAACAATCACGGCAATCAGGCGGAACTTGTAGTGCCCCAGCTCTGCCAGCAGGCTGCGCATGGTGCCCTTAAAGTCTTTTGCCTTTTGGGTCGTCATTCGTCCGGGATGCGGCATCAGGCTTCCCCTCCTTTCAGGTCCAGCTCTTTGTTGCTCAGCTGGCTGCGGGCAATTTCCTGGTAAGCCGGGCAGCTTTCCATCAGCTGGGCGTGGGTGCCCTTGCCCACAATGCGGCCATCTTCCAGAACCAGAATCTGGTTGGCGTGCAGCACAGTGGAAATGCGCTGTGCCACAATAATCACGGTGGCGTCGCCGGTTTCGGCTTTCAGCGCGCGGCGCAGGGCAACATCAGTCTTGTAGTCCAGCGCGGAGAAGCTGTCATCAAACAGGTAGATCTTCGGGTGTTTGGCAATGGCGCGGGCGATGGAAAGCCGCTGCTTCTGCCCGCCGGAAACGTTGGTGCCGCCCTGGGCAATGGGGCTTTCGTACCCCTCCGGCTTGGCGGAGATGAACTCTTCCGCCTGGGCAATGCGGGCGGCGGTGCGCACATCGGCATCGGTGATATTCTCGCCGCCGAATTTCAGGTTGGAATCAATCGTGCCGCTGAACAGTACGCCCTTTTGCGGCACATAACCCAAAAGGCCGCGCAGGGTGCTCTGTGGCATCTGGCGCACATCCACGCCGTCTACCGTCACGCTGCCGCCGGTCACATCATAAAAACGGGTGATCAAATGCAGCAAACTGGTTTTGCCGCAGCCGGTGGAGCCGATAATGGCTGTGGTCTGGCCGGGTTTGGCGACAAAATCAATATCGTGCAGGGCGTCCTCGCTGGAGCCGGGGTAGGTAAAGTTGACGTGATGGAATGCGACTTCGCCGTTCCAGTGGTGCTGATTGAGGTCAGCGGGGATGGCTTCCGGCACCGGGTCATGGATGGCCGGCTCGGTGGTCAGCACTTCGTCAATGCGGTCCGCGGCAACGCCGGCACGGGGCAGCATCACGGCAACCATCGTCAGCATCAGGAAGGACATCACGATCTGCATCGTGTAGGTGATAAAGGCGATCATGCTGCCCACCTGCATGGTGCCGGCATCAATCTGTTTGCCGCCGAACCAGACGATCAGCAGGGAAGTGCCGTTCATAATCAGGGTCATAAAGGGCATCATGGCGGCCATTACCCGGTTGGTGAACAGCTGGGTGCGCATCAGGTCGGTGTTGGCGGCGTCAAAGCGTGCTTCCTCGTGCTGTTCGCGGCTGAATGCGCGGATGGGCATAATGCCGGTCAAAATCTCGCGGGATACCAGGTTCAGCCGGTCCACCAGCTTTTGCATGATCCTGAACTTGGGCATGGCAAACTGCATCAATACCGTAATCAGCGCCAGCAGCAAAGCGACGGCCAGCACAATGATCCAGGTCAGGCTGGAACCCGCCTGCGCCACATGGATGATGCCGCCAATGCCAAGGATGGGGGCATACGCCACCATGCGCAGCAAAATTACGCAGGTCATCTGGATCTGCTGTACATCGTTGGTGGTGCGGGTGATGAGGGATGCGGTGGAAAACTTGTCCGTTTCAGAGGCAGAAAAGCTGACCACCCGGCGGAACACACCGCGGCGCAGATCCCGCGCAATGGCAGCCGCCACGCGGGAAGCAAGCAGCCCCACCAGAACCGCGGCGGCAACCATCAACAGGGTCAGCCCCAGCATCCGGCCGCCGGTCTGCATCAGGTAGTTCATCTGTACCGCATCGCTGATGCCAAGGGCCTGATATTCCAGCCCCACCAGCAGTACTGCCTGGGCTGAAAGCCCGCTCAGCTCACTTTCGCCGGCCTGACCCATGGCTGCGGCCAGCTGGGCCTGTACAGCATCCCGGCTGAAACCGGGCATCTGGGTCATGGCCGCAAACTGGGCGGTAACGGTATCCAGCGCGGCGGCATCCGGGGCGTTGCCCTCCCCGACTGCCTGAGCGGAAGCCAGATAGAGCACAATATCCGGGGTGGAAAATACCTCCGCCAGCGTATCCCGGTCCGCATCGGCCCGCAGCAGGCGGACCGTATAGGGGGATGCGAGCTTTTTCTGTAAGCTGGTAGCGGAGGAAAGTGCGTTGTCGGTGCCGCCCGGCTGGGTGTAAGCGGCTTCCACCGCGGCGGCGTCCGCGTCCGTCATCAGCAACTCCAGCACCTGCAGGGTGGAATCCCGCACCACTTCTGGTACAGCGTCCGCAATGCCGGACTGTTGGATGCCGGTATCCACAATTTTGCTGGTGTAGTCCGGCAGGGTCAAATCGCCGTATGCCTGCACCAACAGCAGGGCAATAATAACAAGGCAGGCCGCCCAGTGTTTGGCCAGATGTTTGAAAATTTTTGTCATGGCATCTTCTCCTTTTCGGCCAGCAGCTTTTCGTTCTGGCGCTCAATGGCCTGCAGCAGGGTTTCGGCATCCTTTGCAAACTGCTGGCAAAATTCTTCGCCCAGGTCATCCATAATGCCGGTGATGTAATCATTCAGACGGCTTTCGCAGATCAGGCGGGATTCCTCCCCTTTTGGGGTGATGCGCACCAGAGTGCGGCGGCGGTCATTGGGATCGGTCTGGCGCTGGGCCAGGCCATCCTGCTCCAGTGTGCGCAGTCCGCGGGAAATCGCCGGCAGCGGCTGCTTGAAAATCTCCGCCAGGTCCGAAACATACACGGCACCATCCTGGCCGCGCACCTCAATGGCGTGGTTCAGCCCTTCCAGAATGCCAAGATGCAGCTTGGGGGCGTTGGCAAGGCTTAAAGACGCCCCGCGGCGCACAGACTTTTTCAGTCGGTCAAGATAGCGCATCACGGCTTTGCTGCGCTGGTCACCAATATGTCCCTCCATAAAGGTTCTCCTTTCTGTTGCTATATGTAAATAGTTGGCATATGTTAAGCATATGGAAACAGTATAGCCCCGCAGCCGAAAAAATGCAACGGCTGCGGGGCTGTGTTTTAAATTTGTTTACAAACTACTTATAAATCAAAGTCACCGGTAAACAGCTGCACCCAGTAGGGGTGGCCGTCCACCATGGTGTAGCCAACGCCGATGCAGTCAAAGTTTTCGCTCAGAATGTTGGCGCGGTGGCCGGAGCTGTTCATCCAGTCGTTCATCACGATCTCCGGGGTTCTCTGGCCCATGGCAATGTTTTCGCCGGCATAGCCATAGTCAATGCCCAGGTGCCACAAAATGGTAAAGCATTCAGAACCGTCGGGACGGGTGTGGCTGTATCGCTGGGAAAGCTCCTTGGCGCGGGCCGCGGCGGCAACCATCAGGCCATCGTGCTTGAGCAGGGGCTGCAGCCCGCGGGAGGTGCGTTCCTGGTTGACCAGCTCGATCACGCGGTCTGCCATGGCTTCCTCGCTGGCTGTAATGCTGGCCTGCATCACGCCGGTATCAACATCAAAAAGGTACAGATTGCCGTCGATCGTCACAATGCCTTTGGCCATGGTGCCGTACACCTGGTCAAAGTAATAGGTGCCGTCATTGTTGGTATCCCAGCCTTTTACCATGTGGCCGTTGGCGTCATACCGCACCCACTTGCCGGTGCCGTCTGCGTTTTCGGCCCAGTCGCCGGCTTCGGATTCCTGGTATACATCCTTGCTGACGGCTTTAGCACCCTGCTGCACGTTATCCAGCCAGTACCAGGCATCGGAGGCCGGATCATAGATTTCTTTGCCGCGGTAGGCTGCATTATTGGGATCATAACCCTGGCGCTTGCCAGCCTCGTACCAGTAATCTTTGCCGTCCATGCTGTGCCACATCAGGTTGCAGCCAATGCCGGTGGTGGTATCAAAGCTGCAGGGCAGGTTGTCCACCACAATATCGCCCTTGGCCATGGCGCCGGTGATCAGGTCAAAGTAATAGGTGCCGTCATCGTTGGTATCCCAACCTTTAATCATATGGCCGTTTGCATCGTAGCGCACCCATTTGCCGCCGTTGGATTCCTGGTAGACATCCTTATTGACGGCTTTTGCGCCGCCCTGGTTGGCGTCCAGCCAGTACCAGGCGTCGGAATCAGGGTCGTAAATCTCTTTGCCGCGGCCGGTGGTACCCTGTTTCACGCCGTTCTCGTACCAGTAATCCTTGCCGTTCACGGTTTTCCAACCGGTGTAGGTGGAAACACTGTCGGCGGTTTCCGGCGTGGCGGTCTCTTCCGCCAAAGCGGGCAGTGCAGCAGCACTGCACAGCAATACGGCGGTCAGAACGGCCGCGCAGCGAAAACGAAATTGCATGGGATATTCCTCCTGCATGTACTTCTTTTATAAATGTGTTGATCGAAATGTGTTGATCGGAATATTTCAACTCTCTTTTGCGGGGTTCGGGGATGCCTTGATTACGCCAAGGCCCAAATCACTGGATAGCGGCGCGCAGTATTTCCAGCAGCGGGGTGATCATCCCGGCTGCAGCAGGACCGCCAAAGTTCACGATGCCGCGCAGCGGCATGGAATCCAGCATCTGAGCTACGGCTTCGCTGCTGGCAATCTCGCTGCCGCCTGCGTTGCCGCCAGTCAGGGCATTGCCCGCCTGTGCCAACACCTGCTGGATGATGGCAGCTGTGCGGTCATCCTTGGAAAGCTCGCCGATGGTGGTGTTTTCATCAATCACGAACGGGCGGCGGCGCGGGGTGCTGAACCGCACGCTGAGCGTTGCGTGGATATCCCGGCTGGAATGGCCCAGCAAAATCTTGTACTCGCCTGGGGCGGCGTACCAGCTGCCCAGCGTTTCGTCATAGTAGCTCAAATCCTGCGCGGTCAGGGTGAACTCTACCTGCTTTTCCTCGCCAGGTTCCAGCTTGACCTTCACGAACTTGCGCAGCTCCTTGGGCGGGCGGCCGGTGGTGCCGGTGCAGTCTGCTACATACAGCTGCACAACTTCCTTGCCGGGCATCATGCCAACATTCTTCACGCTCACCCGTACCCGCACGCTGTCGCCCTCGGCAAACTCGTCCGCCGTCAGCTGGGCATTGCGGTACACAAACCCTGTGTAGGAAAGCCCGTGCCCAAACGGCCACAGCACCGGCATTTTGCGGGCATCGTACCAGCGGTAGCCGACATACACGCCCTCGCGGTATTCCACATGGCGGCCGTCACCGGGGAAGTCGAGATAACACGGGGTATCTTCCAGCCGCAGGGGCCAGGTTTCCGGCAGGCGGCCGCTGGGGTTGGCATCGCCCCACAGCAGGGCGTCCGCCGCAGCGCCAACACCTTCGCCGCCCAGATACATGCACAGCACGGCGTTCACATCGTTGGCCCAGGGGCATTCCACCGGGGAACCGGTGTGCAGCACCACAACAGTGTTTTTCTGCACGGCGGCCACGCGGGCAATCAGGTTGTTCTGGCTTTCCGGCAGGCGCATATGGCTGCGGTCAAAGCCTTCGCTTTCAAAAGATTCCGGCAGGCCCGCAAAGATCACCGCCGCGTCAGCTTCCGCTGCGGCGGAAACCGCGCGCAGGAACTCTTCCTCCTCCCGCTGGTCCAGATCAGCGGGGAAGCCCTCCACATAGCTCACCCGGCGGCCATGGCTTTCGGCCATTTCCAGCGCGCTGTCCACCCTGATGGTGTTGATGTGGCTGGAGCCGCCACCCTGATAGCGCGGCGTTTTGGCAAAACCGCCGATGTATACTACCTTGCTGCCCTTTTTCAGCGGCAGCACACCGCGGTTCTGCAAAAGCACGGCGCATTCCTTGGCCAGCTCTGCGGCGATGGTGTGGTCGCCTTTCAGGTCCAGCTCCGGGGCCGGGGCGGCAGCTTCGTCCGCCGCGCGGAACACAATGTTCAAAATGCGGATCACAGCCTTGTCCAGCGCGGCTTCGCTCAAGGTGCCGGCTTTAACGGCGGCCACGATCTTGGCGTCATTGACACCGCCGGAACCGGGCATTTCCAGGTCAAGCCCAGCCGCAACACCCTTTACACGGTCAGCTACAGCGCCCCAGTCAGACATCACAAAGCCCTTAAAGTTCCACTCGGTGCGCAGGATATCGGTCAGCAGCATGCGGCTTTCGCTGGCAAATACATCGTTCACGCGGTTGTAGCTGCACATCACCGTCCAGGGCTGGGATTTCTTGACGGCGGTTTCAAATGCAGGCAGGTAAATTTCGCGCAGCGTACGCTCCGTCATGTCGGACGATGCGCTCATGCGGCGGTACTCCTGGCTGTTGGCGGCAAAATGCTTGATGGAGGTACCAACCCCCTGGCTCTGTACGCCATTGATGTACCCGGCGGCCAGCTCACCGGCCAGCACCGGGTCTTCGGAGTAATATTCAAAGTTGCGGCCGCACAGCGGGCTGCGCTTGATGTTTACGGCAGGCCCCAGCACAACGCCAACGCCGAACGCGCGGGCTTCCCGCCCGATGGCCGCACCCTCCCGGCGGGCCAGGTCGGGGTCAAAGCTGGCGGCAACGGAGCACCCGGCGGGGAAGCAGACCGCCTTGCGGCTGTGGTTGGGGTCGTCCCGTTCCGGGTCCTGGGTGCGCAGGCCGTGCGGGCCGTCCGAGACCATCAGGGTGGGAATGCCCAGGCGTTCCACGGTTTTGGTGTGCCAGAAATCCGCGCCGGAGCAAAGCCCGGCCTTTTCTTCCAGCGTGAGCTGGGCAACCAGTTCGGGAATGTTGTGTTCCATCAAAAAGTCATCCTCCTTTTGTCCACCAGCTGCGGGTGGGGGCAAGGGCAGGTGGCGGTTGTTCGGGCAGTGGAAACGTGCCGGATACACCGTTCCGCCCACGCTGCCTCCGGGGTGTGCCAAAATGGACACACACCCCCATATTTTGTATCATTATACACCACTTTGCACGCGAAAAGATAGCCTTTTTATTAAAAAATGTAAAGTCTGAAAACTTTTTCTGTGCAGGATGTTGGTGCGTCTGGCATTGTATTTCTCCTCTGTTTCGTGTAAAATTTAAAATTAGGATATACAGCGGCAAAAACGTTTTTTTGGCTGTATTCCAGGGAGGAAAAAATGAAAAAAGATAAACGGATTTTGGCCCTTGTTTTGGCGGCGGCCATGATGGGCACCACTGCGCTTCCGGTTTGGGCCCAGACCCCGGAAACGGCGGACAGCAGCGTGGTGGAAGTGGAAGGCACGCTGGAAAACATCATAGCTGCCCGTGAAGCACTGGCTGCGCAGCCGGCAACGCTGGCGGAGGATGACAACAACATTCAGGCGGCGCAGACCATGGTGGAGCGCGTGGCCAATGCCGTAAAGAACCATACGGAAACAGCAGAGAAAGTAAATATCAAAGACCTGAACTTGGATAAAGATCTGGTGCTTTCCACCCTGGCTGACCTGAATGCGCGTGTGGAAGGCGGCGAGGCCATCAGCAAATTGTCCTGCTATTATAGCAGAGATACCGGGCTGGCGGTGGCAATCGGCCTTGAATACTGCACGGCGCAGGATGTTGCCGCCATGCAGGTAAAGCTGGACCAGCTGGTGGACCAGGCCAACACCCTGTGCCAGACGGATCTGGAAAAGGTGTTCTATGTGCATGAATGGCTGGTGCAGAACATTGCCTATGACCGGGAACACCTTAGTGATGATGTGCAGGACGACCACAACCTGCGCGGCGCCCTGCTGGAAGGGACTGCCGTCTGTGACGGTTACGCCAAAACGTATGCCCTTACCCTGCGCAAGCTGGGGATCACTGGTGTGCTGGTAACCAGCAAGGACATCGGCCATGCGTGGAACATGGTCGAGCTGGACGGGAACTGGTACCAGGTGGACTGTACCTGGGATGACCCGGTGGACGGTTCGGATCAGCTGGGATATTGCATGCATAAACACCTGCTGTGTACCACAGAGGAGATGAACACCAACCATAACGATGACGGCGATGACAGCGTTGCCTTTGACCTTGAAAACCTTGGCACGCAGAACATCGTGAACCTGGCCACCGATGATACCTATGAAAACACCTGGTGGAAAGACAAAAAGAGTGCAATCTTCCCGTGCGGGGGCGACTGGTACTATGCGTCCGGCGAACGCCTTTTCTGGCGTGATGACCTGGGCGACTGTGATTCCAACCTGGCGCGTGAAGATGATTCGGGTGTGGTTGCCGGCAGTATTGCGCTGGACGGAACGCTGCTGGTCGCCACGGACAAACAAGCGTGCGAGCAGAGCAGCTGGATCAAACAATATGAACTGGATCCGGCCAGCCATGAAGTGACCGAGAAAAAGAAGGAAAGTCTCCAAAGCATCGGCATTGCGGCCCAGTGGGATGGCATTTATTATGCCGTAAGCCAGCAGGAATACCACCAGGATGTGCGCCAGTATATCAAGACAAGGGATATCCCCATAGGTATAGAATATCGGTGAAACGGAAATGCTGGAAGAAGGCGGGCGTCCGGCAGGCCCGCGCCGGTGTCAAATCCGGGAAAGGATAAAGCCATGAAAGCGTTTATGGAACGGCGGCAGCTGCAGCTGCAGGAGATCAACCGGCGTGTGCGCACCGACGCGCCGCGCTTTATGGAAGAGGAGGACGCCCGCTATGCGGGAGAGGTCGGCCGGCTGGCGCGCCACCTCGCTGCCGGTCTGAACGGGCGGCGGATCGTGATGCTGTGCGGACCGACCTCGTCGGGCAAGACGACAACGGCCCTGCTGCTGCGGGATTCGCTGCGGGAGATGGCGGTGGATGCCCATACCGTGTCCCTGGATGATTTTTACAGAGGGCGGGAACTGGCCCCTGTGCTCGAGGACGGGAGCTTCGATTACGAGGCGCTCGAGGCGCTCGACCATCTGGAAGTCGATCTCCTTTTCCTTGATATCCAGATGCCCGACCTCGACGGGCTCAACCTTTCGCGGCAAGTGCCTCCCGCCACACGGATCATCTTCACGACCGCCTTCAAACAATATGCCTACGAAAGTTACGAGGTGAACGCTCTCGATTTCCTTCTCAAACCCATCCGCTACCAGAAGTTCCTGGCCGCCATCGGGAAGGCCCGGCAATGGTTCGACCGCGACACCGCCCCCGCCGACGAGGCGCCCCGCCAGACAAGCATGTTCATTCGTGTAGATAATATGCTGCGCCAGGTGGATTTCGACAAGATCCTATACGTCAGCGGCCTGAAGGACTATGTGAACATCTATCTCGAGGGCGAACGATGTCCCGTCATCACTCATCTCACGATGAAATCAGTCGAGGAGATGTTGCCCACCGACCGCTTTATGCGGGTACACCGCTCCTACATCATCGCCCTCGACAAGATTCGGGCCGTCGATCGCAACAACTGCATCTACATCGGCGAGGAAGTGATCCGCGTCACCGACGCCTACCGCGACGCCTTCGCCGCCTTCCTCGACCGCAAGATGCCCCGCTAAAATTGATTGACAAACAGGTATAAATGTCGCTAAATATCTGTCTGGAGGATCTATCCATCCCTTTTCGGTCAAGCAAAAATTTTGTCCGAAAGAAACTCAATTTTTCTCCGAAGGAAACTGAAATCCCCTTCGAAGAAAAATTCTTTTTCTTTCGGACAAAAAATCAGTAAATTTCAGTCTATCGCCAATCCTCAACTAGCGCGTCTTGACGCAAGCCCGTGCACGCTCCAACGGAAGCCCACGCCGGGTAGCGTAATCGGCCAATTGTTCCTCATCAATCCTGCCGATCATGAAGTACTGACTGGCAGGATGGGCGATATAAAGGCCACTAACCGCTGCCGTAGGCGACATTGCCCCGTTCTCGGTCAGCGTGATACCAACCCTCGACATCCCCAAAAGTCGCTCCAATTCATGACTCAACAACTGATCGGGAATCGAAGGATAGCCGATCGCCGGACGGATACCCTGGTATTTAACCCGGAACAGATCCTCGACCGCCAGCCGCTCGTCGGCCGCATATCCCCAAAACTCACGACGTAACCGCTCGTGCAGGTACTCAGCCGTTGCCTCCGCCAGACGATCGGTCAGGGTCTGGAGCAACATCGCCGAGTAGCTATCGCCTTCCGCCTCATATTTCTTCCGGAGATATTCCGACCCGGCGCCGCCCGTCACGGCAAAAGCGCCCACATAATCCGTCCGTCCCTCACGACGAGGCATCACATAGTCGACCAACGATTTATAGATTCCATCCTCACGCTCAGCCTGCTGACGAAGCATCGGGAAACGCGTACCACCAATCAGCAGGTCATCGCCCTCACTATTCGCCTCGAACAGGCCATAAGCCGCCCGGCAATACTCCGCTTTCAGGGCCACGAGATGGTTGAGCATCTTGACAGCGTCCTTGTAAAGCTGCATTGCCTCCGCCGCTTTCGAGCGTTCCGCCTCCGGCATATCGGCCAACCAAGCAGCCCGACAAGCGTCGCATCCATGGATTCGTGTAATCGACTCATAACGCCCGTCCAGTTTCCAGGCCAGGAAGAAGAAACGCCAATGGATATAAGGAATGATCGTCTCGATCGGAATGTTAGGTATCAGGTGAACACCCATCTGGGCCGGAACAACCGGCTCATAAGCCGCCCAATCGACCGGCACCGGATGCCGACGTGCCTCTTCGAGCGAGACTAACGGCAACTTTTCCTGAGCGATCGACTCCCGCAAAGCTGCCTGCTCGTCCCTTAAACCGGCGATATAATCCTCACGAGTGGCAGGATTCAAGAGCTTGGCGGCAACCAACGGATTCTGGGAGGCATCCTTCACATGGATCACCGGCCCGTCGTAATTCGGGGCGATCTTTACCGCTGTATGCAAAGCCGAGGTCGTCGCGCCACCCACCATGATCGGGATCGAAAGTCCCGCCTCACGCATCGCCCGGGCCACGTGCGCCATCTCCTCGAGCGAAGGCGTGATCAGGCCGGAGAGACAGACAAAGTCAGGACGCTCCTCGATGGCCCGGCGCACGATCTCGTCGGCAGGCACCATCACGCCCAGGTCGATCACCTCATAATTATTACAAGCGAGAACAATAGAGACAATGTTCTTGCCAATGTCGTGCACGTCGCCCTTCACCGTAGCGAAGAGTACCTTGCCCGCCTTGGCCGCACCTGCCGCCTGTTTCTCCGCCTCAATGGCAGGGCGCAGGATGGCAACCGCCTTCTTCATCGTGCGGGCCGTCTTCACCACCTGAGGCAAGAACATCTTTCCAGCCCCGAACAGCTCACCCACCCGGTTCATACCGGCCATCAACGGCCCGTCGATAATCGACACTGCCCGTGGATAAACCGAAAGCGCCTCCTGAAGATCCTCCTCCAGATGATCGCCAATACCTTTCACTAAAGCATATTCCAACCGTGACTCCAACGAGCCCTCACGCCAGGCCTCCTTATGCTCAACCGACGAACCAACCGCCTGCTCATGACGTTCCTGAGCATAGGCGATCAACTCCTCTGCCGCCTCGGGCCGCCGATAAAGGATCACATCCTCGAGCAACGTACGGAAGGCCGGCTCGATCTCCTCATAAAGCACCGAGGTCGATGGGTTGACAATACCCATATCCATTCCCTTGCTGATCGCGTGATAGAGGAAAACAGCGTGCATCGCCTCACGTACCTGGTTATTTCCCCGGAAAGAGAAGGAGAGGTTGCTGACACCACCGCTCACCTTCGCTCCCGGCAGATGCTTCTTGATCCATTCCACCGCCCGGATGAAGGCCAACGCATAACCGTCGTGCTCCTCGATACCCGTAGCGATCGCCAGGACATTGGGGTCAAAAATAATATCTTGTGGATCGAAGCCCACCCGCTCGGTCAAGAGCCGGTAAGCCCGTTCGCAAATCTCGATCTTACGCTCAAATGTATCCGCCTGCCCTTGCTCGTCGAAGGCCATCACCACTGTAGCAGCCCCCAAACGCTTGATTCGCCGGGCATGCTCGAGGAACACAGCCTCACCCTCCTTGAGCGATATGGAGTTCACGACGGCCTTGCCCTGTGTGACCTGCAACCCGGCCACGAGCACCTCCCATTTCGACGAGTCGATCAT
>ERZ827150.2909-NODE-2909-length-17549-cov-35.615354_pt1 | contig 17549 bp, 12 predicted proteins | sample MGYA00519779_ERZ827150 | MGnify/ENA primary metagenome ERZ827150 (study PRJEB31778, sample SAMEA3449267) | human gut metagenome | biome: human gut; feature: human-associated habitat; material: faeces | place: United Kingdom | collected 2010/2012 ...
GCGACCACGGAATCAGTTTCTCCATGATTCCCAGAAACTCTTTCTTCTTCGTTGATGCCTGCCCCAGCTCGTCGCTGATCAGGCTCATCGTCAATTGCTTCTTCACCTCTTTATTATACCTCTTTCCCGACCTTTTTGCTGTTCTTTCTTTGTGCGGGATTGCCTAAAGAAAACGGAAATCAGCCCCACGCAGCAGGTAGCGAACACATAGCCGCCTCGCCAAGTGTGGTTCATCTGATAACTGAGCGTCAGCAAAGCGGGGCCAACCATACTGCCAACGCCCCAAAAGCAATGCACCCAGTTCAGATGCCGAGCTTCATAGTGCAACGAAAGATAGGCGTTCAATGTCGCCACAAGACATCCGGCGCTTGAACCGATCAGCAAGCTTGCCGCACAAATCATATAGGGAGAGGACGCTGCCAGATAACCAATCAGCCCCGCAACGGTCAACAGGAGGCTGTAAAAGATTGTCCGGCTTGTACCAAGGCGGTTCACAATGCGGACGCAAAGCAAACTGGATAAAATGGTGCCTCCCGCGCAGATCGCGGCGATAACGCCCATCCACTCCGCCGAAGCGCTAAGCTCTCCCTGAATGGATGGCCATGCCGCGCCCAGCATCGAATTGGGCAGTCCGACGGAGAAGAACACCAAATAAATCATGATGAGGAGCAAGTTCTTGACCTTCCTTATACCGTAATGAGCAGCTGCCCGGTGAAGGGAATCCGCCTGCCAGAGGGTGTAATGAACAATCCTTCCGTGTTTTCAGGAAGCTGCACCTCGTAGCTCCATTGTCCATTAGCGCATTTCTGGTAACAGTAGTGAACCGGCCCGGAAGGCGTAATTGCCGTGCCCGAAAGATCATCCAAATCATACAGGTGCGGCATGATAACAACTCGGTGACCTTCCGGGCGAACCCCCGCCATGGTGCGCGTCAACTCATATAAGGGCAGCGCACTCCAGGCATGGCATTCGCTGCGGGGATGACGAGGCTCTTCTGGACAGGTTGTATTGCCTCGGTCAATCAGCCCAATCCACGCATCCAGACTCTGCCGCATTTCGTCCTCCATGCCCGCCTGTTCCAGCGCACGGAACCATTCGTAGGAAGCGGCAAAAGAGCAAGGTGGACAAGCCAGCGCGTTTTTCAATGCTGTGCGGCTCTGGGCGGGATCAAACAGTCCGTTGATGACCGCCCAGGCCTGGGCGTGTCGTGTAAACTGCCTGCAATTCGGACCTTCGCGGAGCATTCCTGCTTCCTCGCTGAAGCACAAAGCTCGCACTTTTTCGAGAATTTCCGCACGACGCTTGCGGTATTCCATGGCCGTTCCAGGACGGCCCGTGGCCTCATAGAGCTTCGCGCCGCACGCCAAAGCCCATGCGTACATCAAATTGATGATGGTGCTGGAGCCTTCAAAGTACGCGGGCGATACGCCAGATAAATCCTTCCAATCATCCTGCCAGTCCATAAAGGCCCAGGGGGTGATCTTTCCTACCAGCCCGGTTTCATCTCGCTTGCTCTCATAGTAATCAAGGATGCGGTCAATGTCTGTGCGATAGCATCGGCCCAGCGCCAGATCGCCTGTATGTTCCACATATTCCCATAAGGCATAGGCATAGTGCAGAGAAAAGGTGGAGATCACCTGACAATAGGCCGTGGGCGTTTTGCCGGGCAGCAAGCCCTCCGGTCGCATGCCGCAGTGGAAATCCAGCAGCGCCTTTTTTGCCAACCGGGCGTCACGGCTTACCGCATAGGTAAAAAGCATTTGCAGCCGGGTATCCATGATGAATTGCAGCTGTTCATAGTACGGACAATCCATGTAGGTTTCCAGCATGCAGTTTTGGAGCGTTCTCAGGCAGATGCCCCAAAGCTGCCCGACCCAGGGCGTGGATGAATCCACCGTGGATTCCACAGACAGAGGATAACCTGTTTTTCGATAAACCTGCGCCGCGGGCATTTCCGGCAGCTTACCGTCGGATGATTTGACGACAATGTAGCGGAAGGTACGCACCCAGAACGGCTCATAGTTGACGAGATGACCATTCAAAATGATATGATCGGCCCTGCCTTCCACCGTTCCGCCCATATCATCAATGCGGGCGCCGTCCGCGCCGTTTCCGAAGCGCTCCAGATAGGTCACGGTGATTTCTGTGCCAGCATTCCCGTTGAAAGAGAAGCGGGGATAACCATTCACTTCCACTCCGGCGTCAAGCACCAAGTCGTTTTTTCTGCGGATGACCCGCGCAAAGGCGCATTCCGTTTCCTCCATCAGCGGAATCTCTCGTGGCATCAGGTGAACTCTGGGAATTAGCCCGACGCTCTGAAAAAGCGCGGAGGGCATGACTGGCCCGGAAGCGCAGGCAAGCGACCAAGAGGAAGCGTCAAAGTCCAGGCGTTTCCATTCGAGCGGCGAACGCCGGGCATCAACGCTTTCCTCCGTAGCGCCTAAATAGACGGTATACTCCGATGATTTGAGATAGAAGGTGTGATCCAGCCACACCCGCCAGAAAGCTTTTCCCGTGGAAATGGTGCCAATCACGCGGCCAAAAGCATCGGTGATGTCGCCGTCAATGGCCAGAGCATGGCAGTTTCCAGCACCCACCACGCCGTAAATGGCCGCTCGTTCATCTGTTTGATCCCTGGCAATGTCGGGATCGTTATACAGCACCTGAACGGCAAACACGTTTTTCCCGGCATGCAGATAGGGCGTCAGCGAGACTGTTTCATAATATTGTCGGTTCAGATCGCCCTTGCAGGAGCCGGACAGCACGGCTTGATCGTTGACCCAGAGCCGATAACGGGAAACAGCCGTGATCCGGGCTGTCAAGCGCGCATCCGCCGGCAATTCCTGTTCCAAGCGGAAATACGCGAACCGACCGCCCAGATCACCATGAAGAATCTGCTTGTCGCGAAGCTCCATGTCGGGTATTTTGATCCACTGTACCTCATTCCACATTGCTGTTTCCTCGTTTCGGCAGATTTCACTTATGCATTGCAGCCATTTTCTCCAGAATCATATCGAAGGTGAAGGCCATAGCGTTGGGGCGAATGCCTGCTTCCACCTCCAGCGAGGAGCCGTAATCCACCACCATCAAATCGCCGGACAAATAGCTGCCCATGTTGCTGCACTGGAACACAATGGGCATCGCCATTTCCTCGCTGGCGGCCAGACGGTGCGCATGGCCGGTAAAGGCGAGCAGCCGCTCCTCGCTGCCAGTCAGCTTTAGGAAATCGTCCTTCAGGCCAGTGTCCGTAGAACCGGGCAAAACCGCGTTGACACGAATTTTCCTGGCCGCGAAAAGCGCCTGCTGCTTTGCCACCAGGTAGTTCATGGCCAGTTTGGAGAAGGAATAACCCAGGTTGCCCGGCAGATGAATCAGCGGCGTTTTTTCCAGCGCGGCCACCGCGCCATCCCAGCCTTCCGCTTCCACCACGGGCAGATAGTGCCGCTTGTTGCCCTCCTGATCCCAGCCGATGCCGGCGGTGGACGTCATGTAAGCAATCGCGCCGCCTTCCGTCATGCGTGCGGTAAGAATGCACTCACTGATGTACTTGTTGGAAATCAGGTCAATTTTGGTTGTGGTCAGGAAGTCCGTGCCGAGGCCAGACACGCCAGCAATGCCGAAATAGCAGTCGATGTGGTCGGGAATCTGAGCGAAGGCCGCGTCGATGGATTCCTTTTTGCTCAAATCCGTATGCAGATAGGCTGTAATGCCCTCTACCTTGACCTCAGCCCAGTCCAGGGCGTAGACCATTGCGCCCAAATCCACCAGCATCTCCGCCGTGGCCTTACCCATACCGCTGGCCGCGCCAGTTACCACACATACCTTACCCGTATACCCAAGGTAATCCTTCATTTGCATTTCCTCCTCAAAAAATGTCAGTCTTTGCATAGAAACAGCGTTCCCGCCCCTGAATGATGGCGCTTTCCCGAATGCGGAATGCGCCGCGTAAACGGATGTCCTCCGAGGAAGCGCCAATCCGCACACCGATCATCCCCTTTTCGACCAACCAGCGCATCTCCCGATTGAGAAACGCCATGCGATCCGGCCGGAAGGTGAAGCACACCTGACGGCTTTCGCCTGGCTCCAACGCCACGCGGGCGAAACCTACCAGTTCCTGCACCGGGCGAACCATACAGGCCTGCTCGTCCCGCAGGTACAGCTGAACAACCTCCGTGCCTGCCCGGCTGCCCGTGTTGGTCACCTGGCAGGACACGGTGATTTCCTCCCGTGGGCCAACCTCCTCCTTGTCGATGCGCAAACCATCATAGGCAAAGGTCGTATAGCTCAGGCCCTGACCGAAGTAGTACCGGGGCCGATGCGGCATATCCACATATTCCTGGAAGCCGATGCTGTCGCCCTGATGCCAAGAGGAACCGTTGGGGTGATTGTAATACACGGGGATTTGCCCTGCGCTGCGGGCGGTGGTCACTGGCATACGGCCGCTGGGGGCAGTTTCCCCTGTCAGCACCCGCGTCAGTGCCTCCGCGCCCATTTCGGAGGGATTCCATGCTTCCAGGATGGCGTCCAGGCATTCATCCGCCGCGTCGCTGGAAATGGGTCGCCCGCCGAAGTGAATGCCGATCATCGGCTTGTGCAGGTTGGCAGCTGCCCGGATGAAAGCATCCTGACACCGCGGCAGGTTAATGTCCGTCGCGTCCACGCCCTCGCCCATGGTGGCCACGGAACCGGAGCCGTGCTTGCCGCCCAGCGTCAGAATGACCAGATCAGCCCCGGCAGCGGCCTGCAAAGCCTCAGCAAAATGGCTTTCGTCCGCGCCAGCGATGGGATAACCGTAAGCATAGGTGATTTCCGCGTCGGGCAGCGAAGATGTGAGCTTTGCAAGCAGGCTGGGGCAGTCCGGCTTGATTTGCCGCCCAATCTGCGCAAACTCCTCCGTTTCGTCGCTCTGCACCTGCGTACCTGGCACGGTGAGCATGGGCTTGCGCTCCGTGTTGGAGGCGTCCACCCCGGCCAGGCTGTTCATGACCGCATGAATGGCTTCTACCATGGACAGATGGGTGTATCCGCCAAAGAAATGCCGTACGTTGTCCGCGTGAGGGCCGATCAGGGCAATCTTCCTGACATTCTTTCCAATGGGAAGCACATGGTTGTCGTTTTTTAGCAGCACCAGGGATTCCAGGGCGCTTTGCAGCGTAATCAGCTCATCCTCCGGATGATGAATCATCTCCGACAATGCGCTTCCCGTCAGGGCAAAGGGATGTTCAAACAGGCCCATGCGGAATTTGGCCCGCAATACCCTTCGCACCGCTTGGTCGAGCAGTGCCATGTCCGCTTTTCCCTGCGCGAACATAGCTTTCATTTCTTCATTGAAGCACACTGTGTCGGGAAGCTCCACATCCATGCCCGCGGACAGGCAGGCCAGCCCGACCTCGGCCTCGGTTTCGTAGAGCTTCTGCGTATGATGCACATTGCTCACGGCGCTGTAATCGGCCACGGCCACGCCGTCAAAGCCCATCTCCTGGCGCAGAATCTGGGTTAGCAGATGCTCGGAGGCAGACACCGGCTCGCCGCCGATGCTGCAATAGCAGGGCATCACACCCCGCAAGTTTTCCTCCGCGATGGCCGCCTGGAAGGGCAGGCCGTAGACCTCCCGCAGCAGCCTTTCGGGAATACTGCAGACCGTGCCATGAATGCCGCCCTCCGACTGATGAAACCCCATATAATGCTTGGCAACCGATTCAGCCCTGCACTCGCCATCACCCTGCTTCTGGATGCCGCGGGTATAGGCGCTGCCCATGGCTGCTGCCAGCGTGGAATCCTCGCCGTAGGTTTCGCCTTCCCGGCCCATGCGCGGTTCCCGGTTGATATCCAGCACGGGGGCCAGAATCTGGGTGATGCCCAGTGCGCGCTCCTGTCGGCTGACGATCTCGCTGATCTTTTCTTCCAGCGCGGGGTCAAAGGAAGCGCCACGGCCAATCCCTGCCGGGAAGCTGGTGGCGTCCTGCACCAGCGCTCCGCACAGGCCCTCCATGTGGAACACGGCGGGAATCCCAAAACGGCTGTTTTTCATCACCGTTTCCTGGATTTCCCGTTGGATGCCCGATGCTTCCTCCAGGGACAGCGCCTGCCGGAATTCCAGCGTGCTGACCTGTCCGATACCGTATCTTGTGTCCTTTTGCAGATCGCCATGGGCGTAAAAATGGCATTGAAGCTGGGCCAGCTTCTCATCCAGCGTCATTTGCGCCAGCAGATCCTCCGTTCTTTCCTCCGGGCTCAGGCTGGCGTCGCGATAACGGTTACTCATGAGCGGCCTCCTTGACTGGAATGGTGATGGTAACAGGTTCCAAGCCCTCGGCGGAAAGCAATACACGAACGTTGCCCGCCGTCCGGGCGCTGCGGATAACGGCCTGCAATCTTCCTTGATAGGTGATGTGGTGATTCTGATCGAACCGCTCGGCATTGACAGGATTGGCACTGCCAAAGCCAGCCAATGTTCCTGCGCCGTCCACCTGAATCGAAATGACCCTTTCCGGCCAGGTTTTGACGATTCCTTGCCGATCTGTCACGGCGATGTCGATAAAGCTGAAATCCTCACCGTCAGCGATCAGCTTCTTTTTGTTCGGTACCGCCGTCAGTATCGTTTCCGAACTTGCCGTTGCCAGCGTATTCCGATACAGCTCATGACCATCTGCGTCATAGCCGACAGCCAGCACCTCGCCGGTTTCGTAAGCAGCGGGGAACTTGGCAAAGAAGTCGACGACGGGCGTTCGGCCAAGGGAGGAACCGTTCACAAAAACCTCCGCTTCCGCCGCGTCGGTGTATACGTCAATCCAGGTAGGCTTTCCCTCGCAGCCGTCAAAGCTCCAGCTTTCGATGGTATCCGTCCACAAATAGGAAGTATAGGTGGGGACGACGCCGTCATGAACGGGCACCTGCGCCGCCAGCCACAATCCGTGACCGCCCCAGGCCAGCTCATACCGATGAATGGCGGGCAGCGGCTTCCCCAGCAGATCGACCACGCCGCCGTGATTGAGCAGCCACGGATAATCCTTGCCCCGCAGATTCTTGGGCCGGTCATCCTCTGGCAGCTTGCCGTAGCGCTCGTTGCAGGTGTTGCATTCGCCCAGATGATCTTGGAGCGTCCAGATGAAATCGCCGATCAAATAGGGATGCTCCTTAGCAAAGCGCATGGTATCGACGATGCGGTCGCCGCGGGTTTCTGTGCCCAGCAGCACGCGCTCCGGATGCAGCGCGTGGAGCGTTTCGTATTTGTCCTCATAATAGTTGTATCCAGCCACGTCCAGCGCGGGGTAGAGATGCTTGGTTACCTCCTCATCCATGCGGATGTAGGTTGGGGGATAAGGCTCGTTTTTCTCGCTGTCCGGGATGTTGGCCGCCGCACCCATGAACACACCCAGATAATGCTTCCAATCAGCCTGACGGTTTTCCTCACTCTGGGCCATCCATTCGTCCTCATCCACCGTCAGATAGGGCGTGCCGTCAACGTATTCCCGGAGCCAATGGACGCTGGGGCAGAAGGTAATCAGCCGCGTATCGTCCATTTCCCGAATGGTGCTGATGATAGATTTCCCGATACGCACCCCCTTCACGCCGCCAGCCTCGGGAATCTCATTGCCGATGGAGTACATGATCACGGAAGGGTGGTTGTAAGCGTCCTGCACCATGAGGCGGGTATCGGATAGGTAGCTGTCCATGAACCGCTTCACATAGGGGTTCATCACCTTGGGTCGATACCAGCTGTCGAAAGCCTCGTCCATCACATAAAGCCCCACTTCATCGCATGCTTTCATCAGGCTGCGGCTCATGGGATGGTGCGCGGAGCGGATGGCGTTGAATCCTGCACGCTTGATATTCCACGCCCGGCGAAGCTCGGTCACGTCATTGTTGATGACGCCGATCACGCCATTATCGTTATGGATGCAGCCGCCCCGTAAGAAGGTGGGTACGCCGTTAACCAGCAGCCCCTTCTCCGGCTGAACGGTCACCGTGCGGATGCCGAAGGTCTCCTCCGCCGTATCCACAACGCTTCCCTGGGCGATCAACTCGGCCCTGGCTTGGTAGAGATGTGGCGTTTCGGCGCTCCACAGCTTCGCGTCCGGCACGTTGATTTCAAAGGGTGCCTGGCCGCTGACCTCGGCAATGAGCTGGCCGCCGTCAAAAATGGCTACGTGGATTTTCTCTCCGCCAGTATGATGCACGTCCACCCGAATCCTCGCGGGATGGATGGAGAGCGTCGTGATTTTCAGCCCGTACAAGTCGATATGTCGCTTATCAGCCACAAACAAGTTGACGGGACGATAGATTCCACCACCCGTGTACCAGCGGTTATGTCCCTCCCGGGGTACGTCTGCGGTAACGGTCAGCAGGTTGTGCTCACCAAAACGCAATTGATCGGTCAAATCCACTACGATTGGCGTAAAGCCATAAGGATGGTCGGCAAGCTGCTTTCCATTCAGGGCAACCGTTGTGTTGCAGTACACGCTTTCCAGCTCAACAAGAACCATTTTTCCCCGCCACTGCGCGGGTGCAAAGAAGCGCTTGGTATATTGGTAGGTTTCCCCCAGAAATCCGGCGGACAAAAAGTAATTGCGGATGGAAGGGTCGCGATCGGTATGAATCATGCCGTCATGGGGCAGCGTGACGGGATAACTTCTGCCCGTCTGCACAGCCTCAAACTGCCAATCCGTGTTCCAGTTTTGTGCGTTCATGGGGATATTCCTCCCATCCATCAAGATAAGAAGATTATACAGAATTCAGAGTCCAAAGAATAGAAACAAATTAGCGAATTAGTTTCATTTTTCGCACAAGTAAAAAGCCGGCGCTCCCCATAGGAAACACCGGCTTAGGCTTATACTATTTCCAGATAAGAATGCGCCAAGATGCGCCGCGAATTTTTCATTCTGGCTAACGTGAATGAAACGCAGCGTAGCAGCGCTACGCTAAGTGGAATGAGCGGACGCCAGAAGGGAAAAGGCGCAAGCAGATGGCGCAGGTGAATCTGGAAATAGTATTAGGCCAGAAAAGCGGCAATCTGGGCGTAATCCTCTTCCTTCGTACATTCCAGCCCGCTGCTTTCAGGGCTGGTGTGTGCAAGCAGTGAGATGAACACATATTGAGACAACACGCTTTTCAGATCAAGTTGATCGTTTTTCGTAAGGAAGAATACATCGCCGTCGCATTGCTTGACGGCCTTCATCAATGCCACCGGGTCAATGCCGGGTTTGAGCTTCTTCATCAGTAGACCCCCTATTGATTTTCTTCTTCCCGGTCCCGCAGCTGCTTGCGGTAGGCACTGGGTGTCATGCCGACCTTCTCGCAGAACACCTTGCCAAAGTAATTCCGGCTGTTGAATTGCAGCGTTTCGCTGATTTCATCCACGGACTTCGAGGTGGTCACCAACCAGATCTTGGCCAGGTTGATGCGCTCGTCCTTGATGAAATCCACCACCCTGATGCCCATCTCTCTGTTGAATCGCTTGGACAGGTAATACTCCGAATAGCCCACATGCCGCGCAATCTGGGACAGCTCCAGGGGTTGAAGAATATGGCGCCGAATGTAGTCGCAACACTGCTTCACCGGCTTGGAAACGTCCGGAGTGGCTCGAAGGTCATGCACCTTGCGGATGTAATCCTCCATCATGCGGCGATTGACCGTCAGCAAATCCGTCATGGTGGCGGCGCGCTCCAGGCGGTCGCAATGCTCCGTTTCCATCGCGAATGCGGTCTGCAGGGGCATGCCGCCCTGAATCGCGGCGCGGGTGCATTGCCCGCAGAAAATCATCAGGGCGTTTTTCAGGCGCCGGAACTGTCCCGCCGCCGGGAACTGCACGGGAAGCTCCAGTCCGGTGAGCCGATCCAGCACGTTCCTGTATTCCAGATTGCCCTCCCGAATCATTTGCAGCAGCGTTTCCTCCGTCATGTGGATGCGCTCCACATTCGTGGAATCCCAGCCGCCGTCCGCGTCCAGCTCGTCGCCCAGGTGACGGTAGATGTTTTTCCCGTCCTCAATCACGGTTTGGAACTGGAATTCCTGGCGCTGAATCTCCTCCTGGAACAGCATGTAGTGCAGCATCTGCACATACTGGCCGAAGTTTGCCATAGACAGCACGGGTATCTTTTTCATTTTTTCCAGCAGCATGTTGCGTGCCTGTTGGGAGAGCGTCAGGCGATGCAGCGCCGTCTCAATGCTGCGGAAGGAGCTGCTGCTGTTGAAGATGGGGCCAATCATAATCAATTCTTCCGGCGCGCCGTTTTTCCACATGTACTCCGCGCCCCATATGATGCCGATGGAATCGCTGAGAATGACCGGGCGGTCGCGCCGCACCTGTTCCCCGGTCGCGTAGTCCAGGCATCCGCTGGAACGAAGGAACAACAGGAACTCTTGCTCATCCGGGCAAGTGGAAAAGAACAGCTTCTCCCCCGTGACGGAAAAGCACCAACAGCTGAGGCCGCAGGCGCTGTGTATCAGGCCGGAAAATACCCGGCTGCGCACATAGATATTCGTCAAAAGCATTTCTTCGTTCATCATGTTCCCCCACGATTTCATGGTGAGGATGAGGCGGAGCCTTCCGCCCCATCCCATGAGAACATTATAGCAGGTTCTTTTTCGTCTGGCAACGGGTTATTCCGCGTCGCTTTCCTGGAGAAGCTCGTTGAACGATTTCAGCACCTTCTGGTAGCCGCGCTTCTTCAGGTCGGCGCAGTAGGTATCCCAATCGCTCTCCAAATTCTTCTTGCCCGTGATGAACTGCGGCACCTGCACATACATATACTCGTTGACAATTCGTGAATACACCTTGTTGTTGCTCTGCACAGCCTTGACGGGCAGCTGATGGTTGAAGGGATAGAGCGCCATGAAGCCGATTGGCTTGTACAAATCCCATTGTCCGATGCAGTGCTGAACATAGGTGTCTGTATCCCCGTAATCCACCAGCATGGGCGAACTCAGCCCCATCACGCGGGAGCCGTTCATGGCTGTGCGGATGTTGCCGTCATTGACCTTGAGCAGGTCATGGAAGCGCACCATCTGCTGACCGTCGCGTTCCACCAGCGTATAGGCTGCGTCAACGCCGAAGCGGAGATACGTCGCGTCCTGAAGCTGGGCCTGCTGCTCGGCATTGAGGCCGTAGTTGTACAGCATGGCGCCTTCTTCCGTGTAGAAGTAATCCAGCCAATGGAAGAGCAGCGCCAAATCCTTCTCCTTGGCCTTGTCCGTCACCACCACAGAGCCGCCGTACTTGGCCGTGCCAAAGAAGGTATTGGGGATTTTCAGCTGTTGCTCGGGCCCGCCATAGACATCGTTGATGGGGTTGGCCGCGCCAAAAACCACCGCGCCCTCCGTATAGGGCAGGGACGCATTGCTGATGCGGCTGCCCAGGGTGGATACACTGCCCTGCCAGAAGCCCACCTTGCCGGAACGCACCGTTACATCGTCGATCTTGTAATACATATCGCCGGAGCGCTCGGCAAACTGCTTGTCAATCCAGCCGCGGTTCCACCAGGCGTTCATGCACGCCAAATACGTCTTGAAGGTGTCGGAATCGCCGCCGAACTTGACTTCGTTATGCTCGGCGTCATACCAGAGCCAGGGGCTGCCCCCGCCGAAGGAGCTGACCAGATCACCGTTCTGATTAAAACCGGGATAGTACACGCTGGTCACATAGCCATCGGCGATGCCCTGCTCCTTCAGTGCCCGTTCGAAGATTTCAAACATCCATTCCCAGTCGCTGATGTAGATGGGGTCGGTGTTTCCGCTGGGGAAGATGACGTCATCCACCCAGCTGTCGCCGTTGACGTTTTTCTCCAGCGTAGCGGATTCGATGGCGTTGCCGTCCTTGTCCAGGGTGTAGTGGCCGGAAAACGCCTGGCCTGCCTTGGGATTGGGGCGGGGCTCGCTGTCCGCCATGGGATCAAACAGCATATCCGGCTGCACGCCATAGCGCACAATCCAATCCCGGCGGTAGCACCAGCCAGCGAACAGATCGTAAGCGGATAGATTGGCCCGGATACCCGTGAGGGTCAGGTGGAGGTCCTGATCGCCCACCGGCGTGGTGGCAATCACTTGGGGATTCGCCTCCAACCATGCCTTGTAGTTGGGCATATACTGGTCGATGTAGGGTCCCAGGTCGAGGATGTTGCCCGCCTCATACAATTCCGCCAGGGAGCCGCCGAAGTAGGTCATGCTCATCACATCCGGGTAGGATTGGGTGGAAACCAGCAGGCTCAGGTTGTCGGCCTCCTTGCCGGCGGGCGGCACCTGGAAGCTCATCAACACCCGCTGCTGCGTGCCGTCCGAGGCCTCAAAGGTCTTGTAGTTGGCAATATAGCGCATCACGGGGTTATCCTCATAGTTCAGGTAATACTCCGTGCTTTCACCCTTGTCCAGCAGATAGGTGAAGGAACGCAGCGCAGGATCGCTTTCGTTTTCAAGGGGCGCAGCGCCCTGGGACGCGGTCACCGGCCCGTTCAGCTGGGACAGTTCGGCATGGTCCGCCCGGTAGAAAATATAGACCACCGCGACCAGCAGCAAGCAGACGAGAATCATTTGCATGATCTGCTTGAGGCTGAATTCTCTTTTCATATTTTCCCGTCCTTTCACGATCAGCCCTTGACGCCGCCTTGCAGCTGACCGGCTTCAATCTTATCCTGGAAGAAGGGCATCGCCACCATGATGGGCAGCGTGGCTACCACGATCACGGCAAACTGAATCAGGTAACGGCTGTAGTTCGGGGTGGCCGTTTCCAGGAAATTGACGTTGGCACTCGTCATTTCATTGATGAAAAGCTGAATGGGCCACTTGGTCTTATCCGAAGGCACATAGATGGAGGCGTTGTACCAGGAGTTCCAGGCACCGACAAAGGTGTTCAGCAAGGTGATGAAGAACATCCCCCTTCGCCTGGGGCAGCATGATCTGGAACATCACCCGCAGATGTCCCGCACCGTCTATCCGCGCGGCCTCCACCGTGGAAAGCGGCACTGCCGCAAAGGCCTTGGCGGCGAAAATCAGGTAGAAAGTCTGGGTTGCCTCCAATAGAATGATGGAAAGCCGGCTGCCTGTAAGCCCCAGGGTATTCATCACCATATAGGTGGGCACGATACCGCCGCTGAACAGCATGGTGACAAACAGGAAACCATACATGATGCCCTTGCCCTTGGTGGGCTGGCTGAGGGCGTAGCCGCCCAGAACGTTCAGGACAAAGCCAAGCCCCACCGTTCCGGCGACATAGATGATGGTGTTCTTGTAGCCAATCCACACGGAAGCGTCCCGGAAAATCAGCCGATAGCCCTCCAGCGTGGGCTTGCCGACGGGGACAACGGCTACGCCCTTGTACGAAAGCAGGCTGAAACCGTCGGAAACGGAGGACATGAGCACATGCCACATGGGCAGCAGGGAAATCACCGCCACCATGATCAGGCAGAAGTGAATGATGCAATTTGCAATGTGATTGCCAATGGTCAGATGCTCCACCATGCCCTCGCGAATGCGCTTTTTCTTTCTGATCTGCATGTTTCTTCCTCCTTTAGAACAACCGCGAGTCAGGGTTGATCTTCCCGGCCAGCACATTGCCGCCGATGAGCAGCACGGTGCCCAACACGGACTGGAACAGGTTGCTGGCGGCAGACAGGCCCATATCGGGAGAGGAACCGAAAGCCATGCGGTGGGTGTAGGTGTACAGACAATCGGCTACGGAGTAGGTTTGCGGCATATACAGCAGCAGCACATTGCCGCCGATGGTACGGAAGGAAATCGCGATGTTCAGCACAAAGGACATACCGAGAATCGGCGCGATGCAGGGAATGGTGATTCTCAGGATGCGCTGCATCCGGGTGGCGCCGTCGATGGCGGCAGCCTCGACAATATCCCCGTTGATATTGGCAATGGCGGACATGAGGAGGATTGAGCCGAAGCCCAGGCTCTGCCAAATGCCCATGAAGGTATGAATCAGCCAGAACACAGGCGGATTGGCATTGGCCAGCCAGTTCTGCTGGGGCAGACCCAAAGCGGTGAGCAGCGCGGTCAGGGGGCCGTCATTGCCCAGAAACAGCTTGACCAGGTTGGTCACGACCACCGCGGCAACGAAGTTGGGCAGATAGGAGATCATCTGGATGGTGCGCTTGAAGGTTTTGTTCCGCACCTCCGAGAGCATCAGCGCGAAAATGAGTCCGGGGAAGAAGCCCAGCACCAGCGAGAACGCGGCCATGATGGCCGTATTTTTGAAGGCGTTGAGGAACGCGTCGCCGGTGAACAGCTCCACAAAATTATCAGGCCCGACGAAGGTGCTGCCGAAAACGCCCTTGGACAGGCTGAAATCCTGGAAGGCCATCACAATGCCAAACATGGGCAGGTAATGCGTGACGATGATGTAGATCGCCACGGGGACAAAGACGAGGTAGACGGTCTTGTTTCTGGCCCAATCCCGCTTCCAGGTGTTCTTCACCTTGTCATGGGGGTTGGGCGATGGCATTGTCGAGCTTCTTACCATGGGGCATCTCCTCAGAAAATAACAATGCGGAAGGAAACGCGTCGGCTTTCTTCCGCAAAAGCGTGATTATTGAGCGATGGAAGCCGTGCCAGCCAGCTGGGCATCGATCACCAGATCGGAACCCATCGCCTGAACAGTGGCCGCGTAGGGAACGTTCACCCCGATGCCGGAGGTGGTGGCGCTGGCCCAATCGGGCTGTCCTGCGATTTCACCGGCGGTTTCAAAGTTGAAGGTGTAGTTGAACACATCGGCCACCGTGTAGGTGCCCTTGTCGGCCTCCAGCTCCATGCCGATGGCGGTGATGTTCACCAGCAGCACACAGGTGCCGTCATCGTAGCAGTTCAGGGTCAGGTTCGCACCCATGGTCGTATCGGCGGTGGCTACCTGCACATTCTCGGCCTTGAACACATTGAACGCCACAGGGCCAATGGAGGTGGTCAGGTCTTTGGTCTCGCCGTCCCCAAGGCTGTAGGAAGCGGTGCCGTCCTCGTTCCAGGTCAGGGTAAAGACGTTGTCCTCGTCATCCTCATCCGTCAGGGTGTAGGAGCCGTCCTCATTCTTTTCCCAGGTGCCGTAGATGCCCATTTCGCCCGTGTAATCCACAAAGGATTTGTCATGATACAGCGTCAGGGTGTTGCCCTCCAGATTATCGGCATACAGGTTCACAACCTTGATGGGCGTTTCGGTGGAGGCGTCGTAAGCCTTGCCCTCGGTCAGCGCCATGGTGCGGTGATTCGCCATGCCAGCCAGAGAGATGTCCACCAGCTTGCCGTCCACATAGGCCACCTTGACGGGCGTGGGATTCACATAGGAGACCAGCTCGACAATCTGAGTCGCAGTGGCCATTTCGTCATCCTCGGTACCGGCAGTTCCGTCTGCGCCTGCGCTGACCATGTATGCCAGCTCCTCGTCCTTGATCTCATAGGTGCCCGCGTCGGTCACAGCGCCCATGAAGAAGGATGCGTAATAGGTGCCGTCGGCATTGAAGTGGTAGAAGGTTTCCATGCCGAAGTCGTTCTTCTCCAAATCATATACGCCTTCAAGCACAGGATTTCCTTCCGCCGTTGCAACACTGACCAGGGAGAAGGTCAGCAGCAGAGTCAGCAACAGGGAAATGCTTTTTCTCATCGTGTTCATCATGAAATTCGTACCCCTTTCTCACTTGGATGCTCATTTGCATCCAGTTTGTAGCCACATTATACAAATTGCAGACTTGCTCCGATATAGAAAAATTAGCGAATAGGGGCACTTTTTCGTTCAATTCTATCACTTGAGCCAATTTGTTTCCTTCCTGCCGATTTATTGCATTTTCTTTCATGGCGTAGTTTTTTATAATGATCCCATCCTGTATGATAGGCGGTGTATACGATGGAGAAACTGATTTATCACGCGTTGGAGGACCCCACCTATGCGCGTCCGGTGATTGATGAAAAAGAAGAACGCGTTCGAACGTTGATGGACGGCCAGAAAATTCCTTTTCTCTATATTCACGGCAGCTTTGAGGGAACAGAGGTCAAGTTTGTTTTCTGCTTCCCCAAGAAGGACGCCTATCGGGGAAGATTCTTCCAATATCTCTCGCCGTTCCCTGGGCCGGACGAGGAGGTCGCGTCCCTGGAGCATCACGGCCTGCAAGATAACGTTTCCTTCGCGCTGCTCCATGGCGCGTACTTCGTGGAAACCAACATGGGTTCCTCCGCCATGTTTGCCGGAAGGCCGGATTCCACCATTGTATATAAGTCCAGTGCGGCGGCAGCGGAGTATTCCCGGCAGGTTGCCATGGAGCTGTACGGCTGCCCGCGGCCCTATGGCTATGTGTTCGGCGGAAGCGGCGGCGGATACAAAACCATGGCCTGCATTGAAAACACGAATGCCTGGGACGGCGCCTGCCCCTATGTGATTGGCTCGCCGGTATCCCTGCCCAACACCATCACCATGCACGCTCAGGGACAGCGGGTGCTGCGCCATGCGTTTTCCAAAATTGTGGATGCGATGGATGCGGGCGGCAGCGGCGACCCCTACAAGGACTTAACGCATGACGAAGCACAAATGCTGCGGGAGCTGACCCGCATGGGTTTCCCGCCCAGGGCGTGGTTTCTGGAGGCAGAAGGCAGGATCGACCCTGGCTCCCTGCCCGTCCTGCTGCCCGGCATGAAGCAGGCTGACCCCAGCTATTTTACGGATTTCTGGACGTTGCCCGGCTACGAAGGCGCAGACGGCTTGTGTGGCGCGGCGACAGATCGGGTGCGCTTTGAGGGCGTGATCAAGTCCGTTCACCTGCCGGAGAAGGAGGAAACGGACAAGACGGGCTTCAACGGTGTGGACGACGCCTGGAAGAAGCTACTGGCCAGCGGCAACAGCGCCTATCTGGAGCTTGAATCCGTGCCGGAGCATTCTGATTATGTGGAGGGCGTAAATATCACCATCCTGTCCGGCGAAGCGAAAGGCAAGGTTCTGAAACTCGATCACGACGAGGAAAACAGGCTGTATCTGGGTATGTGTTTCGGTGTGGACGATATTGCCGCCGTGCTTGCCCTGATTCAGCCCGGCGACAGGGTCGCGCTGGACAATTCCGACTTCATCGCCATCCAGTCCTACTATCGACATCAGGTGCCTGCCGACCCTGCTTTTCACGCCTGGGATCAGTTCCGGGACGCTGAGGGTCAACCAACCCTGCCCCAGCGCAGGAACGTGTTCGGTTATTCCATGACAGGCACTGGCACTGTGCAGGACGGCCAGATTCAAGGCAAGGTGATCGTGATTCAATCGCTAATGGATGAATCCACCTGCCCCTGGTGCGCCGATTGGTACAGAGGAAAGATTGCGGAAGCCCTGGGTTCTGACAGCCATGTGCGCGTGTGGTATATGGATCGCTGCCTGCACGGCGATGACGGCATCCAGCGGAACACGCAGGTCGTGAATTATTTGGGCGCGCTGCATCAGGCCCTGCTGGACGTGAGCGACTGGGTGGAGCGCGGTGTCGAGCCTCTTCCCACCACCAATTACCGCCTCGAGGACGGGCAAATTGTTGTGCCGGACAGCGCCAGGGCACGGCGCGGCATCCAGCCGGTTCCCGTGCTGCTGGTCA
>ERZ827150.2912-NODE-2912-length-17541-cov-3.586698_pt1 | contig 17541 bp, 9 predicted proteins | sample MGYA00519779_ERZ827150 | MGnify/ENA primary metagenome ERZ827150 (study PRJEB31778, sample SAMEA3449267) | human gut metagenome | biome: human gut; feature: human-associated habitat; material: faeces | place: United Kingdom | collected 2010/2012 ...
CTTCTTCTATGGAACACAATTCTGTTCTTAGGCCATTAATAAATTTAAAAAATTTTTTAGAAAAGTATTTTCTAAATTTAGTTTCACCAATTCTACTTGTTCTTTTTGTTGCAACTGAATCATATCCCTCTTCTATATACTTAAGCATTTCTGGAATCAGCCTTGGAGGATGCTGAAGATCTGCATCCATTAAAACAGCTAAATCACCTTTAGCATTTTCTAATCCTGCTAAAATAGCTGCTTCTTTTCCAAAGTTTCTTGAGAAAGATATATATATTATTCTATCATCCTTTTCTGCTAAGCTTATCATTTTTTCTAAGGTTTTATCCTTACTTCCATCATTAACAAAAATAAATTCGAAATTATATCCATGAATTAAGTCTAATACCTTGCAACATTCTTTATAAAATATAGAAATAACTTCTTCTTCGTTATAGCATGGGACAATTATACTTAAAGTTTTGCATTTCGATTCCATTTTCTTCCCCTCCATATATAGAAAATAATAATGCTTAAGAATGTTAAGAAGCTTATAACTACACTAATATACATAATATTAAAGCTGTATATCATATTAATGTTGTTTATTCCTGAATCAAGCTTTAAAGCTATAAATCCTCCATTAACCTTATAATATTCTACAGGAGTGTCATTGACTTCTATTTCCCAATTATCATCATATGCTATTGGCAAAAAAACTAATCCATCTTCTTTTAGTTCTATATTTGCCTTTAATCCTGTGTTACTTTTCTCTATATTATCTATATTTATATATTGTGAATTGTCATTGTCTACAATATAGCTTCCATCTATAGAAACTAATTGAGCCACATTAACTATATTATCTGGTAACTCTAAGATATCTCCTAAATTTAAATATCCTATATATATTTCATTATAATCTAACTCTTCAGCTCTCAAATTAGGAAAAGTTGTGCTTTCTCCTACTATATTTCCATTAACCTTAAAACTTATATTGCTTATTTCTGTATCTTTAGGAACCTTAATATAATAATCTCCACTTTTAATAATCTTAATTTCTTTTGAAGTTACATCTTCTATAGTAATATTATTTTTATTCAAATTAAGATTCTCTATATTTTGTAAATAATTATCTTCCCCTTCATCTACATATAAATATTTATATAGCATATTATCTTTTTCAATAACTGATGGAGGCAATTCTCCAGTTACTATTGTATCTAACGGATAGAATTTAAAATCTTCATTGTCTACCTTATATATATAATATCCATAGGCTTCATCTATAAGCTCTGAATTTCTATAAGGACAATATTTAAATTCTGTTAAATAGTATTTAGTTGAAACTAAACTACTTATTATATTTCTTCCTTTAAATTCATTTCTTATAGTATTTTTATTAGTAGTAGCAAATACATTACTCATATCCTTATAACTACCATTAATAAGGGAATGATATCCAGAAACACCACTTATATTACTAGCTAAATATATATTCCAAGACCAATAAGTATCTCTTATTTCCACTCTATTATCTGCTCCATAATTATCTTTCATATATTCTAATACATTAGAATATCTAATTCTTACTTCATTTTGAACTTCATTTCTAGGCTTAAAAATATAATATAAATTAGCTGTTACTTCAAAAAGTATAAATATTGTTAGAATATATATTATCTTCTTTTTATCTAGCTTTATGAAAAATAGAGAAATACAATAAATAACTATTAATGCTAAGTTAATTAAAATAACCTTTTTAGACTTTGATTGATAACTTGAAAGTAAAATAATAATATCTACTAATCCCATAACCAAAATTGCTATCTTCAGCATTTTGTTTTTATCATGAACTAACTCTTTTATTACTTCAAAGAGAATTAGTGCTATATAAATATTTAAGAATAAATTATATCTATAATTTCCTCCTGCTGGCATATATCCTAAATTTAATAAATAACTTAATTTATCACTAAATACAGCTAATATAAGTAAAAATATATGCACATAATATAGCTTTTTTATTTTTTCTTTACCAAAAATAATCCAAGGAATGAAGGTAATCATACCTATTAATGTTATATTTGTATTACTTGGAGACATAGTAAAACCAACATAGTTTTGTGTAAAAAATGAAATAACATTTTTTATATTATGTCCAAACTGAATTGTATTACCAACATCTTTTGAAGAATTGTACATTAATAGTATTGCAGGTATAAGAACAAAACTAGATAATAAAACTGATAATAAGGAAGTTATTATCATATCAAATATAAATTTAAATATTCCTTTATAACCTTTTATTATTATAAATCTAATAATTGCATAAATAGCTATATGTGGAATTAATATAGCTGCTAAATAATAGTCTGATGATATAAAGAAGAATAAAGCAACTATATAAAATAACTTTTTATTTTCTCCTATTACCTTTTCTATTCCTAATAAAAGTAATGGTAATAATATAAATGTATCAAGCCACATTATTTGATAATTACCATAAACTATAATGTAGTAACTAGATATATAAATTAATGTTCCTATCCATCTGAAACTTTTAGATGTAACTTTTTCAAAATATATTGAAGCAAAATAGGACATAAACATCATTTTTAAAGTCATAAACATTGGTAATAATATTATAATTGGTACATTTTTAAATAATTTAAGAATTATATTAAATGGGCTTAGCAAATAGTATATTGTTAAAGCATATGTACTATCTCCTAAGGCTATATTCCAATTATAGACCCAATCTTTACTAAAAATATTTAAATAATTTTTAAAATACTCTATAAAATCAATTCCTTGATTATATAAATCGCTTGATAATATACTTCCTTTTATCAAATACATAAGATAAAAGGTCATAAAAGCTATACCTAAAGAAACTCCTAAGTCTTTACATACTTTTTTCACTACATTTAATCTCCTTATTATTTATCTTTATTTAATAATGCTTTTCTAACTAGTAAGAAATTCACAGGAATGCTAATACTGTAAACTAAAAATGGTGAAAATGCTTTATAAATTCCAATAAAGTTAAAGAAATTCAATAATATCATTTGTAATCCATAATTAAATCCATGAGCCAATAAAAACTTTACTCCCTTTTCTTTATTAGGACTAGTTTTAAATGTAAAGTAATTTGATAATAAATTAAAAAATAAACTTATTATATACCCTAGTGTAAAAGCTATATTTGTCCCAATAAAATTATATCCAATTAAATAGACTAGATATTGTATAAGTGTTGCTAATACACCTACTATTCCGAATCTAATTATTTCTCCCATTTGCCTTTTATTTAAGATTTTCAATTAAAATCCTCCATATTCTTTAATTATTTTTTATATCTTATAAATACTTTTTTATTATAACTTATTTTCAAAGAATTTTTAATAATAAAGAGATGACATTTTTTTATGCCATCTCTTTATATTTTTTATTCTTCACTTTTACCTACTCCTGAAAGTATTAAGCCCTTATTATGGTCTAATGCCCAGTTAATACCCCAGTCATTTTGGAATATAAGAATGTTTCTATCCTTGAAGTCTTTAACTCTTTTAGCATCAGATGTTAAGTTTAATTTTTCCATATCTATATCTTTATTTTCTATCCATCTTACATATCTAAATGGAAGTCTATCCATCTTTATATCAACGTTGTATTCATGTTTTAATCTGTATTCTAAAACTTCAAATTGAAGTACACCAACAACTCCAACTATTATTTCTTCCATACCTACGAATGATTCTCTAAATACTTGGATTGCTCCTTCTTGTGCTATTTGAGTAACACCCTTAACGAATTGTTTTCTCTTCATAGTATCTACTGGTCTAACTCTAGCAAAATGTTCTGGTGCGAAGGTTGGAATTCCTTCAAATTTAAACTTCTTAGATGGTGAACATAGTGTATCTCCTATTGAGAATATACCTGGATCAAATACCCCAATTATATCTCCTGCATAGGCCTCTTCTACTATTTCTCTATCTTGAGCCATAAATTGTTGTGGTTGTGAAAGTTTAATTTTCTTACCACCTTGCATATGATAAACATCTTCACCTTTTTCAAATTTACCAGAGCAAATTCTCATAAAGGCAATTCTATCTCTATGTGCCTTATTCATATTTGCCTGAATCTTAAATACAAAGGCAGAGAAGTTCTTATCAAATGGATCTATTTCTCCAACATTTGAATGTCTTGGAAGTGGTGCTGTAGTCATATCTAAGAAATGTTCTAAGAATGGCTCTACACCAAAGTTAGTTAATGCTGATCCAAAGAATACTGGTGTTAATTCTCCAGTTCTAACTTTTTCTAAATCTAATTCATCTCCAGCTATATCTAAAAGTTCTATATCTTCCATTAGTTTATCATGAAGGGCATCCCCTAATATTTCTCTAAATCTTGGGTCATCTACTGAACCTTCAACAGCATCTACTGCACTTTGTCCGTGATTTCCTGCTGAAAAGGCAATAATTCTGTTGTTGTCTCTTTCATAAACTCCCTTGAACTCTTTACCTGAACCTATTGGCCAGTTCATTGGATATGTCTTTATTCCAAGCTCGTTTTCTATTTCTTCTAATAACTCAAATGGGTCCTTAGCTTCTCTATCCATCTTATTTACAAAGGTAAATATAGGCATTTCTCTAAGAGATGCAACGTGGAATAGCTTTCTTGTTTGATCTTCTATACCTTTTGCTCCATCTACTACCATAACTGCGCTATCTGCAGCCATAAGAGTTCTATATGTATCTTCTGAGAAGTCTTGGTGACCTGGTGTATCTAATATGTTAATACAGTGTCCTCTATAATTAAATTGCATTACTGATGACGTAACTGAAATACCTCTTTGCTTTTCTATTTCCATCCAGTCGGATACTGCATGAGTTGAAGCCTTTCTAGCCTTTACTGAACCTGCTAGTCTTATAGCTCCTCCATATAATAAGAATTTTTCTGTTAATGTAGTTTTACCTGCATCTGGATGGGATATAATAGCAAAGGTTCTTCTCTTTTCTATTTCACTTATATAATCTGCCAACGGCCTTTCCTCCTTGAATTTCAAATTAAATTTACTTTAGTTTATCTCTTTTCTCTAGTTATTCATTATACCCTAAAGTAGCACAATTTAAAATGATAATTTTTAATACACATAGTTATATATTAGTTTATACTCAATATTAAGTTTGGATAAATATAAAATTCATATGAAAACTCCTATAGGATTTTATGTGCTAAAGAAAAATGCCTAAGGGGAATTTCCCCTTAAGCATTTCCTCTTATAATTATCCTCTAATGCATCTTTACATTATTTCTTTACTCTTTTTTCTTTTTATAGTTAATCCAGCAATTGCAACTAGACTAAATGCTAATCCAAATATTAATATATTAATATTTGTATTATCTTGTGTTTTTGGTGCTACTGGAGGCTTTGATGTGTTATTACTACTAGTATCCTCAGTCTTTTTAAGCTCCTTATTCATTGCCTTTGTAATATTAATAAGAGCTTTTAATACTTCATCTACTTCTTTTTCTGTTGCATTTTTATCATTAATAACTTTGTCAGCTGCTTTTAGTGCTTCTTGATATTTACTCCAGTTCTCCTTTGAATGATTTCCTTCTTTATAATATGCTAAGACTTCTTTGTAGAACTTTTCTAGCTTAGATTTATCTACCTTATTAGCTTCAGGCTTTTCTATATTTATAAGCTTATCCTGTACACTCTTAAGAGTTGATAAAGCCTTATCTATTGCAGATTGTGTTGCTGCATTTTTATATGCTTCCTTAGCACCCTTTAATGCATTTACAAAGTTATCTTTTTCTTCTCCATCTTTGTATTTATCTAAGTCTATCTTTTCAGCTGCTTCTATTGCCTTTCCTAATTCATTTCTATTAACTTCTTCTGGAACTTGTAGTAATTTTAATGCTCCTTGTGCCTCTGAAAGATTTTTAATAACAATATCAATTTCCTCTTGTGAAGTAGCATTATTAATTAAACCCTTTGCTGATGCCAATGCTTTTACAAAAGCATCTTTTTCTGCTCCATCTTCATATTTAACTAATTCTATCTTTTCAGAATTTGTAATAGCTTCTTCTAATGCTGTATAATCGAAGCTATCTTTTTTAACAGTTACTATAGCTTCTTCACTTAACCCAGCTGCATTTGTTATTGTTATCTTAGAAGTTCCTACATTTACTCCTGTAATAACACCATTTTGATTTACTTTTACAATATTTTCATCTGAAGAACTCCATACAATACCTTTTAGAATTGTATTCTTTGGACTTTGTAGAGTCATCTTCACTTTTTCGCCCATATTAATTGTTAAATCTTCTAATGTTGCTGTATCTGCAACCTTTTGTATACGGATTGGAGAAACTTCTGTTATTACTGCAAAATTACCTCTGCCATTTTCTACATATATTTTTATTGTTTTTGCATTTACTTCTTTACTAAGCCTAGAAGTAACCCATGCTCCACCTTGAGTTTCTGCATCTGAAAGTGTTATGGATTCTGAATTCTTAATGACATTTCCTTCTGCATCTAAGATTTCATATCTGTATTTTTGTATAACACCATTACTTCCATTTACTCTTTGTTGGAATTTAAAGCCTTCAATTTCTATTGTTTTTCCTAAATCTACTGTTAGAATAGCAGGATTTTCAGAACTAACTGTAAAGCCTTCTGACCAATTGGAGTGCCAGTAAGTAGAAGAGCTTCCATCTGTAGCTGCAGAGGCTACTCCACTTCCTTCTGGTTCTCCTGTTGGTTGTTCAGTGTTTGCAGTAGAAGTTATTTCAGGGAATTCTTCTCTTGGAATATCTATTACAACTTCATCTGAAATTTTCATTTCAAATACAACTTCTCTTTCCTCTGGAAGCTTTGCTGTAATAGTTACATTTCCTGCTCCTAATGCCTTTATAATATTAGCTTCTTTATCTACAACTGCTATCTCTTCATTACTTGAAGTCCAGTTTATTTTATCTAAACTACTACCATAAATTTTAGCTATTTCACCTTTATATAGATTTAAGCTTGAAAGTGTAACAGCAACAGCCTCTTTGTCTTCTTTAATTACAAGATTGTCAAGAACAAAATCTGTTTGTCCCATAGGACCACTTCCTGCTTTGCTTCCACTTTCATAAAGACCAATCCAAGTTTGTCCACTTCCACTTCCTATTACTTGCATATTAACATGTTTTGTTTCTCCTAAGGCCTGTGCAAGATATTGGTCTGCTGTAGGAGCTGTGTAATTTTTTCCATCTCCAATTACCATAGCATATGCTTTATCTGGTCCTGATTGATAATCAAATTCTACATTATATACTTTACCTGCTTCAAAACGGAAGTTTTGTGGTAGTGTTTGATAAATAATTCCAGTATTTGCTCCATGATGCTTTAATGACCAATTTCCTGAAATTACATCATCAATTACTCTTCCATTCCAGCCTGCTTGTGTATATGGTTCATGTAATTGTGATAAATGTGTTACTGGATCTGAAATACCTTGTGCAGAACTTAATACAAATGGATATAAGCCTTGTACTACTGTTTCGAAATCTTGTTTAAATGTTCCATCTTTTTGCAAGTTATTTAAAGACTTCTCTACTATACGAATATCGTCAACATAAGTAGAACCTTCTCCAATTTCTCTTGAAATAATTAAATCTGCAGTTTCTTTTTCTGCTGTAAATGAAACTTGCATACGTTGCATTTTACTTCCATTCTTTTGATCAGATTGCACATAGTTGTTTAAAATAGAAGCTTCAGTATAATTAGAAACTATCTTATCTCCAGCATCTACCTTAATAAATGCCTTTGCATTACTGTTATTTTCAACGTATATTTCTGCTACATATTCAGTACCCTTAGTTAGACCTGAAATAGTAGTACTTACATTTACATCTTCTGTAGGGCTATTAAATGCTAATCTTTGATCTCCAGTATTTGCTTTTTGTATTACAATTGCTTCATTTTCTATATCTCCTGTCCATATATGTGAAGATAATTTTTCTCCAACTGCATATCCATTAAAGCCTGGATCTACTACGTAATCTAATTCACCAAAATGATTTTTCAGCTCTTTAATTTCTGCACCTTTTACTAATATATATGCTGTAGCAGCCTTAGCATCTAAGCTTATAGCTCCATTACTTACTGGAATATTTACTTCATTTATACGTCCTTGATCTGAAAGCTCATACATTACAACATTTCCAAGATTTTGCCATCCCTCTGGAAGTTGCCATGTAGTTTTTCCACCATCTAAATTCCAGTGATATAATTTTTCGGATCCATTTTCATCTGACCATGGTAATAAGTAGGTAACATCATTTAATACTACTTTTCCATTTAAAGTTATTGTACGTTCAATATTATCATCTTGTCTTTGTGCTTCATTTCTTGTTACAACAACTTCGTCTCCTGCATCATTTTTTAATTTAATTTGTTTTTCATGATTTCCTACAGGTGATTTTCCTTTTTCATAATTCTCCCAATCTGTTATATAGTAATGTTGTAAGAATTTAGTAGGTAAATTTTGATTAAAGGTTTGTAAAATATATCTATTGAAATCTTTATCTCCACCCCAGCCTTCAAAGCCATATAATCTATATCCTCCAAGCAATGGATTATCTGCTGTTCCTCTATATGATGGGTAGTTTAACACTTGAGAATCTCTCTGATCATTTCTTATGAAACGAATTATATCACTATTAAAGCCTTTTGCACTTGCTCCACCATAAGCTGCATCTGTAGACCAGTGTTGCCATGTAGAATCATATTCTCCTACTCCACTAAACTCTGTTGAGAATCTCCAGCCAAGTGAATTGATTTCTTTTACTACATTTCTTGTTTCCCAGGTATCTTGATACCATACGTCTAGATAAATGAAGTCCATATTATCTTCACGTTTTTCAGCATCTGCTTTAATTTCTTCCTTGCTTGCAGTTACTTCACCTAATGAATTTTCTACTGCTAATGGCCATTCTCTATTATAAAAGTGAGTTCCATTAATACGATCATATAATTGTACAAGACGTTTCCATCTTGCTTGGCTTGATAAATCCCAAAGTTTATCAATTACATGTGATTGGTCTAGCCATCCCCAACCTCTTGAAAATGGTTTTGCTAACATATCTTCATTAAATGAAGCTGCTTCTGGATATGCTTCTTGTGCATTTATATGAATACCAATTTCAGCATTGTAATCATGGGCAATTTTAATTAAGCTTTGGAAATCCTTTACTCCCCCCTCACGTTCTGCAATATCTGCATATTCTGAATTAGCAGAGTCATGTCCTTCATTACCATATCCTTTTAATAAAATTGATTGTGCAAGGCCATCTGTTGCAAGATATACCTTTTTAATATTATCAGCTGTTGTTAAATATGGATTAGATGCCATACTTGCAAAATTCATAACTATACGATGATTAACAACATCTTTTACAACTTCTGATTTATATGGAACATTCATAATATCACGGAATGCAAGTGCTCCATCATTCCAATCAATATCTCCATCACCATTTTCGTCTGCTGCAATAGCTACCTTTGTACATGGTAAATCACTTACTGGATACGCTTCGTATCTGCTAGCTGCAGCTTGCCCATTCTTATCTCCTAATTCATAATACCAAGCTGCACTTGTAAGGCTTATTGTATCAGCGCCATTATTCCTAACAACACGTTTGTCTCCTTCAGCTTCTGAATTACTAAATAGACCTGCACTTAACCTTCCATTTGTAAGGAAGCCATATAAATAGGAATCTTTTTCTGATGGAATAAATCCATGTTCAAAGTCTATATAAGAATCCCCACTTACTGTAGTAGTTGTAGATGCTTTTGCACCTGCAAAATTAGCACCTTCTTCTACTGCATCTATTGTTAAAAGATTTAATCCTGGTACATCAATTGTTTTGATTTTAGCAGAGCCTTCTGCCTTCTTTATATCTATTACTTCCCATGTTAAATCATTTTCTTTTACGCTAATTTTTACTTTCATCTCTAAATTAATATTGTTTTCAGTATTTTTAACATCCATTGAATATACTCTGGAGTCCTCTGAATTTTCTATAGCTATCATAGTTGGTTCAATTTTAACACCATTAATTGCTATGCTATTAAGATTAGTTTCATTGCCACGGAAATATTTATTTTTTACTTCCACTCCATTTTCAAGAATTTGATATCTAGCAACAATTGGAAAGCCCTTCCCAATATATACTTTCATTTTATTTGATGCTATAGTATCATATTGTGTTAAATCTATAGCTGACTTTTCTTCTAATATAATGTCTATTTTATTATCTTTGTCTTCAATATTTACTTCTTTAGAATAAGCTTCATAGCCTGCTTTTGTAGCTGCTATATTATATTTTCCTATTTCTAACCCATCAAACTGATACCTACCATTTGCATCTGATTTTGTTGACTTTGCTCCTATACGTACAACTGCATCTGAAATTGGATTCTTATCTTGTGTTAATACAGTTCCTGATACAGGTACAAGTTTTGATATCTTTTCTTCAAATTTTTGCCCTTGTCTTTCTGCACAAAATACCCAATTATCATCCATACAATTTATATTATTGTATTTTACATCTGCAAAAGAAATTGTTGTTGCTCCATTTGTTTTTACACCAAATCTTCCTTTTCCAGCATTCTTATTGGCAAATTGAATTAAAGATTGATTCGTAACTCTAGAGGTAACTCCATTAACTGTTACTGATAAAGTTTCGTTGCTTAATGATATAGACATTTGTAATTCTTCACCTTCAACAGGTGCAGGAAGTCCTGGAATAGCTGGATAAGAACCACTTCCATCTAAATTATATTGGTAATACCACTTACTAGTAGCATCGTATCCAACATATAACCAGTTGCTATCGTTTACATAACTATAAAAAACTCCCCAGTTATTACTTGGCTTTATCTTTAATGAAATTGCTCCTGAATTCTCCATCTTCTTATCATTATCTAATAATAAAACTGGTGCATTTGCATTTGCATTACCATAAGAATGTCCACCAACATTATTAGAACCCCCTGATAAGACAAACCATTTTTGTCCTTGTTCAGATGGTACTTCCTCTTCTTCTCCTGGAAGTTTTACTGATGGTTCCCATATTTGTCCTGCAAGATTATCTTTATATAATATCCATGAATTATAGTTACTATCTCCAACTAATACGTCAGAAAAATATATGTCAGTATATTCTTCTTGATATCTAGCTCCTCCAAATCCTATTTGTCCCTTTTGATTCTTTAAGCTGATAAATTCAGCTGTATTAATTAAAGCTTCTCCACTTTTTCCACTTGTCTTATTTTCTACCTTTAATTTAAGTCCACTTTCTTGATATACTGCACTAATGCTTACAATATCATCTTTATTTAATTCTGGTAGACCACTAACTGATGGATATCCTGAACCACCATTTTTATATTCTATAAACCAACCTGTTGCTCCATCATATCCAACATATCCCCAATGATTATCATCTACATATTTTGTTACAAAACGAAATCTTGTATTATTTTTAGTACTTCCTATTTTCATCTGAAAGCTAATTGACTCATTTGTAATATCTTTTTTATCTGACAATACAAAAACCTCTGGGGTGGCACTCCCAAAATGACCATTTCCATTACCACTTCCTGCCTTTAAATGTGCCACCATTTTTATTGCAGCTAAAACATGCAATGATGGAAATATGCATGTACAAAATACAGTAAGTGCAATTAATGCAGAGCAAAACCTCTTCACACTTTTCTTTCTAATACTACCCATTACTTACCTTCCCCTTTTTTTAATTTATAAATATCCTAGATTTCTATTAAATTTCTTAAGGCCTCCCTTCACAAAATTATTTTTATCTCAAACCTTGCATATATCATCATAAGTTCTTAAATATAATTATTTAACTTTATAGCTTCTAGATTTCAATATGAATTTACTTTTTATGAGTTTTGAATTTCTAATATGCTACAAATTATATAATATATTCATCTTTTGTGTATCCAATATATGGTTATTATATTACACTATCTTCATCAATTATATTGTTATATTGTTTAAAAGTTATAATATTTTGCTATATTAATACCCCAGGGGATTCTTTCCCCTGGGGTCTAACAATTTTCAAATGCATAATGTATAATTGATAATGAACAATTATTGAAATAACTCAGAGAAGCTGAGTTATAAAAACTATAAATTCCGAAGGAATTCAATCCTTAATTTTTTCATTCTTTCATTTAGATTTTGCGAATGCAAAAGAGAAACTTCATTTCTAAATTCCGACTCTGGAGGAATTTACTCCTTAATTCTACATTTTACATTCTACATTCTTCATTTCCCTAACGTTCCACTTAACAAAGATTAAAAGCCCAATACTTGCTAGTACCGTCATAAACAATATTAGTCCTATGGGTACTCCAAGCTCTATAATTTGTCCATATAATAATTGCCCTGGAGCTACACTTATTGTTGCAACTGCCACTGAAAAGGCAGATACTCTTCCTAACATATCCTGTGGTACTTCCTTTTGTATAAAGGTTAGTGTTAAAACATTTGATAAGGATAGTGACAGCATAATTGCCATACCCCCTATGGCAAATAAAGCAGCCAATGTGTAGTTGCTTGCTTTAATGCTTGTCAATGTGGACATTACTGTAATCCCTATTATCATTGGGAAATATGTATAGTGAACTTTTTTAATAGAAAACATATTTGGTTTTAATGTTATCCATAGTCCACCTAGTATCATTCCTAATACGCATATACCTTCTACTATTCCGTATACTTGTGAAGGTAGCCCTAAGAATATATTTATAAAGTAGGGTGCAATTATCGATAGTATTGGCACTAAGAATATATTGCATAAGGCATAGGAAGCTATAATTCCAAGTATAATTTTCTTTTCCTTCTTTAAATATATGAAGCTCTTTTTCATATCTACAAATGAATTCTTTATAAATGCTAGAGAGAATATTTTTTCTTCTTTTATATTCTCTTCATTTATTTTATTTATTTCATTATCTACATCCATTTTATATATTTCATTACATTTTTTATCTACTTTTACCTCTGTTTTTACATCTGGAATTTCTAAGAATAATTCCATTATTGCTGATAATAAGAAGCTTATTGCATTTATTATAACAATTGCATTTATTCCTACTAATCCATATAATACTCCTGCAAATATTGGGCCAACAAAATTTACAACTGATCCTACTTGATTTATTATTCCATTTGCAGATGTAAGTTTATCTTCTTCTACAACTTGTGGTATTGATGCTGTTACTGCTGGTCCATATAAGGTATAGCAAATTGATAATACAAACATAACTGTAGCTACTATTAATTCATGATCTCTACCTTGTAATAGTATAAAAGCGTATATTCCTATTAATATTGAGCAGAAGAAATCTAAATATACCATTATCTTTTTTCTATTTACCTTATCTGATAACATGCCTGCAATAGGTGCAAATAAAATATAAGGTATAGTTGATATTGCTAATATATTTGCAAAGGTAGCAGCACTACCTGTAAATTCTAATAAATATAAAGACATACTAAATCTTTGAATGGCATTTCCAAATAGGGAGATAATTTGCCCTATTACTATTATTATAAAGTTTTTATTTTTCATGCTTCCCCCCTAAGAAGTTCATAATCCATACATATTGGATATAGTCCATTTTCACTTTTTTGAAGGTTGGCTTCTATTCCGTAGATTTCTTTTAAATTTTCCTTATTAATTACCTCTAGTGGCTTTCCTTCACAAATAATCTTACCTTTTTTAAGACCAATTATATTATCTGCGAATCTACAAGCATTATTAAGCTCATGTAACACTATAACTACTGTAATATTTTTTTCTCTATTTAATTTTTGAAGTACTTCTAAGACTTCAAGCTGATAAGACATATCTAAGTAAGTTGTTGGCTCATCTAGCATTATTATTTCTGTTTCTTGAGCTAAGGTCATAGCAATCCAAGCTCTTTGTCTTTGCCCCCCTGATAAATTTTCAACTTCTCTATCAGCAAATTCAGAAAGTCCAGTTTCTTTTATTGCCCAGTCAATAATATCTTTATCATGACTATTAAGGCCACCTATGATTTTTTGATGAGGAAATCTTCCATAGGCTACTAATTCTCTTACTGTAAGCCCGCTTGGACAAACTGGTCCCTGTGGAAGAAAAGCAACTTCTTTAGCTATGTTTTTTTCTTTTATCTTTTTTATATTTTTGCTATTTATAAATATATCTCCACTTTTAGGCTTATTAATTCTAGCTATAGTCTTAAGCAAAGTGGATTTTCCACACCCATTAGCTCCAATTATTATACTTATTTTACCCTTTGGTATTGTTAAGTTCATATTTTCAATTATAGTATTGTTTTCATAAGCAACACTTAAATTATTTACACTAATAGCTTCCATAATTATTTCTCCTTCATCATTAAATAAATAAAATATGGTACTCCAAATATTGATACTGTTATCCCCACAGGAATTTCAATTGGTGAAAATAAATTTCTTGAAACTGCATCTGCAAGAAGAACTATAATAACGCTTATAATTGCTGATATCACTATAAACTTTTTGTGATAAGGACCTACCAGCTTCCTTGCAATATGTGGAGATATAAGTCCTAAAAAGCCTATATTTCCTGCAAAAGCTGTAGCTGTTCCTGCTAAAATAACTGCAAAGCTTAAAAACTTTTTTCTTTCTCTGTCTATATTTAAACCTAGTGAAATAGCTAGTTCATCTGAAAGACTTAATACATCTAATTTTTTATAATTTAATAAAACTAATATAAACATCAAAGTTACTATTGGTATTATTACCTTTGCATAGCTCCAGCCTGATCCCCAAAGACTTCCTGATGTCCAAACTAAAACTCTATTGTAATCTCCAACTCCTCCTCTAAAAGTAAAGAAGGTAATAAAAGCATTTAATCCTGCATTTAATCCTATACCTATAAGTAAAAGTCTCTTTGGCCTTATTCCATTTCTACTTGATAGCATATATATTATAAATGAAGAAACTGCTGCTCCTATAATTGCCATTAGAGGTAATACAAATATGGAAAGCTGTCCAAGCTCTGCATAATAATTTCCTGTTTGATAAGTAATAAATATTACTGCTGCAACAGCTGCTCCAGCATTTATTCCTATTATTCCTGTATCAGCTAAATCATTTTTAGTTATTGTTTGAAGTATTGCACCAGCAGTTGATAATGCAATGGCTACAAATACTCCAACTAATAATCTTGGAAGTCTAATACTTAAAATTGCTGTATTTTGAAGTCTTGTTCCATTTCCAAGAAGAGTTTTTATAACATCTAAAACTGATACCTTGTATGTTCCCCAGCATAATGTAACTGCAAAAGAGATAACTAGTAAAATTAATAAAATTGTTAATGTTATTTTAAATTTATTTTTTTTCATTATCCCCTCTCCTTTCTTGCAACTGCTATGAAAAATGGTATTCCAATTAAAGCTGTAAATACTCCAATTGGAGTTTCATATGGGTCAAATAACATTCTTGCTGCAATATCTGCATAAGTTAGTAAAACTGCACCAAGCAAAAAGGAACAAGGTATATTTCTTCTGTAATCTTCTCCTAAGATTTTTCTAACTATTTGTGGCACAATAAGGCCTACAAAGGCAATGTTTTTACCTACTGCTACCGCTGCTGCACACATAGGTATCATAACCATAAGAGTTGTAAATCTTATTTTTTCTGGTTTTTCACCAAGTCCAATTGCCACATCATCTCCAAGATTTAATATATTTATTTTAGGTGATAATAAAATTGCTATAATAAGTCCTATAATTCCTACAAAAAATACTAGCTTAAAATCTGCCCAACTAGCATTTCTAAAACCACCTGACACCCAAAATCCTATCATTTGTGATTGATTTGATAAAAGTCCAATTATTGTTGTTAAAGAAATAAAAAATGTACTCATAGCTGTACCAGCTAAAAGAATCTTTGCAATAGAATTATTATTTGCTTTTTTAGATATAAATCCTAAAACAATAATTCCTGTTATTAATGCTCCTATAAATGAAGCTATCATTACATTTTTCGTATTTATTGCAATTCCTGTTGCATAAAATATGGCTATTACTAAAGTAGCTCCTTGGCTTACTCCTAAAATAGAAGGTTCAGCTATTGGATTTCTAGTAACACCTTGAATCATTGCGCCTGTTACTCCTAAAATTCCTCCTGTTAATAATACAGAAAGTGCTCTTGGAATTCTAACATCTCTAACTAACATAAGTTCTAAGGTTTCACTATAATTAAAAATACTGTCAAAAATGTCTGAAAAACCAATATGAACTGATCCTAGCCTTACAGCTAGAACCAGTCCTCCTATTAAAAGTAACAAACTACATATTACAAATATTGCTGTATGTTTCTTACTTTGTTTCATTTAACATGTCACCTATTTCATTTACTAATAATTCTCTTCCAATTGAGCTATATCCTTGGTTAAAGTATGGTGATGAATCTAATATTACAACCTTTCCTTCTTTAACTGCAGGTAAGCTATTCCATATTGCATTGCTTTGTAATTGTGCTAAGTCTTCTGCTGTTGCAATTGCAAATATATAATCTGCTTTAATTGATGCTAATCCTTCATAAGTTACAACTGGAAGGCTTATATCACTTTGTTCTGGCATTCCTTCTGGTTTCTTAAGTCCCATATCTTCATATAAAACACTACCAAATCCTGCTCCATCAAATACGAAGAATTGACCACCACTTGCTAAGAATGAAAGATATGTAGTATCTTCACCATATTCTGATTTAATCTTTTCTCCAGCTTCCTTTGCTTTTGCTTCATAATCTGCTAACCATTTGTTTGCTGCATCTTCTTTATTAAATACTTTTGCAAATGCCTTTACATCTTCTTTCCAATTTAATGCTTCTAATTGAATCATAACTGTTGGTGCAATTTCACTTAATTGATCATACATCTTTTCTTGAACTGTTGATATAACGATTAAGTCTGGGTTTAAGTTCATAACTGCTTCTACATCCATAGTATCTTGCATACTATATCCTAATATTTCAGCACCCTTTAATGTTTCTTCTAAATATGAAGGAAACTTAGTGTAATCATAAGCATCACTATTAGCTGTTCCTATAACTTTATATCCTAAAATTGATAATATATCACTATTTCCACTTAAATCTACTATTCTTTGAGGCTCTGCTGGTATTTCCACTTCTCCTCTAACGTCTGTAACTGTTACTGTCTTTTCTGAAGTTTTATCATTACTTGTACCACCATTAACTCCGCAACCTACTAACATTACTGCTGTCATGCATGTAGCTACTAAAGTCTTTAATATATTTCTTTTCATATTATACCTCCGTCATATTTGGTAATTATTTTTTATAATTATTTTAAACATTTCTTTTCTCCTGTTGAATTGTATATGATATTCATTCTCAATACAACACTTGCACCTAATTTAATAATTTTATCATCTATTATAATAAAATTGTGTTATAATACCTACTTAAT
>ERZ827150.2915-NODE-2915-length-17527-cov-14.883242_pt1 | contig 17527 bp, 13 predicted proteins | sample MGYA00519779_ERZ827150 | MGnify/ENA primary metagenome ERZ827150 (study PRJEB31778, sample SAMEA3449267) | human gut metagenome | biome: human gut; feature: human-associated habitat; material: faeces | place: United Kingdom | collected 2010/2012 ...
CTTCCCTGCCGTGTACCGTAGCATTACGGGGTGTTGCGTTAGCCATATAGAGAAGGTGGCACGTAGTGACGGAGGGGTTGAATATCTCCAAAAATTTATTCGGCGGCTTTTTTTACCACTCGCCGAGGAGTTCGTAACGTGGTTGCCGACAAGAGATTCATTATTAAAATAAACAGCTAACGGAATAGCAAATTTGAGCAAAGCGTAGCGAATAGACTGGAACAGCGTTCGTTACGCTTTTCTTTTCGACCGGTATAAAGCCATCCGAAACTGTGCGAAAGCCACTCAGCGCAAGAGTTCAATTACCACCTCATTACCGTGTGGATAGAGCAGATTTCTTGCCAAGTGCTTGTTTTTCTGCGTTCTGCGGAGGTTTGCTTAGCAGTCGGTAACTCACTGTAATCTAATTTTGTAACCAAAAAAAGGAGTGAGTTATGAGAAGTACATTCAAAGTATTGTTCTATGCGAAGAAAGGCAGCGAAAAGCCCAACGGCAATCTGCCTCTGATGTGCCGCCTTACGGTGGACGGTGAAATCAAACAGTTCAGCTGTAAGATGGACGTTCCATTGCGGCTGTGGGACGTGAAGAACAATAGGGCTTCGGGCAAGAGCGTGGAGGCTCAGAGAATCAACCGTGCAGTGGATAAAATCCGTGTGGAGGTAAACCGCCGTTATCAGGAACTGATGCAGACGGACGGATATGTAACCGCCGCCAAACTGAAAGATGCTTATCTCGGTATCAGTGTCAAGCAGGAAACTCTGTTGAAACTCTTTGAGCAGCATAATGCCGAGTTCGCCAAGAAGGTGGGACACAGCAGAGCAAAGGGTACATTCCAGCGTTATATAACCGTCTGCAAGCATCTCCATGAGTTTATCCCACACACCTACAAGCGTAAGGACATTCCGTTGAAAGAGTTAAACCTTACGTTCATCAACGATTTCGAGTATTTCTTGCGCACGGAGAAGAAATGCCGCACTAATACCGTGTGGGGCTATATGATTGTGTTGAAACACATCGTTGCCATAGCGAGGAATGACGGACGGTTACCTTTCAATCCCTTTGCAGGATATATCAACTCTCCCGAAAACGTGGACAGAGGCTATCTCACCAAAACTGAGATACAGACACTCATGGATGCCCCGATGAAGAACACCTACCATGAATTGGTAAGAGACTTGTTCGTCTTTTCTGTTTTTACAGGTTTGGCATATTCCGATGTAAAGAACCTTACAACAGACAACCTTCAAACCTTCTTTGACGGTAATCTGTGGATTATTACCCGAAGAAAGAAGACCAACACGGAATCCAATATCCGCCTGTTGGATGTTCCCCGAAAGATAATAGATAAATACAGAGGCTTGACAAGGGACAACAAGGTATTCCCCATGCCGAGCAACACCACCTGTAACAAGATACTGAAAGAAATCGGCAGACAATGCGGCTTCAAAACACGGTTAAGTACACACGTTGCAAGACATTCAAGCTCTCTTTTCTGATTGAAATTCAATGTATTACAAAGCATATATTCTGCAATCGGTAACGATTTAGAAACGAGCAAATTGCTCGTATTAGTCATATTTTGCATTAAGTCTAAAGAACACCTATAAACCTGAATGCAAATGTACAAAAAATCTTTGGAAGCAATATGATTCTTATTTATTTGTTCTTTACCTAAAACTATTTAAAACTATATTAGAAAGAAACTTATACAGAACGAAGACTCAAAATATGCAATCCTTTCTAAAAAGGCAATTAGTTTTTTTAAATGGCTTAATTTCTTTTATTAGACATACAATTACAGTCTACTTTATATTTTTCGCCGTAACAAATCTAATCTAAATTGCGAAAGGCATTGATTTTCTATAAATCAATAGCAGTGTAGTGTAAACTACGAATTTTCCATTCTTTTTGGAAAGGATACGGTGTGAGATATAAGCACCGGAGCAACAGATATAAATATCATTGAATTTCACTTTCTCCCAAATTTCCACAAAGTCCTGTTCTACTTTTGCCGGAAACTTAAAAGTAGAATATGAACAGATTATTATTATCTCTTACATTTAGTTTAGTTTGGCTGTATTCATACGGGCAGAAGGTGCAGGAATGTTCTCTGCATTACTACATACAAACAGCCAAAGAGCATAGCCCGCTGATAACGGATTACCGGAATCAGACGGAGATAGAGCAAGCGGAACTCGAACGGCTGAGAGCCATGTACACACATTCCCAGCTTGAGTTGAATGGCGACTACATGTTTGTGCCTGTTATCTCGAAAGACGGTGGACGAGCCGCTTTCAAATGGAATGCACGCTCGGCTACAGATTACTACGGTTACGACTTGGGTGAGAGCAGTGGTTATTTCCATGCCGGAGTGACGTGGACGCAGCCACTTTTAGGCAGGAGTTCCTATAAGGCAGCACAAGAACAGGCAAAAATCAACACGGAAATGGCGAATAATCGCATCCGGATGGAAGAGCACCAACTGGAGCGTTCCGTGACGGAACAATACCTCATCTGCCTGCTTGACAAGGCGCAGATAGACTTTACGGATTCTGTAGGAACGGTCATCGACCGCCAAATGGAAATCGTTCAAAAGTTAGTCGAGAGCGGCTTGTCCAAACAGTCGGATTTGAACCTGCTGATGATTGAAAGGAAGGCTAATGCCGAGTTGCATACCGCTGCCTGTCAGGATTACCACACCCATCTGATGGATCTGAACCTACTCTGCGGCATCGATGACGTGACCGATGTGGCATTATCGGATATGAACCTTTCCGTTCGCTTGCGTAGCGGCGGGGAACCGAGCCTTTTTACCGAGCAATACCGATTGGACAGCTTGAATTCCGTAGCTTCCCTGCATTCCTTCAATCTGCAATACAAGCCCAAACTCAACCTGTTCGTAAGCGGCGGTCTTCAAGTCGGTGACTTTTCCGGCTGGTATCGCCACTTCGGGCTGAGCGCAGGACTTACATTCTCGTGGACCATCTTCGACGGCAGGCAGAAACGTCTGAAAGAACGTCAGGCTGGGTGGCAACAGAACACCATACGAACCTACAAGGAGAACTCCGAATATCAACGGAACATGAGGATCAGGCAGTGTCTCTCCGAGTTGGGCAGATATGACGAAAGAGAGAGGGCTTTGGATAACCAGCTTGCCGAATACGAATCCGTACTGTCCGATTACGGCAGGGAGATGGATGCCGGGCTAGTATCCGTACTGGATTATATCACCGTGCTGCGCAGCAAGATTCAGACGGAGAAAGACCGCTTGCTACTGCGCACGAATAAACAGCTTGTCATAGCCGCCTATAATTATTGGAATTGGTAATATCAAATCATCACAGTCATGAAATATCAGATCGTTTTATTATCGCTTATAGTAAGCCTTAGCGGATGCGTGCAAAGAGCATCGAACGGAAACATACAGGAAGAAAAGCCCGGAACGGCAGTCACGCTGACCCATGCAGCTTTCGGCAAAATCGAGAAGAAAATCATCTTGTCTGCCACTACGTCGTACCAAAACAAGTCGATGATCAGCGCCCCGATTCCGGCATTCATCACGGAAGTTCTCATACAGCCCGGTTCAAGGGTAAAAGCCGGAGATATACTTTATCGTATAGAGAGTAAAGAACAGCACGCTTTGGGAAATAGCAACCATACAGTCATTCCCATAAAAGCAGAGCGTGACGGTATTGTCCTTGACGTACAGCAGCAGGCCGGAAATTATGTCACCGAAAGCAATGTGCTTTGCTCCGTTGCCGAAGTCGGAAGCCTCGTATTCGAGATTAATGTCCCCTATGAACAGAAACGGTATGCTCGCAGCGGAAGCAGATGTATGCTGGAACTTCCCGACGGAACCCAGCTGACGGCAACCGTCTATGCTTCATTAGCAACGATGAACACAGCATCGCAATCGGAACGGGTAATCGCACGGGCAAAAGTGCCTTTTCTGCCGGAGGGCATGAATGTCAAGGCTGTATTTACAGAAAACGGTTCATCCTCGGATAAAGGCATGATACTTCCCAAAAGTGCCGTACAGAGTGACGAAACACTCACGCAGCACTGGGTGATGAAATTGTCGGATAATGGTACGGCTGTCAGAGTACCCATAGAGGTAGGCAACAGCAACGCTTCGGAAATAGAAATCAAATCAGATGTCTTGTCACCGCAAGACCGTATTATCCTCACGGGCGGATACGGGCTGGAAGACGGGGCGAAAGTTGTTGTTACAAAAGAGGAGGCCGCCTTATGAACACGATACAGAAAAGAAGTCTTCACCAACTATACAGCCGCCCTATCCTGTTCGTGGGGCTGCTTCTGCTGCTTGCCGGAGCGTGGTGCTACACGCAGATGCAGACCAACCTGTTTCCTGAAGTATTGTTCCCTCGCATAACGGTGATAGCCGATGCCGGACAACAGCCCGTAGACCGTATGATGATTACCGTTACCAAACCGTTGGAAAGTGCTGTGAAGAAAGTGCAGGGTACGACGGTCGTCAAGAGCAGCACCAGCCGGGGCAGTTGCGTGATAGACGTTTATTTCAAATGGGGACAGGATATCTATGCCTTGAAAAACCAGTTGGAAAGCCGTATCAACGAGATAAAAGGTTTTCTGCCCGACGGCACGGTCATCTCCACCGAAGCCATGAACCAATCGTTGTTTCCGGTCTATGGATTTACATTGGAAAGCAAGACGCACAGCCGCATTGCCTTGCGCGATGTAGGTAACCTCGTAGTACGTCCCATGTTCTCGCAAGTGAACGGTATCAGCAATGTAGTGGTACGTGGCGGCAAGGCGAAAGAATTCGTCGTGAAGCCCGACGCTGCAAAGATGACAGCACTCGGCATTACTCCAGCACAGATAAAGACCGCATTCGCCCCGACCAATTTCGTACTCGGCAACGGCAATGTGGCTGGATACGACCGTCTTTACCTAACCCTGACCGATACACGTATCAACAATCTGGAAGAGTTGCAGAATGTGATTATCCGCAACGACGGCAGACGGATTGTCCGTCTGAGCGATATAGCGGCTGTCGAGATACAGGAACAGCAGGAGTTTCTAAAAATCAACGCCGATGGCAACGATGCCGTACTCGTCGACTTGGTGAAGCAACCGGGGGTGAACTTGATTGATTTTGCAAAACAGGTGGAGAGCAAGGCGGACGAGATAAGGAGGCAGCTTCCGGCAGGCTATGAGCTGAAACCTTATTACAATCAGAGTGCTTTCGTGGGCGACAGCATCCATAGTGTCCTGAAAACCATCTACGAAGGATTGTTTCTCGCCATCATCGTGATGGTGCTGTTCCTCCGTTCGTGGCGGTCGAGTCTGGTGGTCATGCTGACCATTCCCGTAACAGTGGCTTTCAGTATCCTGCTCTGTTATCTGGCAGGAATTACCGTCAATGTCATGTCCCTCGGTGCGATGGCGGCTTCGGTGGGGTTGATTATCGACGATGCCATTGTTGTTATCGAACAAATTTACCGGGAACATGAAGAACGACCCGGTATGGATCGTTTCACTGTCGTGCGCCATGCCATCCGGAATCTTTTCCCCGCGATGGTGGCTTCCTCCCTATCTACGATCGTCATCCATTTCCCGTTCCGGTTGATGAGCGGGCTGGCTGGCAGTTTTTTCAAGGAATTGTCCGATACGATGCAGCTCACGCTCGTTGCTTCATTCCTTGTCACATGGTTGCTGCTTCCCGTACTGCATCTCATTATCGGCTATAAGAAACAACTACGTCCAAAAGACTTGGATACAAAAACGCTTGAAAAAAACTCCATAAGGAAGGTTCGTTTCCTGACCGTCGTCTATCGCAAACCGCTGGTCGCCACCGGATTCGTCCTGCTTTTAGGTATAGGCGGCTGGTACGCCTCTTCCCGGCTCTCTTCGGGTTTTCTTCCTGATTTGGATGAAGGAACTATCGTACTGGACTATCATTCTCCCACAGGAACAGACATCGAGGAGACCGACCGCCTCTGCCGACAGATGGAACGTATCATCATGGCTCATCCCGATGTGGAGACTTACTCGCGCCGCACGGCACTCGGCATGTCCTTCAAGACGCGACCGAGTAATTTCGGTGATTACCTTATTCAATTGAAGACAGACCGCAAGGTAAGTACCCCCGAAGTCATCAGCGACTTGCGCCGGGAAATATCGCAAGCCGTTCCGTTGGTGACCATCGGCTTCGGGCAGCGGATCGCCGACCTTTTGGGGGATTTGATGAGTACCGCACAACCCGTCGAAGTGAAGATATTCGGAAACGATTATGAAACCTTGCAGAAGATAGCGGCACAGGCAGAGAAAGTCATGGAAGCCGTACCGGGCATTGTGGATATCGATAACGGATTGATACCTGCCGGAGCTTCATTGGTCTTCACCCCGAATCAGGAACGTCTTTCGCAATTCGGTATTTCACTGACCGACTTTCAGGAACAGCTCACGGCACATACGGGCGGTGTTCCCCTTTGCCAACCTGCCAATATGATAGAACCGAACCCTGCACAGGCGGCTATGACAGGCGGCCTGCAAATCGGTTCCGTTCAGGACGGCGAACAGATGCGACGCATCCTGCTCCGTTTCACGGATTTCAATGACAACTCTCCCGAATGGCTGGAACAGCAACCCATATTCCTGCCTGACGGCAGCACCCGTCCGCTCGGCTTTTTCTGCGACGTCCGTGTCATTCCGGGGGAGATAGAGCAGCGGCGTGAAGACCTGAAAAGTAACATCACCCTGACCGCCCGCTTGGAGAACCGGGATTTGGGTAACGCGATAGCAGACCTGCAAGCATCTCTTGATGCGCAGCTTCATCTTCCGGTCGGTTATAGTATCTCTTACGGAGGAGCCTATTCCGAACAGCAGCAGTCCTTCCGCGAACTGATGATGATTCTCTCGCTCGCCGTCTTGCTGGTGTTCGCCGTATTGATGTTCCTTTTCCGCGAATGGCGCATCTCGCTTACCGTGTTGTTCATTTCCGTACTGGGTATCTGCGGCTGTCTGCTGGCTTTATGGCTGACGGGCGTTCCGCTCAACGTAAGCAGTTATACGGGCATCATCATGGTGGTGGGCATCATTGCGGAGAATGCCATCTTCACCGTATGGCAGTACCGAATGAACCGAAATCGTGGCGGCGATATCTACCAGTCCGTCGATTATGCCATCGCCCTGCGTATCCGTCCCAAACTGATGACGGCTATCGGTGCCGTACTCGCCCTGATGCCATTGGCACTCGGTATCGGTCTCGGCGTACAGATGCAGCAGCCGTTGGCGGTGGCAGTCATCGGCGGATTTATCGTCGGCTTGCCCTTGCTGTTGTTAGTATTGCCAAGTATCATGCTGTTAATTTATAAAAAGAGAGAATAATCATTTGATAAATGACTAATTTTGCAGCAAATGAAAAGTTTATGTGGAAATATTATGCTTTACTTTCGGCTCTCTTTGCCGCACTGACGGCTGTGTTTGCCAAAATCGGGGTAAAAGATATCAATTCGGATTTAGCCACCGCTATCCGAACGTCGGTCATCTTGTTTATCACTTGGGGAATCGTCTTTGCCGGAAACCATACGGCCGAAGTGAAAGGTGTCAGTGGACATACTTGGATATTCCTTATTCTGTCCGGTGTCGCCACAGGTCTCTCGTGGCTGTTCTATTTCAAAGCGTTGCAGACGGGTGATGTGTCGCGTGTGGCACCGATAGACAAATTAAGCGTCGTCATTACGATTTGCCTGTCGTTCCTGCTGCTAAAAGAGCCAATCAATGCGAGGGTCGTTTTCGGAACGTTGCTGATAACAGGCGGAAGTATTGTAATGTTAATAAAGTAAGTGAATATGAAGATATTGATTATAGAAGATGAACGAAGTCTTTCGGATAGCATCGTAGCCTACCTCAGTAGTGAAAAATATCTGTGCGAGCAGGCTTTCACCTATGACGATGCCAAAATGAAAGTAAATATGTATGAATACGATTGCGTGCTGCTCGACCTGATGCTGCCCGGTGGTAACGGCCTCGACATCCTGCGTGACATCCGGAAGCAGCGCAATCCGGTAGGCGTGATTATCGTGTCGGCCAAGGATTCGCTGAACGATAAAGTAAAGGGGCTGGAGATAGGAGCGGACGACTACCTTGCCAAACCCTTTCACCTGCCCGAACTCAGTATGCGCATCTATGCCATTATCCGTCGTAAGGAGTTCGCGGCAAACAATATACTGGAAAGCAATGGTGTCCGGATCGACTTGCTGAACAAGTCGGCTATAGCGAATGAAACACCGATAGAACTTACTAAATCGGAATACGAACTGTTGTTGTTTTTCATCGGTAACAAAGACCGTGTCATATCGAAGAGTGCTATGGCCGAGCATCTCAGCGGAGAGATGGCGGACATGATGGACAATCACGATTTTGTCTATACCCACATCAAGAACCTGAAAGCGAAACTCGCTGTCGCGGGATGTAAGGACTGTATCAGGAATGTGTATGGAACGGGCTATAAATGGACGGAATTATGAAAAAGAAAAGCCTGATGTACAAATCGCTCACGCAATTCATTGTCTGCGTGGCAATACTCCTGCTGTTGGCAACCCCTCTGTTCTATTGGTTGACCAAGAGCTTCTATGCTGAGGACATGATAGATATTATCGAAGCCATACAGCAAGGGAAACCGGTTCCGGCCCTCGACCTCGAAGAGGATATCCTGCATGGTATCATGATCCAGTTTGCACTTATCGTTACCGTGTTGGGCGTGGCTATCGTGCTGATGATGCGCTTCATCTCTGGCCGGCTATGGCAACCGTTCGACAAGACGCTGGAGGCGATAGAACATTTCAAGTTGGAAAACGGAGTATGTCTACAATTAGCGAAAAGCGACACCAAAGAGTTTACAAGATTGAATACCGCTCTACAAAGGCTGATGACAGACAGTCTTCACAGCTACCAGTTGCAGAAAGAGTTTACGGAAAATGCCTCACATGAGCTACAAACACCATTGGCTGTATTCCAAAGCAAGCTCGACCTGTTACTGCAACAACCGGAGCTGACCGAACGGCAAGCCGCCATCATACAGGATTTATACCAAATGAACAGCCGCCTGTCGCGGTTGAACCGAAACCTGCTTCTGCTGGCCAAAATGGAAAACAACCAGTTCAGCCGCACGGAGTCCGTCGATGTCATAACGGTGATAAAAGAGCTTCAGCCCTATCTCGAAAGTCTTTCCGGCGAATTGGTCTTGAAGCAAAACTTTTCAGCGGACTCTTTGCCGATAAAGGCGAACCGTTCCTTGTTGGAAAGCATGGTAAACAATCTCGTCGTGAATGCCGTTCGCCACAATAAGACCGGCGGGGAAATAACCGTATCCTTGACGGATAACCGACTGACGGTATCCAATACGTCCGATGATGCGGCACTGGATGCCAACCAGATATTCAACCGTTTCTATCGTCCGTCGGAAAAAACGACAGGCAACGGTCTCGGACTCTCCATCGTCAAGGCCGTATGCGATTATCACGGCTGGAAAATTTCATACGCCTATACTGATGGAAAACATGAGTTTACGGTGATATTTCTGTAAATCTTCAAACTTTCCCCAAAGTTGCCCGATATCTTTGCCGCCATAATTCAAGAAGATTATGGCAGTATGAAAAAGATAGCGTTATGTATCGTCGGTATTTACAGCTTTACTCTCTTGTCGGCCCAAAATCCGACAGATAGCCTGAGAATTGAAAGAAAGGATAGTTTACCTGCCTCTGTAACAAATAATTTTGGCAGAAGACTTGACAAATTCTCGTCCTCCCGGTTTTATCAAATGACATATATTGGCGTTCCGCTGGTTGTCGGAGGTCTGATTGTAAAAAGTGAGGACGACCATTTCCGGAGCCTGCGCAACGACTATCTGCCCCGGTTCAACCGCCGCGTGGACGACTACCTGCAATATGCCCCGGCAGCCGTCATGCTGGGAATGAAGGTCGCCGGCGTGAAGGGTCGAAGTTCGTGGGGCCGGATGATTGTCTCGGACGCCTTCTCCGCACTCTTGATGGGAAGTGCGGTGAATACCTTGAAACAGACTACCCATGTGATGCGGCCGGACGGCTCGAACGACCGTTCTTTTCCTTCGGGCCATACGGCAACGGCGTTCATGACAGCGACCATGCTGACTAAGGAGTACGGACATAAAAGCCCATGGATCGGCATAGGGGCCTATACCGCAGCCTCTGTCACAGGGTTGATGCGGATGGCGAACAACAAGCACTGGTTGAGCGACGTACTGACCGGGGCGGGCATAGGAATCCTCTCCACGGAGTTGGGCTATTATCTTGCGGATCTGATATTCAAGGAGAAGGGAATCAACCGGTTCGATGATGAAGAGATATTCGAACGAATGGCGCCCCCCTCATTCATAAGCCTATATCTCGGACTCAATATTCCGTTGAGCGGTTACGATATCGACGAGCAGACGGAGTTCCGCACCTCTTCCGGCAGCTCGGCAGGTGTGGAAGGTGCTTATTTCTTCAATCCCTATATCGGCGTGGGCGGACGCTTCGCGGTCTCCAACACCTCCATAATCGTCAATAACGATGATGCAGAGGACAATACATTCGATGTGACGTCTTTGTGCGGAGGAGCTTATTTTTCATATCTGTTGTCGACGCGCTGGCTGGTCGGCAGCAAGCTGTTAGGTGGTTATGTGCATTATCCCCGTCTGAAACTTTCCGAACAGACGGTTCCTGTAAAAAACGGGGTTTGTTTCGGAAGTGGATTCTCTTTGATATTCAAGGCAAAAGAGCACTTGGCCGTGCGTTTTTTCCTCGACTATAACCTGATGCCTTCGCACAGTTCCGGCAGCTCCGAATGGATGAATATGTTGACGTGTGGAACTTCGATAGCTGTTACTCTATAGATTTACAAACACAAAAGCTAATGAAATTACTATTGCAACATAAGGTTATTGCCGGATATTTATTATTGATGGCGGTCATCAGTTGTATGGTCGCCATCGTTTTACACGAACGCAAGCGTGTGGCAGAGATAGAACAAGAGTCGATAACCATATTCCAGACACAAAGCAATATCAGCACAGTCCATCGTTATATTACCGTGCTTGCAGCTCTTGGGGAGTCTGTTATGATGTGGAACGATGAAGATTGTAAAACATATCATACACGTCGTCTGAAAGCGGATTCATTGCTGCTAATTTTACGTAAACAGTACAAAGAGTTTGTACGACCGGAGCAGGTGGATTCCCTCCGTACCCTACTACTTAACAAAGAGGAACATCTGTTTCAGATGAACGGGATATTCTGGGAACAAAAGCACATCGACAGCCTGTTGCTCAACCAGTATTCACTCGTTATATCCCAAGCAAGCGAGTTCCGTACAATCACCCGTAAAAAGAAAGGGATAGCCGGATTCTTTGGAGGCAAGGAAACCATACAATTGCCATCCGTTAATGCAAAAGTGCGGGCACAGAGCAACGAGCTTATTTCCTTGCAGGAAGAACGTAGAAGAAGCATAGAAACCTATACGGACAGTTTGCGGTTACACAATCGAGAACTCAACCGGAAGCTACGCGCGTTAATTACAACTCTGGACGAGCAGGCATTGTTCGCACTCCGGAATAAAGAAATCTGTTTGAAGGATTCATACGAACATTCCACACTTGTAATGACCGGCTTGATAATCTTCTCCATGCTCCTGTTGGTTGTCTCATACATGATCATACAACGAGATATATGTGAGAAAGCGAGAAACAGGAAACGCCTGGAAGAAACGATAGAACAGAATACCACGTTGCTGGAAATGCGTAAAAATATTATCCTTACCGTCTCTCATGATATTCGTGCCCCGTTAAATGTTATCAGCGGCAGTGCAGAACTGGCTATGGATACTCGTGAAAAGAAACGCAGAAACATTCATTTGAGCAACATTATGATTGTCTGCAAACATGTGGTGCACTTGCTCAACAACCTTTTGGACGTATACCGTCTGAATGAGGCAAAGGAAACACGCAATGATGTCCCATTCGATTTGAAAATCTTGTTGGAACGTATCGCATCCGGTTTTTCCCATGTGGTCAACAACAAGGGAATTCTGTTCAGACATAAATTTGACAACACCGAAGTCAAACTGTATGGTGATGCAGACCGCATAGAACAGATTATTGACAATCTGCTTACGAATGCCATCAAGTTCACGGAGTCAGGTACCATCAGTTTCAATGTCCGTTATCATGAGGGAAAGCTGGTCATGGAGATAAAAGATACCGGCATCGGCATGACAGAAGAAACGCTCTCACGCATCTTCCGGCCGTTCGAGCGTCGGATTTCCGCAGCCAATGCCGACGGTTACGGACTGGGGTTGCCCATCACGCAGGGGCTTGTGAACCTGCTTGATGGAACAATCGAAGTGACAAGTACTATCGACCGGGGAAGCACGTTCCGTGTAACCCTTCCATTGCCGGAAACGGACGAACCTTTAGTGGACGAAAACCGGATACTGCCGTTTCCCGGACATCTGCCCCATAATGTGCTTGTCATTGATGATGATGGCATGCTGAGGGATGTAATCAAGGAGATGCTGGAGCGCAACGGCGTGGCCTGTACGGTATGTTCCACTGCCAAAGAGGTGGTCAGCTCCATGCGCTGCAAAGACTATGACCTGCTGCTCTCAGACATCCAAATGCCCGGCACCAACGGCTTCGAGCTGTTGACCCTGCTGCGCAGTTCGAACATCGGAAATTCTTATACAATACCTGTTGTCGCCATGACAGCACGAGGCGACAAAGAAAAAGACGCCTTTCTTGATTCCGGCTTTACGGCCTGTATATACAAGCCGTTCTCGTCTTCGGAGCTGCTTGGCCTGCTTTCGACCATAAAAAGATGCCGGAAGGATGATGGTCAGGGTATTGATTTCAGCGTAATGTTATCCGAAGTCTGCGACAAGGTCAAACTGTTACGCTCCTTCGTCATCCAATCTGAAAAGGATATGGAGGAACTCTCATCGGGGATGAATGACGGAGACCGACATAAGTTGCGTGAAACCGCTCACCGTATGCAACCGATGTGGGAACTGTTGCAGATGGAAGATGCCTTGTCCGCCTATCATGCCCTGCTGAAAGACGACACCGCAACCGATGACGCTGTACGGGAGCACACACGGCAGATAATGGAATGTACCGCCAAGCTCATAGCGGAAGCGGAGAATGAAATAAAAAGACAGACAAATGAAACGGAAAATACTGATAGTTGAAGACAATATTGGCTTGTCACAGATGCAGAAAGACTGGTTTGCGCAGGCAGGTTATGAGGTGGTGACGGCCATGAACGAGCCGATAGCCCGTTCGCTGATACGCAAGACGCAGTTCGACCTGATACTCTCGGACGTGCGCCTGCCGGAAGGTGACGGCATCTCACTCCTGGAATGGCTCCGCAAGGAAAAGAAAGACATTCCTTTTATCATCACGACCGAATATGTATCAGTCCCAGATGTGGTGCGCACCATCAAATTGGGTGCGATAGACTACCTGCCCAAGCCGGTACGCAAGGAGCACCTGCTGGAATTGGCAGAGGATGTATTCCGGCCGATGGTTATCGTACGGAAGCAGGAAAAGAAACTTTTCCACCGGACAAGCCCCAAGATCCTGCAAGTGGAGAAATACGCCAGACTGGTCGCCCCGTCAGAAATGTCCGTAATGGTACTTGGTGCCAACGGTACGGGCAAGGAGTCAGTGGCGCAGAGCATCCATCAGAGCAGTGAACGGTGGAACATGCCTTTCGTGGCGGTGAACTGCGGGGCATTGCCGCGTGAACTGGCCGCCTCGCTTTTCTTCGGTCACGAGAAAGGGGCGTTTACCGGTGCGGATACAGCCAAGACAGGCTATTTTGACATGGCGAAAGGTGGCACGCTGTTTCTGGACGAGATAGGAACCATGTCCTATGAGACACAGTCCATGCTGCTCCGGGTGTTGCAGGAAAACACCTATACTCCGATAGGCAGCGGCAAGGAACGGATTGCGGATGTGCGTATTATCGCTGCCACGAACGAGGATTTGCAACTGGCTATCAAAAAGGGACGGTTCCGGGAAGACCTCTATCACCGCCTTTGTGAGTTCGAGATCCGCCAGCCGTCGTTGGCCGATTGTGTGGAAGACATCATCCCTTTGGCCGAATTCTTCCGTGAACGCTACTCGAAAGAGCTGAAACGGGAGACATACGGCTTTACGGACGATGCCAAGCGCAGGATGCTTGCCTACCCATGGCCGGGCAATGTGCGTGAACTGCAAAACCGGGTGAAACGTTCCGTGCTTGTTTCGGAATCACCGGTATTGGAGATAGAAGGATTAAATACAGAAATCCATCAGCATGATAATGAGCCAATTTCTATAACTGCTATCCGCCCACTAAAAGACGAATCGCAGGAGAAAATCAATATCATAAACGCCCTTAAAGCCTGCAACGGACACCGGGAACAGGCAGCTGCGATGCTGAAAATCAATCCGGCAACGCTGTACAGAAAGATGAAAAAATACGGGCTGAACTAAAATTGATGTCCGTAGCTAATGCTAATCTCGCTGAATATGTGTACATTTGCAAGTAAATAGAGAAAAAGCGGCATATCGTCTGTGAGGCGGTTGCCGATTGTATATAACATAAGACCGCAAGACGTCTCAAGCGAAAATCTGGAAAATTTGAACAACGGGAACTATTGCGTGATGCTTATGCTATGCTTTCGCATAGCGTGCATTCACGTACTCCCCGTTAAGGCTATTCCAGAGCCGTCGCTTGAAGTAGTGTGTTTGCACGCTTCTTTTTTGGACGGCTTCCGATCCGGATTTAAAACAGAATTTATATGTCAAAAATCCAAGCAGTAACGGTAATGACACTGGACGGTTTCCTGCCGGAACCTGACAACGTGCTGACGCAATGGGTAATGAACCACAGAAAAGGGTTTGTTCATTGGCGGGAACGCTGCAATGCCTGGATTTTACCTCATTCCATACTGGATTTGCTTTGTGAGAAAGACCACAAAAACGCTTCTTTTACCTATCTGGCAGAAGTCCATGATGCAGAATCCCTAGAACTTCTGCGGGGACTCTTCCACTACAACCTTGTGGATGAATTCATTGTTTATCTGTTTCCTTATTCCATCGGAAAGGGGAATTCCGTGCAGAAGCTCCTTCCTCCCTGGCAATGGCAATTACATAAGGCCGTTGCTTTTTCCAACGGTATCTGCCGCCTGATTTACCGCAATCTTTGCAAGATGTAACTTGCATATTCTTATTGGATAAAAAGAGCTGTTCTCTCTACGGAAAATCCTTTATTGGAACTTTCGGATCTAAATACAAGTAAAACAAAGTACGCGAATGAGGAGATTCCGCCTTTTATATTGCCATTGAAAGATAAGAATACGGAGAAAGCATCCACTATCAAAGTTCTTCGAATATGCAACGGACACCGTGAACAGGCAGTACGGTTGCTGAAAATAAATTCCGCTACACTGTACAGGAAGGTAAAAAATACGGGGTGCGATAGATTGATAATACGAATACACGAATAAGGTTTATTTCCTTTTTTCAGCAGTGGTCATTTCTTGAAAATCGGTCTGTATATCATGGCGTCCATTTTTCCAATTTTTATTCCTGTTTTTCCGCTTTCAGGCGCAACGACTTTGGAGTGGAGCCCGTCCCGAGCCGTCAGGCGAGCGGCAAGTTGTTTTGGGTTGCCCGAAATATTTCGGGCTGCCCAAAACACAACTTGCCATGTTCGTTTGAACATGAATTTTTCTGTCGAAAAATCAAAATATGGCATCTTATCCACTTCCCGTCTATAAAATCCTTCCGCCGCCATCTTTATCATTTTTTGAATACCCAAAACCAGAGCCACCGGGGTACTTGGGCGGTGTAACAGGATGACATACAGTGTCACAGACCGTCAGCAGACCGCCATGATAGTGCCAATCCGGAAAAATTATCGTTATTTTGCCGCATGTCAGCATGTGTTCGGCAGTTCAATCATCCATGTGTTCGTCAAGTACGGGATGTCTGGTTGCCGCAAACCGCCCGGTAACGGGTGAACAGGGATATGTAAGAACATAATAAGGCAACCGTTCCCCCATGTGTGAATGCGTGACCGGCTTAATGTCAGACAGAGCACGTGGGGAACCGGATACATGACCGACTTACCGGTCGGATGCACATACCCATCAGATAATGCAAGCATGTAATAAGGGTGGTATTCTTACATTCACAACGTGATGAAAATGCAGGACTGCCGGAAAAGAATTGTCTAACTATCTAAAATATGGAATTATGGTAAAGAGAAAGGAAGTTAAAATCGACGAGGAGCAGATACGCCGCGTAATGGCCGGGGATATTCCCGCCTCCGTCCTGGAAAATCGTTACGGGAACAACGCTGCCGGCTTCCAAAAAGAAGAAGGCAAGGAACCGGAAACGGAAAACCTGTCCGGGATTCCTGCCGAACCTGACAAGGTGGAAGCTCCCGGTTCCGGTGTGTCCGGCAGTGAGGAAGAAACGCCGTCCCCGGTCCTCCGGGAGAAAACACGCCGGAAAAAGAACAGTCTTCAGGAGTATCCCGAACATCTGTTTGGCAACAACGTTGTGAAAGAGCGCCGGCAGACCTATGTCAGCAGCGAGAACTATGAACGGGTGCGCACCCTGCTTTCCGTAATCGCGCCCACACTCAGCATCTCGTGCTATATCGACAATATCCTCTCGGCCCATCTGGAACAGTACCGTGACGAGCTGAACGCCATCTACAGCAGCCGTATCAACCTGAAACCGTTGTGATTCCGCGTGTGGCCGCATGAAAAAAGGGACACCCGGAGGAGGGAATCTCTTCCCTCCTCCGGATGTCCCTCGTTTCTTCCCGGTACCGGGCTTATCTCGTACCGGTGGTTCTCAGCCCTTTCGGTATCGGGTTGTCAAGGATTATCCTGTAGCAGAGTCTGCCGTCCACTTTCACCGGTTCCCTTGCCACCATGAACCCTGCGGATTTCTCGACCTTCGCCGCATCGAGTATCATGCCGGCTATGAAGCTGTTCGAAAAGCGGGCGCAACGCGGGTCGTTCCATATCGTGAAGCCGTTCTCGTCGTCCGAGATGAACATGTACCAGTCTTTCGGCCTGTCGTCGTCCCTGGCGATACATAGCTTGTTGCCGGCGTGCAGGCTCAGCTCCCTGCTCAGTATCCTGCTCAGGTACATGCTGCCGTCGCGGCATACCGTGATGATCCGTTTCCCCTTGTAGGTCAGTGCCGGGTGGGAATTGCTCTTGTCATAAACTGTCAGTTTCATAATCATTCGTATTTTATAGTCGTTATACATATGTCATCATAGTTGTCATGCCGCCTCTCCGGCCATGATCAATCTTCTTTGGGCGATGAACTTCCGGTTTGTCCGGACGGATTCCATCATCGCCTGTGCCCTGCGTGTCACCACCGAGGTCTTTTCGCCCATGTGTCTGGCTATGGTGCGGAACGAGCTTCCGGTCTCGTAGAACCGCAGCATGAATATCC
>ERZ827150.2928-NODE-2928-length-17453-cov-4.160018_pt1 | contig 17453 bp, 16 predicted proteins | sample MGYA00519779_ERZ827150 | MGnify/ENA primary metagenome ERZ827150 (study PRJEB31778, sample SAMEA3449267) | human gut metagenome | biome: human gut; feature: human-associated habitat; material: faeces | place: United Kingdom | collected 2010/2012 ...
CCGCCTCGGCGCGCATCGGCGAGTCGTGTACCATCGAGGGCGTGGTCCACGACGTTAAGCTTAGGCGCCCGAAACCGCGTCTGACCTTGGTGGAAATAGGCGTCACCGATTCTACGGGCGTTGTGATCGTGACTGCGTTTCGCCAACCGTGGCTCGCCGAGCAGCTCTCCGCCGGCATGCGCGTGGCGATTGCCGGCAAAATCGAGTTCAACTACGGCTTCAAGCGAATGGTGAACCCGCAGATTCTCCCGCTCGAAGGGTCCGACGCGCCCGCGCACGGCCTCGTCATTCCCGTGCACCCTGCTGGCGAGAAGGTGACGCCGGCGCTGATGCGGCGCTTCGTGAGCAACGCGCTCGAGCTCGCCGAAGGCGTTCTCGACCCGATGCCGCTGGAGCTTCGCGTGAAGTATCGCCTGGTGAGCCGTCAGGTCGCGTTCCGTGCGATTCACTTTCCCGAAAGCCTTGCCGAAGTCCATGAGGCGCGGCGCCGCTTGGCGTACGAGGAAGTGCTGCTGCTTGAGCTCCACCTCATGCAACAAGGGGCGGTTCGCAGCCGTGGCCATGTGCCCACGGCGCACGAGATCGCGGGCCCGCGCATGCAGGCGCTCGACGCGGCGATCCCGTTCACGCTTACCGACGAGCAGCAGCAGGCTCGACTCGACATCCTCGGCGAGATGGCGCAGCCGCATGCGATGAACCGCATGCTCTTGGGCGATGTTGGCACGGGCAAGACCGTCGTGGCCGCGGGCAAGGGCAGCACGCCCGAGTACGCCCTGCGCTATCTTCTCAGCGAAAACGGCATCGACCCCGACGCCGACGTGACGCTCGACTGGAAGAGCGAGCACAGCGAATGCGTCGCGGCGCTGGCAAGCGGTCAGGCGAGCATCGCCCTGCTGCCCCAGCCCTTTGTCACCGTCGCGCAGAGCAAAATTGACGGTCTGCGCATGGCGCTCGATCTCACCGAGGAGTGGGATAAGCTGGACAATGGCTCCGCGCTCATCACCGGCGTGATCGTCGCCCGCAGTGACTTTGTCGAGGCGCACCCCGCCGCCGTCGGCAGCTTCCTCTCCGCCTACGCCGCAAGCGTGGACTGGGTCAACGCCAACACCGCCGATGCCGCCGCGCTCATCGGCGAATACGGCATCGTGGATGCCGCCGTAGCGGAAAAGGCCCTGCCTTACTGCAATATTGTCTGCATCACAGGAGCAGAACTTCTTGAAAAGCTGCCCGGCTATCTCTCTGTGCTCTACAACGCCGACCCCGCCGCTGTCGGCGGCACGATGCCGGATAACAGCTTCTATTTTGCGTGATCCTTCGGCGGGCGCTGTCCCACCACCGTCACGCAGTAAGGCCGACACCCCATAAGAAAGGAGATGACCGCCGTGAAGACGAAGAAAAAAAGCGTCCGCCTTTGGGCGGTCGTTTTCTGGCTGCTCGTGTGGCAGGGCGCGAGCATGGCGCTCGCCGCCCTCTACCCGCACGGCGCGCTGCTGCTCGCCTCTCCCCTTTCGGCGCTCGCGCGGCTCGGGGAGCTGGCGGTCACCGCCGCGTTCTGGCAGACGGCGCTCACCTCGGCCGCGCGCATCCTCGGCGGCTTTCTGCTCGCCTGCGCGCTGGCGGTCGTGCTTGCCGCACTTGCCGCGCGGTACCGCCGTGCCGAGGAGCTGCTCGCGCCGCTTGTGTCCGTTGTCAAGGCCGTGCCGGTCGCGTCGTTCATCATCCTCGCGCTCGTGTGGCTCGAGAGCCGCCGGCTGCCGCTCTTCATCGCCGCGCTGATGGCTTTCCCCGTCGTGTACCGCAACGTGCTTGAGGGCATCCGCGGCACGAGCCGCGAGCTTCTTGAGATGGCGCGGGTGTTCCGCATACCGCTTTCACGGCGGCTGCGCGGCGTTGATCTGCCGCAGGTGCTGCCCTATTTCCGCGCGGCGGCCGATACGGCGCTGGGCCTTTCGTGGAAGGCCGGCACGGCGGCGGAGGTCATCGGCCTGTGCTCCGGCACCATCGGCGAACGGCTCTACACCGCCAAGGTCTACTTTCAGACCGCTGACCTCTTCGCGTGGACGGCGGTGATCGTGCTGCTCTCCGTTCTGTTTGAAGGGCTGTTCCTGCGCGGCGTGGACGCGCTGACGGAAAGGTGGTGCGCCTGATGGAGCTTCGGGTGGAAGATCTCCGCAAAAGCTACGGCGGCACAGCGGTGCTGCAAGGCGTGAGCTTCACTGCCGAAATCGGTCTCACGCGCGTCACGGGCAGCTCCGGCATCGGCAAAACGACGCTGCTGCGCATTCTGCTGGGGCTGGAGCGTGCCGACGGCGGCGCGACCAACGCCGACCGCTTCCGCTGGGCGGCGGTCTTTCAGGAGGACCGCCTGCTCGAGCAGCTCGACGCCGCGGGCAACCTGCGCTTCGCGCTCGGCGCGGCTTACGACGAGACCGCCGCGCGCGCCCTGCTCGCGGAGCTGGGGCTCGGCGATGTGGGAGGCAAGCGGGTGCGGGACTGGTCCGGCGGCATGAAGCGCCGTCTGGCCCTCGCGCGCGCCCTGCTCGCGCCCTCAGACGCGCTCGCACTCGACGAGCCGTTCACCGGACTCGACGCGGACAACCGCGCCGCGGCGCAGCGCTGCGTCGCGCGGGCCGCACGGGAGAAGATCGTCCTTCTCGTCTCGCACGAGGACGATGCCCTCACCGGCGCAGAGGTCCGCCTGCAATGACCGAAAAGGAGAGCCGCTTTCCGACGGAAAGCGGCTCCCCTTTTTTATCATGCTTCATGCCTCATGCGCGGCGAGGAATTTTTCGTACTGCGACTGGTACCACGCCTTCAGCGCCTCCACGCCCTCGTCCGTCCAGGGGAAGGTCTCCTCCTCCACGTCCTGTGCCAGCTCGTAGCAGAGGTCGGAGTAGGTCGAGGCCTTGAGCGCGTCGCCGTCGTCACCCTTGACCTGCTCATAGCGGTAGCGGAAGTCGAGGTTTTTTTCGCGGTCGGTCACCGAGCCGGTGTAGACGAAGGCGCGGTGGAACCAGCGCTCGTCCATGACCGAAAAGTATGGATGCATCCCTCTTTCCTCCTCATTCGTGGTGATAGAGCTTCTTGCCGTCGAGCGCGAATACGCGATCGCTGAAGCCGCCGAGCGGCGTGGCGCCGAGCACCTCGCGGTAGATCTCCATGCGGCTGTCGATCATGTCGATGTAGCTCAAAAGCTCGCTCTCGGCGCAGACCGGACGCACCGCCGCGCCGAACTCCGGCTCGCCGTGGTGGGAGAGAACGAGGTGCTGGAGCAGAACGGACTTCTCCTCCGGAACGTCCAGCTCCTTCGCGATCTCCGCGATCTCCTGTGCGCCCATGACAAGGTGGCCGAGCAGCTGGCCCGGCACGGAATAGTCTGTCACCAGGCCGAGGGCGGAGAAGCGGAACTCGCGCTCCTTTTGCAGATCGTGCGCGAATGTGCCCGCGAGCAGCAGGCTGCGGTCCACCGTGTCGGCATACATCCCGGCGAGGAAGTCGGCGAGCTGCATCATATTGCCCGTGTGCATCAGAAGGCCATGCAGAAAGCCGTGGTGGACGCTCTTGGCGGCAGGAATGGTGCGGAAGCTCTCGCTGTGGCGGCGCAGCAGCTCACGGCAGACCGCCTTATAATCGGCGTCCGTGATGGAGTCGAGCAGCGCTTCGACCGAGGCGTACATCGCCTCCCCGTCGATGGGCGCGGTGGGTACGAGCGCGGTCACATCGTAACGGTCGTCCTCGCCCGCGAGGCGTATGCGCTCCACCGTCACCTGTAAGGCCCCGCGGAACTCCGACACGCTGCCGCGGATCTTCACGACCTTGCCCTCGTCCGCCGCGCCGATGGGGCCGGGGTAGTCCCACACCTTCGCGTCGACCGCGCCGGTCCGGTCCGAAAGGGTCAGGTTCAAAAAGGGCTTGCCGTTGTTCGCCACCTTGGAAAAGGCGGATTTGAGGACGTAAAAGCCCTCGATATCGTCGCCGCGCGCCATCTGCGCGACGGGCAGATCGTATTCCATGGTTCGCTTCCTCGCTTTTTCTGATTTTCCCGCCTATTGTAGCACACCGGCGCGGCGCTGGCAAGCTACTCGGCCTTCTTCTTTTTCGGCTTCGGCAGCGGCGTGACCGTCTCCAGCACCGCGACGACCTGCCGTGCGAGGTCGGTATCGTCGATATCGAGGATATAGTGCTCCTTCGCGCCCTCATAGGGCAGGCCGCGCTCCGCGTCCGCCATGAGCGCGGCAAGCTCCGGCACGATCTTCACGAACACCGTGTTGTCGCACACGAGCAGCACGGGCTTATCGTTGACATAGACCATGTATTCCCCGAACATTTTGCGGTAACGCAGCCCGCCCGCGCCGTGCAGGCGTTCACAGACGTATTCAATGTAATCCTTTGTTGTTGCCATATTCTCACCTCGCCCTTATGATACCAGCGCGGCGCGGCCTGTGCAAGTGTTCAAATAGGTGTGGACGGCCCGAAAATTTTCATAATCCCTATTGACATTATAGGTTTATCGTCTTATAATCCTATCAACTTGATAGGATTATGGAGCTGTCCGATCGGACAGACGCAGAAACGAGGGCAAGCAGCATGAAAAACGAAGCACTTTTAGAGGTCAATCGCCTGCACGTCAGCGCGGGGGAAAAGGAGATCCTTCACGGCGTTGACCTCACGGTCGGGCGCGACGAGACGCACGTTCTCATGGGGCCGAACGGCACGGGAAAATCCACGCTCGGCTACGCCGTCACCGGCAATCCGGTCTACACCGTGACGAGCGGCAGCATCGTATTTGACGGCGAGGACATCACCGCCCTGCCGGTCAATGAGCGCGCTAAACGCGGCATCTTCCTCTCCTTCCAGAACCCGCTGGAGGTGCCGGGCGTGACGCTCAGCGCCTTTATCCGCAGCGCGCTGGAGCAGAAGACCGGCGACCGCCTGCGGCTTTGGGACTTCAAAAAGCGTCTGAAGGAGACCATGAGGCTGCTGAGCATGGACGAGAGCTATGCCGAGCGCGACCTGAACGTGGGCTTTTCCGGCGGCGAGAAAAAGCGCAACGATATTTTGCAAATGGCGGTGCTGGAACCGGAGTTATGCATTCTTGATGAGTCAGACTCCGGGCTGGATATTGACGCATTAAAAGTGGTTGCCGATGGCGTGAACTCGCTGCGTGACGGCAAGCGTTCATTCATCATTGTTACGCACTACCAACGCATTCTCGACTACATCAAGCCTGATTACGTCCATGTGCTGTATCAGGGACGAATTGTGAAATCCGGCGATTTCACGTTGGTCAAACAACTGGAGGAGCAGGGTTATGGCTGGCTTACCGAACAGCAGTAACGCACTGCAACAGTGGCATCATTTGTTTGAAGCTGAAGGGGCGAAACGCTCCCCGCAAGCACAGCAGCATTTACAACAATTGCTGCGTACCGGACTGCCGACACGTAAACATGAAAACTGGAAATATACGCCGCTGGACGGGCTGACCAATAGCCAGTTTGTCAGCATTGCGGGGGAGATATCCCCACAGCAGCGTGATGCCTTAGCGTTAACATTAGACGCCGTGCGGCTGGTGTTTGTCGATGGACGTTACGTGCCCGCACTGAGCGATGCAACTGAAGGCAGCGGATATGAAGTGAGCATTAACGACGACCGTCAGGGGTTACCCGACGCTATTCAGGCGGAAGTGTTTCTGCATTTGACGGAAAGCCTGGCACAAAGCGTGACGCATATCGCCGTGAAGCGCGGTCAACGGCCGGCAAAGCCATTGCTGTTAATGCATATCACCCAAGGCGTGGCAGGTGAAGAGGTGAATACTGCCCATTACCGGCATCATCTGGATCTGGCGGAAGGTGCCGAAGCAACGGTGATCGAACATTTTGTCAGCCTTAATGATGCTCGTCACTTCACCGGCGCACGGTTCACTATCAACGTCGCAGCGAACGCCCATTTGCAGCATATCAAGCTGGCGTTTGAAAACCCGCTCAGTCACCACTTTGCTCATAACGATTTGTTGCTGGCTGATGATGCCACCGCATTTAGCCACAGTTTCCTGCTGGGTGGCGCAGTGTTACGACACAACACCAGTACGCAACTCAATGGCGAAAACAGCACGGTGCGGATCAATAGCCTGGCGATGCCGGTGAAAAACGAGGTGTGTGATACTCGTACCTGGCTGGAACACAATAAAGGTTTTTGTAACAGCCGACAGTTGCACAAAACTATCGTCAGCGACAAAGGCCGCGCGGTATTTAACGGTTTGATCAACGTCGCGCAGCACGCCATCAAAACGGATGGTCAGATGACCAACAATAATCTGCTGATGGGCAAACTGGCGGAAGTGGATACTAAACCGCAGCTGGAAATCTATGCAGATGATGTGAAATGCAGCCACGGCGCGACGGTGGGGCGTATTGATGACGAACAGATGTTTTATCTGCGCTCGCGCGGGATCAATCAGCAAGATGCCCAGCAGATGATCATTTACGCCTTTGCTGCCGAACTGACGGAAGCACTGCGTGATGAGGGGCTTAAACAGCAGGTGCTGGCCCGAATCGGTCAACGACTGCCAGGAGGTGCAAGATGACTTTTTCCGTCGACAAAGTGCGGGCCGACTTTCCGGTGCTTTCTCGTGAGGTAAACGGTTTGCCGCTGGCTTATCTCGACAGTGCCGCCAGTGCGCAGAAACCAAGCCAGGTGATTGACGCCGAGGCTGAGTTTTATCGTCACGGCTACGCGGCGGTGCATCGCGGTATTCATACCTTAAGCGCCCAGGCGACCGAGAAAATGGAGAACGTGCGCAAGCGGGCATCGCTGTTTATTAATGCCCGTTCGGCGGAAGAACTGGTGTTCGTCCGCGGCACGACGGAAGGGATCAATCTGGTCGCCAATAGCTGGGGCAACAGCAATGTGCGGGCGGGCGATAACATCATCATCAGTCAGATGGAGCACCACGCTAACATTGTCCCCTGGCAGATGCTTTGTGCACGCGTTGGCGCAGAGCTGCGTGTGATCCCGCTCAACCCCGACGGTACTCTGCAACTGGAGACGCTGCCTACGCTGTTTGATGAGAAAACTCGCCTGCTGGCAATTACTCATGTCTCCAACGTGCTTGGGACAGAAAATCCGCTGGCGGAGATGATCACACTTGCGCATCAACATGGCGCAAAAGTGCTGGTGGATGGCGCTCAGGCGGTGATGCATCATCCGCTGGATGTTCAGGCGCTGGATTGCGATTTTTATGTGTTCTCCGGGCATAAACTGTATGGCCCTACCGGAATTGGCATTCTTTATGTCAAAGAAGCCTTGTTGCAGGAGATGCCGCCGTGGGAAGGGGGCGGTTCTATGATCGCCACCGTCAGCCTGAGTGAAGGCACTACCTGGACCAAAGCACCATGGCGGTTTGAAGCCGGTACACCCAATACCGGAGGTATCATTGGTCTTGGCGCGGCGCTGGAGTATGTTTCGGCGCTGGGGCTTAATAACATAGCCGAGTATGAACAGAATCTGATGCATTACGCGCTATCACAGTTGGAATCTGTACCGGATCTCACTCTCTATGGCCCACAAAACAGGCTTGGCGTTATTGCTTTTAATCTCGGTAAACACCACGCCTATGATGTTGGCAGTTTTCTCGATAATTACGGCATTGCTGTGCGTACCGGACATCACTGCGCAATGCCATTAATGGCCTATTACAACGTCCCTGCGATGTGTCGGGCATCGCTGGCCATGTATAACACCCATGAAGAAGTGGATCGTCTGGTGACCGGCCTGCAACGTATTCACCGTCTGCTGGGATAACAGGGAGGCACTATGGCTTTATTGCCGGATAAAGAAAAATTGCTGCGTAATTTTTTACGCTGCGCCAACTGGGAAGAGAAATATCTCTACATTATTGAGTTGGGTCAGCGTCTGCCAGAATTACGTGACGAAGACAAAAGCCCGCAAAATAGCATCCAGGGCTGCCAGAGTCAGGTGTGGATTGTGATGCGTCAAAATGCGCAGGGAATTATTGAATTACAGGGCGACAGCGATGCGGCCATTGTAAAAGGGCTTATTGCGGTCGTCTTTATTCTTTACGATCAAATGACGCCGCAGGATATTGTCAATTTCGATGTGCGCCCGTGGTTTGAAAAAATGGCGCTCACCCAACATCTCACCCCATCACGCTCACAAGGTCTGGAAGCGATGATTCGCGCAATTCGCGCCAAAGCCGCTGCACTTAGCTAAACTAAAGGGACAGCTTTCATCCGGTTGGCTCACATTGCCGGGTGGTCAATGTTTACACTGGCCTGCACAGGAGTGTTTTGGTTTCAGGTGAACATAAGCGCCATCCGACGTTTCAGCGTGAGTCTCCGGCAAATACAGGAGGTTTACAATGAAACGCGCGTCTTTGCTTACACTCACGCTTATCGGCGCTTTTAGCGCCATCCAGGCTGCCTGGGCGGTTGATTATCCGCTACCACCAACCGGCAGTCGACTGGTTGGGCAAAATCAAACGTATACGGTGCAAGAAGGGGATAAAAACCTTCAGGCCATCGCCCGACGTTTTGATACTGCGGCAATGTTGATCCTTGAAGCCAATAACACTATCGCCCCGGTGCCAAAACCCGGTACGACGATAACTATTCCTTCACAACTATTATTACCTGATGCGCCGCGTCAGGGGATTATTGTAAACCTTGCAGAGCTGCGCCTTTATTATTATCCGCCGGGAGAAAATATCGTGCAGGTTTATCCGATAGGTATTGGTTTGCAGGGGCTGGAAACGCCGGTGATGGAAACGCGTGTGGGGCAGAAAATCCCTAACCCAACCTGGACGCCTACGGCGGGCATTCGTCAACGTTCGCTGGAGCGTGGCATTAAATTACCACCAGTCGTTCCTGCCGGGCCCAATAACCCACTAGGACGTTACGCACTGCGCCTCGCGCATGGTAATGGCGAATACCTCATTCATGGCACCAGTGCGCCGGACAGCGTCGGTTTGCGCGTCAGTTCGGGCTGTATTCGCATGAATGCACCGGATATTAAAGCTTTATTCTCCAGCGTGCGGACGGGAACACCGGTGAAAGTGATCAACGAACCGGTGAAATATTCCGTGGAACCTAACGGGATGCGTTATGTTGAAGTACATCGACCACTATCGGCAGAAGAACAGCAGAACGTTCAGACAATGCCGTACACGCTGCCAGCAGGCTTTACGCAATTTAAAGACAATAAGGCTGTAGATCAGAAGTTAGTCGATAAAGCGTTGTATCGTCGGGCAGGGTATCCGGTTGCGGTGAGCAGTGGAGCAACTCCCGCAGCCAGCAATGCGCCTTCAGTAGAGTCAGCGCAGAATGGGGAACCAGAGCAAGGGAATATGTTACGCGCGACGCAGTAGCGGTAAATAGCAGGCAAAAAAAATGGCGCACAATGTGCGCCATTTTTCACTTCACAGGTACTATTACTTGCGGTATTTAGTAGCCATGTTGTCCAGACGCTGGTTAGCACGAGCTGCGTCATCTTTAGCAGCCTGAACGTCGGAACGCATTGCGTTCACGTCGTTGCTCAGCTGGTCAACTTTAGCGTTCAGAGTCTGAACGTCAGAAGACAGCTGATCGATTTTAGCGTTGCTGGAGCAACCTGCCAGCAGAGTAGAACCCAGGATTACCGCGCCCAGTACCAGTTTAGTAGCTTTCATTATTAATACCCTCTAGATTGAGTTAATCTCCATGTAGCGTTACAAGTATTACACAAACTTTTTTATGTTGAGAATATTTTTTTGATGGGAAGGCACTTATTTTTGATCGTTCGCTCAAAGAAGCATCGAACGCTGGGTTTTAGATAAAAAAATTGAGAGAAAACAGGATGCTTCCATCGGATTCATCTTAGATAAAGTGAGATTATATAGTGAAATCCGATTTGATTTTTTATTGCTTCTGGTTATCGATTAAATAAAAAAAGCGCCCATCAGGGCGCTTCGATATACAAATTAATTCACAAAAGCAATATTACAGGACGTGAACAGATGCGGTGTTAGTAGTGCCGCTCGGTACCAGTGCACCAGAAACCATAACTACGACATCACCTTTGTGTGCCAGACCGCTCTGCAGAGCCAGTTCTTTACCCAGACGGTAGAAGTCATCAGTAGAAGTGATCTCTTTAACCAGCTGCGGCACAACGCCTTTGCTCAGTACTAACTGGTGAGCCGTTTTTTCGTTGGTGGTCAGTGCCAGGATGGTGGCATCCGGGAAGTATTTACGTACTGCGCGAGCAGATTTACCGCCCTGAGTAGCAACCACGATCAGTGGAGCATCCAGTTTTTCAGCAGTTTCAACGGCACCACGGCATACCGCTTCGGTAATACGCAGTTTACGGTTGTCATTGTTGAACTCGAGACGGCTGTTCATCACGCGGTCGGTACGTTCGCAGATGGTCGCCATGATAGAAACCGCTTCCAGCGGGTATTTACCTTTTGCGGATTCACCAGACAGCATCACTGCGTCAGTACCGTCGAGGATGGCGTTTGCAACGTCACCGGCTTCTGCGCGAGTCGGGCGTGGGTTTTTGATCATGGAATCCAGCATCTGGGTCGCAGTGATAACGACTTTACGTGCACGGATACATTTTTCGATCATCATCTTCTGGGCGAAGATAACTTCTTCTACCGGGATTTCTACACCCAGGTCGCCACGCGCAACCATGATGCCGTCAGAGGCTTCGAGGATTTCGTCGAAGTTGTTGAGGCCTTCCTGGTTTTCGATTTTGGAGATGATGTGGATGTTTTCGCCGCCGTGCGCTTTCAGGTGCTCACGGATTTCGATAACGTCGGAACGCTTACGAATAAAGGAAGCAGCAACAAAGTCTACGCCTTGTTCGCAACCAAAGATCAGGTCCTGTTTGTCTTTTTCAGCCAGTGCTGGCAGGGCAATGGAAACGCCAGGCAGGTTCACACCTTTGTTTTCGCCCAGGTCGCCGTTGTTCAGCACTTTACAGATAACTTTGTTACCTTCAATGGCGGTAACTTCCATACCGATCAGACCGTCGTCAACCAGTACGGTGTTGCCAACAGACAGGTCAGTAGTGAAACCTTCATACGTTACCGCAACCATTTCGCTGTTGCCGATAACAGATTTATCAGTAGTGAAAGTAAAGGTCTGACCCGCTTTCAGAGAAACGTCGTTACCGCCTTCCAGTTTCATGGTGCGGATTTCCGGACCTTTGGTATCAAGCAGGATAGCGGCGGTTTTACCAGTTTTGCTCATCACGTTGCGCAGATTCTGAATGCGCTGACCGTGTTCTGCATAGTCACCATGAGAGAAGTTCAGACGCATAACGTTCATGCCAGCGTCCAGCATTTTAGCTAACATCTCTTCAGATTCGGTTTTCGGTCCGATGGTGCAAACAATTTTGGTCTTTTTCATGACAGTCTTAGTCTTTAAGTTGAGAAGGATGGGAGAAACTTGCTTTCTGGGCGCACTGCCGGAAAGCGAATCCGGTATTACGAAAGTGGTTGTGCCTCGCTCTAAGGATAGGTGACATCGAAAAAGCGTGCAGAGGAATGTGTGCTTGTGTCTCAGCCCAACGTGAGTGCCTGTTTTTGAGTCGTTGAGTTCTACAGTCCAAAGTGCTGAAACCATTCAAGAGTCAATTGGCGCGCATTATACGCTGAAATTAATCCAAAAGGAAAACAAAAACAGCGTTTCAAAAAATATACAACTTGTTAGACAATAAATTGTTATCAAAGATTCAGCGTTCCAGGGAAAAGGTTACGCAAAAACTTCGTTGTTTGCGCAACGTCTGGTGCCGGGGTTGTCAGTGTGAGGATAAGTGAAAGTTCATCCGGTGTATAAATACATCATCGCTCAATTGCTACAGTTAAAATAATTTATCACGTTATTTGTCTGATTTTGTTTGATTTTTGTTTAATTGGTTAGATTGATATATGCTGATAGTTGGCATGATAAATAGGTATAAAGAATGGGAAACCGGACAAAAGAGGATGAACTGTACCGAGAAATGTGCAGAGTTGTCGGTAAAGTTGTGCTGGAAATGCGCGATCTGGGGCAGGAACCAAAGCATATTGTTATCGCAGGCGTATTACGTACAGCATTAGCCAATAAACGCATTCAGCGCAGTGAGCTGGAAAAGCAGGCGATGGAAACAGTCATTAACGCACTGGTAAAATGACCATTCAGGATGAGGCGGTAAGCTTCATCCTGATATTGTTAGTTCAGTTGCGGTCCAGTTAATCATTCTAAATAACAACTGCTGAAATTATACGAATTTCGGTGTATATTTTAATTTATAGCGATAAAGTTATTTTTATTTTCCGCGATGAACTTCACAAATAATTGTCGGTTAAGTTAAATTTATTTCAAATGATAATAAATATCAGTTCACTTATAATTTCTTGCTTTGTGATTTTAATTGATAACGATCAATGTTAAGAGCCCAGAATAATCACATTATTTTTTCTCCTAACCATAAAGGATTAGTTTATCAGCGTTAAATCTTTTCTCATACACTATAGGGTTAGGGAAAATATCTGGTGTTGAGGACAGCGTCAGCAGCGTATTAGTTGAGTGCCTAATATCAGGCTGCTGAATTGTCAGCACTGTGTTTGCGAAGAGGATGCGAAATAAATGAACCCGGTTGATCGTCCACTATTAAATATTGGCTTAACGCGATTAGAATTCTTGCGTATATCAGGAAAAGGCCTTGCTGGTTTAACAATTGCCCCTGCTTTACTGTCACTTTTGGGTTGCAAACAGGAAGATATTGATAGCGGCACAGTAGGGTTGATAAATACACCCAAAGGGGTGCTGGTGACCCAACGTGCGCGATGCACGGGTTGCCACCGCTGTGAAATCTCTTGTACCAACTTCAACGATGGCTCAGTAGGGACATTCTTCTCCCGTATCAAAATCCATCGCAATTATTTCTTTGGCGACAACGGGGTTGGCTCTGGCGGCGGCCTGTATGGCGATCTCAACTATACCGCGGATACCTGCCGTCAATGCAAAGAGCCGCAATGCATGAACGTCTGCCCGATTGGTGCGATTACCTGGCAGCAGAAAGAAGGCTGTATTACCGTCGATCATAAACGTTGTATTGGCTGTAGCGCCTGTACTACGGCATGCCCGTGGATGATGGCCACCGTAAATACTGAAAGTAAAAAATCCTCGAAATGTGTGTTATGCGGTGAATGCGCAAACGCCTGCCCAACAGGGGCGTTAAAAATTATCGAGTGGAAAGATATTACTGTGTGAATCTTGCAAAGGAAAAAATCATGGCTAACGGTTGGACAGGTAATATATTAAGAGTCAATCTCACGACAGGAAATATTACCCTCGAAGATTCCAGTAAGTTTAAAAGTTTTGTCGGTGGCATGGGCTTCGGCTACAAAATTATGTATGACGAAGTACCGCCAGGCACGAAACCTTTCGATGAAGCGAATAAATTAGTTTTTGCTACCGGCCCATTAACTGGATCTGGTGCCCCCTGTAGTTCTCGCGTAAATATCACTTCACTTTCTACTTTTACCAAAGGAAATTTAGTCGTCGATGCCCATATGGGGGGCTTTTTTGCAGCGCAAATGAAATTCGCTGGATACGACGTCATTATTATCGAAGGGAAAGCGAAATCACCGGTATGGCTGAAGATTAAAGATGACAAAGTTAGCCTTGAAAAAGCCGATTTCTTATGGGGAAAAGGGACGCGCGCAACGACTGAAGAAATTTGTCGCTTGACCAGTCCGGAAACCTGTGTGGCGGCTATTGGTCAGGCTGGGGAAAACCTTGTTCCTCTCTCTGGCATGTTGAATAGCCGTAACCACAGCGGCGGTGCGGGAACTGGCGCAATAATGGGTTCGAAAAACCTGAAAGCGATTGCGGTTGAAGGGACGAAAGGGGTCAACATTGCCGATCGTCAGGAGATGAAGCGTCTCAACGATTACATGATGACTGAACTTATCGGTGCGAATAACAACCATGTCGTGCCAAGTACGCCGCAATCGTGGGCAGAGTATTCAGATCCCAAGTCACGTTGGACAGCACGTAAAGGGCTGTTTTGGGGCGCGGCTGAAGGTGGTCCGATTGAAACGGGGGAAATTCCGCCAGGCAATCAGAATACGGTCGGCTTTCGTACCTATAAATCCGTTTTTGACTTAGGTCCGGCGGCAGAGAAATACACAGTAAAAATGAGCGGCTGCCACTCTTGCCCGATCCGTTGTATGACCCAAATGAATATTCCTCGGGTGAAAGAGTTTGGCGTGCCTGGCACCGGTGGTAACACTTGTGTAGCAAACTTTGTCCATACCACTATCTTCCCAAACGGGCCGAAAGATTTTGAAGATAAAGACGATGGTCGTGTGATTGGTAACCTGGTTGGTCTGAATCTATTCGATGACTACGGCCTATGGTGTAACTATGGGCAGCTGCATCGCGACTTTACTTATTGTTACAGCAAAGGGGTGTTCAAGCGTGTTCTACCAGCTGAAGAGTATGCGGAAATTCGCTGGGATCAACTGGAAGCGGGTGACGTTAACTTCATTAAAGATTTTTACTACCGTCTGGCGCATCGTGTGGGTGAGCTGAGTCACCTGGCTGATGGTTCATATACCATCGCAGAACGCTGGAATTTGGGTGAAGAGTACTGGGGCTACGCGAAAAATAAACTCTGGTCGCCGTTTGGCTATCCGGTTCACCATGCCAATGAAGCGTCAGCGCAGGTCGGTTCCATTGTTAACTGTATGTTCAACCGTGACTGCATGACGCATACCCATATCAACTTTATTGGTTCCGGCTTGCCATTGAAACTGCAACGTGAAGTGGCGAAAGAACTTTTTGGTTCTGAAGATGCTTACGATGAAACCAAAAACTACACGCCAATCAATGACGCAAAAATTAAATATGCTAAGTGGTCGCTGTTGCGGGTCTGTTTGCATAACGCCGTCACCCTGTGCAACTGGGTCTGGCCAATGACCGTTTCGCCGCTGAAAAGCCGTAATTACCGGGGCGATCTGGCGCTTGAAGCCAAATTCTTCAAAGCGATCACTGGCGAAGATATGACTCAGGAAAAATTAGATTTAGTTGCAGAGCGTATCTTTACGTTGCATCGCGCCTACACGGTAAAACTGATGCAAACTAAAGATATGCGTAATGAACACGATCTTATCTGTTCCTGGGTATTCGACAAGGATCCGCAGAACCCGGTCTTTACTGAAGGTACTGACAAAATGGATCGTGACGATATGCATGCTTCGCTCACGATGTTCTACAAAGAAATGGGCTGGGACCCACAGCTTGGTTGTCCGACCCGTGAAACATTGCAGCGTCTGGGGCTGGAAGATATTGCCGCCGATCTGGCAGCACACAATCTACTGCCTGCGTAAGGAATGGGTGAGATGAACCATCAGGATGAATTGCCGTTAGCGAAAGTCAGCGAAGTTGATGAGGCGAAGCGGCAATGGTTGCAGGGGATGCGTCACCCCGTTGATACGGTAACCGAACCAGAACCTGCTGAAATCCTGGCAGAGTTCATTCGTCAGCATTCTGCGGCTGGGCAGCTGGTGGCGCGCGCCGTGTTTCTCTCGCCGCCCTATTCGGTTGCAGAAGAGGAACTGTCAGTTTTGCTGGAAAACATTAAGCAGAACGGAGACTACGCGGATATCGCTTGTTTGACGGGAAGCCAGGATGATTACTATTACTCAACGCAGGCCATGAGTGAAAACTACGCGGCGATGTCTTTGCAAGTTGTGGAGCAGGACATTTGTCGCGCTATTGCACACGCCGTTCGTTTTGAGTGCCAGACGTATCCTCGTCCTTACAAAGTCGCCATGCTGATGCAAGCGCCATATTACTTCCAGGAAGCGCAGATTGAAGCCGCGATCGCCGCGATGGATGTTGCACCTGAATATGCCGATATACGGCAGGTGGAGTCATCGACGGCGGTGTTGTACTTGTTTAGCGAGCGATTTATGACCTATGGCAAGGCGTATGGCTTATGCGAATGGTTCGAGGTAGAGCAGTTTCAGAACCCCTGAAATTTCAGGGAGATGTCATGGATAGGGTGGACAGTAGCAGCCACTGCATTAGGGGATAATCAGATGTCCTTCACTCGACGCAAATTTGTTCTGGGGATGGGAACAGTAATCTTTTTTACTGGTTCTGCGTCTTCTCTGTTAGCGAACACGAGGCAAGAAAAGGAAGTTCGGTATGCCATGATTCATGACGAGTCACGGTGCAATGGCTGTAATATTTGCGCCCGCGCATGCCGTAAAACTAACCACGTCCCCGCTCAGGGAAGCCGTTTATCGATAGCACACATTCCAGTCACCGATAACGACAACGAAACGCAGTATCACTTTTTTCGCCAGTCATGTCAGCACTGCGAAGATGCTCCGTGCATCGACGTTTGTCCGACAGCGGCATCGTGGCGTGATGAGCAGGGGATCGTACGGGTAGAAAAATCGCAGTGCATCGGCTGCAGTTATTGCATTGGCGCTTGTCCTTACCAGGTTCGCTACCTTAACCCTGTCACTAAAGTGGCAGATAAATGTGATTTCTGCGCTGAGTCCCGACTGGCAAAAGGCTTTCCGCCCATTTGCGTCAGCGCCTGTCCGGAACACGCATTGATCTTTGGTCGCGAAGATAGCCCAGAAATTCAGGCGTGGTTGCAGGAAAATAAATACTATCAATATCAGCTACCTGGTGCCGGGAAACCGCATCTGTATCGCCGGTTCGGTCAACATTTGATTAAAAAGGAAAATGTATGAACCTGTCGCAACATGCTGAACAGTTTCAGAGCCAGTTGGCGAACTATGTGCCACTGTTCACTCCCCAATTTTGGCCGGTGTGGTTGATCATTGCCGGACTATTGCTGGTAGGGATGTGGTTGGTGCTGGGGCTGCATGCCTTGCTTCGTGCTCGTGGCGTGAAGAAATCAGCCACCGACCATGGTGAGAAGGTTTATCTTTACAGCAAAGCGGTCAGATTATGGCACTGGTCGAATGCGTTACTCTTTGTATTGTTGCTGGCAAGTGGGCTGATAAATCACTTTGCGCTGGTGGGCGCAACTGCGGTTAAAAGTCTGGTTGCGGTGCATGAAGTTTGCGGATTTTTGTTACTGGCATGCTGGCTCGGCTTTGTTCTGATCAATGCCGTTGGGGGTAATGGTCACCACTATCGCATTCGTCGTCAGGGGGGGCTGGAGCGAGCGGCAAAACAAACGCGATTCTATTTGTTTGGCATTATGCGATCTCTTCGGTTTCTTCCTCGGATTCTGGCAGTTCTTCTTCCTCATCTGCATCTTCGGGAAGTTCTGGATCTGGTTCTTCCTCGTCCAGTTCTGTGGATTCTTCGGAGCTCTCATCGTCAGGTTCTTCCTCCGCAGTTTCCATCTCTTCGGTAATCTCTTCCTCATCAGTCTCTTCTGTAGACTCTTCCACCTCTTCCATTCTGTCTGCTTCT
>ERZ827150.2930-NODE-2930-length-17445-cov-4.101495_pt1 | contig 17445 bp, 16 predicted proteins | sample MGYA00519779_ERZ827150 | MGnify/ENA primary metagenome ERZ827150 (study PRJEB31778, sample SAMEA3449267) | human gut metagenome | biome: human gut; feature: human-associated habitat; material: faeces | place: United Kingdom | collected 2010/2012 ...
AACATGGCCACCTCCTCAGTTACCTGTTTCTATCAGCTTGCCGAATGAAAACCCAAAGTCGAAGTCAAAAGTGTAGTACCATTGACATATACACTTCCACCAATATAATTTACGCCAGTAGCGTGATCCGTCGATGTGCTATATATCACATCACCAGAATATGTATTGGTTCCAGCCTGAATTTTCTGTGCAATCGTGTACGATCTCGCACCACCCACTATGGTCTGATATCCGTTACGGTATGTTTTGAACTCCACAGTCAATGTTCTATGGTCAATTTGTGTCTCTGCGAGCGTCTCGCATTTGCTCCTGGCTACATACGAATTGTCGAACTGTAAATAAAGCGTAGCTGTGTATTGCCTACCATTGAATGTAAACTGCTTCTGGTCATACCCCGAACCGGGGGTACCATACGGCTCAATGCCTGCATCGGCTGCGAGTGCCGGGATAGAAAGCATGGTCAGCAGGCAGAGAATTGCAAGGATGAGGGTGAAAAGCTTCTTCATAATTTTATCCTCCATAACAACAAAATAGAATAAAAGAAGATTTTACACTGTGATCATCAGGAATATGGGAGTCAACAGCGAATAATTTCTTCTCTGCCGCTCCCGCCTCTATTCGACCATTGGAATCATCTTTGCCTTTCGCGCAAAAACTCCACTGCGGATGTCTCCGCAGAATTTTCATCTCTTGATACATTTTGTAGCCTGAGTATATCACTTCTGAATTTCCAAGGCAAGAGGTTTTAGCGAAGTTTTTCACAAATTTTTGTAGATTTTGTTGGAAACGTTTTCAGTTTTATCTCTATTCTTGTATAGTTTAACGAATATTCATTGTGCTCTATCAGCGGAACGCCGCGTCATAATTGCTTCGGTAATAGTCCTCCTTGCTGATGTAATACTGATCAGCGTTATTCGAAGCATGCAGAAGACCGACGAAGTAGCCGTTGCACTCATAATGTGCAGAAAATGCCACCACATTTTCGCCGTAGGTGTCCAGCTCAACGACAGACCCATCCATAATATCGATTGCCCATGCGCGGCAGGTATCCTCCGTTCCACCAATAACCATCACATGTCCATCCTGAATCATGTAATTATAAAAATCCCAGCCCGGTTCATGGGTAAACAGTTTTTTCGATGTCTGCGTCTCCATGTCATAGACGTATACGCTACGGTCGACCTGATACACGGTATACTGCCCCCAGCTGACATGTGGGTCCGCCGTCCATATGAAATTTTCCGTCACATCCACGATCGTTTTCTCTTCGCCTGTTCTGAGATTTTTGGAATACAGGCGGAAGTTGTAATCCTCCGATCCGTCCCGCTTCACCGGCGTTCCATCCGGCCGGTCCGCATACCAGTCCTGAAAAACAGCGACATCGCCCCAGACACCGTGCATATATGGGAGATATCCGTCCTCGTCGGCCATATACTCCACGAGCTCGCCTGTTTCCAGATCAAGGCTGCACTTACTGTATTCCTCCTTGACTGACTCCGTCTGCCCGTCCTTCATCGCATAGGTTTCTTTTGACACCGTGAGGTAAGCCTTTCCGAACGAAAGGCCATAGAAGCCGCACCGGCATTCCTCATTCTCATTTTCCGGTTCCCAGCTTGCGAGGACCTTGAGCGGACCGCCGGAGACCGGCCGCGTGACGAACGCCGAAGCGGTTTCGTCGTTGTAATAGATCATGGCATAGAAATTGCCCCGATACTCTGCAAACCCGGAGATCACCCCGCCGAAATTCGCCGTACAGGAGGCATCCGTGTGCTTGCAGCCTGCCTGATAGCAGGGGAAGTAGGTCGTTCTCGTCGCCGGATCATAGGCCTGGATCGTTTTTGCATTGAACACTGCGCATGTCCAAAAGCCGCCGGTCGAGGGAGACGGAACATATATGATGTTCGCCCGAACATTTTCCTCCGGAATGCCATAAGTCCTGATCTCTACGGAATTTTCTGCGGCGCTGCCGGAATTTGACTGCATGGTCTGCGAGGATGATAGAGTCGAGGGACCATCCTGAGCAGAATAACAGCCCGTAAAGGAAGCCAGCAGCACTGCCATGCATACCAAAAATGCCAAAAAGCGTCTCTTCATATGTTCCGCCTCCCATTCAGCATTCAAGATTAACTGAATGTTCCATCATAGTTGCTCCGGTAAAAGTCTTCTTTGCTGATGTAATACTCTTCAACCTTGCCAGTCTGATTGGCAAGTAATCCAACAATGTAGTCATTGCACTCATATTCCGGAGTAATTGTAATTGCATTTCCACCGCGGGTGTCCAGTTCGACCACTGATTCATCAGCAATGTCAATTGCCCAAGCACGGCAAGTGTCGCCCGTTCCGCAGATGGCAATCACATGGCCATCCAGAATCATATAATTATAATTTTTCCAATCTTGATCATAAGTAAAAAGCTCTTTTACGGCCTGTGTTTCCATGTCGTAGACATAGACGCTGCGCCCGACCTGATACACGATGTACTGTCCCCAGCTCTTATGCGGGTCTGCTGTCCATACGAAATTTTCCGACATATCCACTATTGTTTTTTCATCGCCTGTTTTAAGATTTCTCGAATAAAGGCGGTAATTATAATACTGTCGACCATACAGATCCCACGGGGTTCCCTCTGGCTGCTGCGCGACCCAGTCTTCAAACGCAGGCGCTCCTTTTACAGTTTCCAGTGTCTGATAGACAACACTGTCTTCCCAGACACCATACATGTATGGAAGGGTGCCGTCGACATCTCGCATAAGTTCCATCATTTTCCCTGTTTTTAGATCAAAACTACAGTCGCTGTACTCCTCACCGACGAGTTCCTGCTGACCGTCCTCCGTCAACGTATAAGTTTCTTTTGACACTGTGAGATAGGCTTTCCCGAAAGAAAGGCCGTAGAAGCCGCACCGATATACTTCATTATCATTCTCAGGCTCCCAACTCGCAAGGATTTGAAGCGGACCGCCGGAGACCGGCCGCGTGACAAAGGCCGAAGCAGTATCGTCGTTGTAATAGATCATGGCATAGAAATTGCCCCGATACTCTGCCAGCCCGGATATCTCACCAAAATAAGCCGAGCAAAATGCATCGCTATGCTCGCAACCTGTCTGATAACACGGAATATAGGTTGATTTTGTCACCGGGTCGTAGGCCTGAATATAATCCTGTATGAACAATGTCCACATCCAAAAGCCGCCTGTTGTGGGAGACGGAACATATCTGGTACCCGCCTGAACATTTTCCTCCGGAATGTCATAAGTCCTGATCTCTACGGAATTTTCTGTGGCGCTGCCGGAATCTGACTGCACGGTCTGCGAGGACGCTGGAGCCGATGGGCCATTCTTCTGAGCGGAATAGCAGCCCGTAAAGGAAGCCAACAGCACTGCCATGCAGACCGTAAAGGCAAAAAAGCGTTTCTTCATATGTTCCGCCTCCCATTCAACTAGACTATACCAGATGGGAGCCAACAGCGAACGATTTCTTCTCTGCCGCTCCCGCCTCTATTCGACCATTGGAATCATCTTTGCCTTTCGCGCAAAAACTCCACTGCGGATGTCTCCGCAGAATTTTCATCTCTTGATACATTTTGTAGCCTGAGTATATCACTTCTGAATTTTCAGTGCAAGAGGTCTTGGCGAAATTATCCACAAATTTTTGTAGATTTTGTTGGAAACGTTTACGTTATTGTCTTAAATCTTGTATATTTTAACGAATATTCATTGCAGCCTGTCAGCGGAACGCTCCGTCATAATTGCTTCGGTAAAAGTCTTCTTTGCTGATATGACACAGCTCGTAATTTCCGGGCGAATTGCTCAGCAAACCGGCGAAATACCCGTCGCACTCATAATGCGCAGAGAACGGCATCGCGTTCTCGCCGCGGGTATCCAGCTCGATCACGGAGCCGTCCGCAAGGTCGACCGCCCAGGCATTACAGGCGTTCTCCGTTCCGCACAGGACGATCGCATGGCCGTCCAGAAGCAGATAGTTGTAGAATTTCCGTTCCTGCTCGTGGGTAAAGAGCTTTTTGGTCTCCTGCGTCTCCATGTCGTAGACATAAACGCTGCGACCGACCTGATATGCGGCATATTTTCCCCAGCTCCTATGCGGGTCCGCCGACCAGACAAAAGGCTCCGACCCGTCCACGATCGTCGTTTCCACCCCGGTTCTCAGGTCCCGCGAAAGGATGCGATAGCGGATATAGAGCCGCTCGTACTCGTCCCACGAGGCCTCCTCCGGCTGCTGCGCGGCCCAGTCCGCAAAGTCCGGCGCGCCCTCCGCCGTTTCCTGCACCTGAAAAACGGCGCAGTCGCCCCAGACGCCGTACAGGTCATATTTTTCGGCATGTTCGAGGATCGTCGCCTCCTCTCCCGTCTGCAGATCAACGGAGACAAGGCGGTTTTCCTGCTCGTCCCGCGTCAGCTGGCCGTCTTCCGGCAGATAGGCGGCTCTGGTCACGGTGAGATAGGCCTTCCCGAAGGAAATACAGCGCAGCGCGCAGCGGTATTTCTCGCCCTCGTTCTCCGGCTCCCAGCTTGCAAGGACCCGGAGCGCCCCGCCGGAGAGCGGCCGCGAGACGAGCGACGCTGCGGACTCGCCGTCCTGCAGGACAAGCGCATAGAGGCTGTCCCGATATTCCGCCAGCGCGCTCAGGTTGCCGAAGCAGGCGCTGCAGGTGCTGTCATTGTGCCGGCAGCCGCTTTGATAACACGGAACATAGGCTGTGCGGGTCACAAGATCGTAGGCCTCAATATAGGGATGGAGCATCATATCCCACTGCCAGAACCCGCCGGTCGACGGCGAATCGGCCATGTTGATGGAGACCAGAAGATTCTCCTCCGGGACCGGGTAAGTCGTGATGGCGGTCTCCGCCGCGGGCGGCTGAGTTGGCTGCACGCTCTCCGGCGGCGTGCTCCCCTGCCAGACGCTTTCAGCCGCAGGCGCGGCATAGCAGCCGGTCAGAAGCAGAACGCCAGACAGGAGCAGAGCCAGCCGTTTTCCGATCGATGTGTTCATCTGTTTTCCCTCCCTTTTTTGCAGCCTGAGTATACCATTTCCGCCCCGGCAGAACAAGGGAGATACCCGTAAGGATTTCTTAAGATTTGTTTAATTTGAATAAAAATATACAGAATTATTTTTCACATTTATTCACTATTCTCTGCCGAGGGGTACAAAAAAGCGGAAGCCGGGCGGCTTCCGCTTTTGGGGATCATATGGTTCAGTCAACGAGGCGCTCGAGCCAGGTGATGTAGGAATCGGAATTCAGCATGATGGGATAGTCCAGCACGATGCAGTCGTTCACGCCCTGTTCCTTTGCAAAGGCGGCCAGATCGAGGCTGGGCTTGCCGTCGCGGTTGAATTCGCGCGGATCGATGGCGATGATCTTGCTGTAGTGGCTCGTGAGCCACGGCGTGAAGGCGTTGCCGTAGGACTCCTTGAGGATCATGCACACCGGGCCGTCGACATTTGTCTTGATGACGGTGATGGGATGGTCGCCGCCGAGGAATGTCAGGTATTTGTTCGACGTATCGTCCACCTTGCAAAGCGTGCCGCCGAAATATTCCATAGAGAACTCCGCATCCGGGTACCACTTCGTGTCCAGATCGACGAACGGGCGCCAGAACTGCACGGTGTCCGGGTTGTCCGCAAGGGCCTGACTCTGGGGATAGGCCTTGATGGCGCTGTAGAGCGAGCCGAGGAAGCCGGTGTATTCGCCGCTTTCAAACTTGCTCAGCGGCTCGGCCTTGAGGCCCGCACTCTCGCAGAAGGCTGTGTAGGCATAATAGGCGCCGAGGGCCGTCCAGTGGTGGTCCGAACGGAAGTAGAGGTATTCGTCCTTGTGTGCCTCAAGCTTGCTGTAGGCATCGACCGCGATCGCCGTGCTCTTGAGCTCCTTCAGGCGGTCATAGCACGCCGCGATCATGTCCGTCTGCAGCATGTGCTGGTTCTCCGCCGGGGCGTAGAACGCGGCCGCATTCGGCACGGCGATGGAGAACGTGCGCACGCTGCTGCCAAGCTTCGCAGCAATGTCGTTCACCGCATCGGCATAGGAGCGGATGGTGTCCTTGTCGCCATAGGGGACCTCCATGGCGCGGTCGCCCACGACGAGCACGGAGCCGAGCTCCTCTGCAGCAGCGTCGGGATCCTGCGTCTGGGTGGGCTGCGTCGGCTCCGTCGGCTCGGTGGAGTCGGTGGCCGTCCCGCTCGTCCCGCTGGGCTGGGTCGAGGCCGAGGGCGTCGTATCGTCCGTCGACGGCAGGGCTTCGCCGTGGTTGGCCGCGCCGCCGTTCATATTGATGACGAGCTGCGCGCCGTCCTTCGAGCCGCCGCTGAAGTAATAGAAGCCGTTGAGCGAGCGGTTCGCATTCATCAGCTTTTCGCGGTTCGGGAACGTATCGGCAAAATAGTCGCGGTAATCCGAGGCGTAGCTGCCGTCGAGCATGGCGGAGAACGTCAGCTTCGGGCGGGTCTTCAGCTTGCGCCGCTCGGATTCGGAATAGGTCGCATCCTTGTCCAGCAGGGCATACAGGCCGATGCAGAGCATGCCGGCCAGCAGCAGGCAGGACAGGATGGTGTAGATTCGTTTCATGCAGAGCACCTCCGGGAGTCAGAATTGCGCATACATGGACGGCGAACTCGTCGAACCGACAAGGGACACCGTGCACAGCCACAGCAGCAGGATGAGGAACAGAAAGACGCTGGCAAGGTAAATGCCCTTTTTCACCGTCACGGCGCCGCGGCGGTCGGAACGCCCCATGCCGAACAGGCCGCTCCAGATAAAGCCGAACCAGCGCGGAAGCACGGACGAACCGATGAGGCAGGTCAGGAGCAGCGGCAGCGAGTTTTTGAGCTGCAGCGAAACACCTGAGCCAGCAAAGCTCGTTCCGCCGCCGAACATGGCGGCAAATGCCGAGCCGATGCCGGAGAGCGACGTATTCATGAACAGCACCCAGCCGATGAGCACAAAGAACATCGTCACGAGGTTGCGCACGATAAACGGGAGCGTTTCCAGCTTCGGGGCGATCTGCTTTTCGATGGACAGCAGCACGAAGAAATACAGGCCCCACAGCACAAAGTTCCAGCTTGCGCCGTGCCACAGGCCCGTCAGTGCCCAGACAGCCAGCAGATTGAGGATCTGGCGAGCCTTGCCGCGGCGGTTGCCGCCGAGCGGGATGTAGACATAATCGCGGAAGAAGCTGCCGAGCGACATATGCCAGCGGCGCCAGAACTCCGTGATGGACGTGGAGATGTACGGCAGGTCAAAGTTCTCGCAGTAGCGGAAGCCGAAGATGCGGCCAAGGCCAATGGCCATATCGGAATAGCCGGAGAAATCGAAATAGATCTGGAACATGAACATCAGCGCAGCAAGCCATGCGCCGACGAACGTGCCGTTTCCGCCGCCGGTGCTCAGCGACGCAACGACCTTGCCCGCATAATCGGCAAGCAGGACCTTCTTGGCAAGGCCAATGATAAAGCGCTGCGCGCCCTCGAAGGCCGCGCGCGGCGTGGTGCGGCGGTCCATGAGCTGCCGGGCAACCTGCTCATAGCGCACAATGGGGCCCTGCATCATCTTCGGGAACATAGAGAGGTAGAGCAGCAGATTGAAGAACGAACGCTCCGCCTTGACCTTACCGCGATAGACATCCGCCACATAGGAGATAACCTGGAAGGCATAGAACGACAGGCCGAGGGGCAGGGCGCTCGTCGGCGACCGGAAGGCAAAGCCGATGGAATTCAGGCCGTTCGTAATGCCGCGCAGCGCGGCAAGCATCACGCCGCCGTCCGCGACGGTGATGCCGAAGATGCCGAGGAAGAAGTCCAGATATTTGAACAGGCCCAGCACCGCCAGATTGACGACGACCGGTAGGAGGAGCGTATTGCGCTTCCCCGGCCGGATGCACCGCGCCATGGCGAAGTTTGCATAGGAAAGGCCGACGAGCAGCAGCACATAGACCGGCTGCCCCATGGCATAGAACAGCAGGCTGGCCGCCAGCAGGACGATATTCTTCAGCCGCAGGCTGGGCACCAGAAAATAGACCAGCAGCGTCAGCGGCAGGAACAGATAGAGAAAATACAGGCTTGAAAATTCCATAGGCAGTCCACCTCTTTCGACAGTTTTTTCTCTCTCATTCTATCAGAATTCCGGCGGATTGCAAGCACTAATTTACATAATTACGTTTTTCCCGCAGGACGCCTGCTCCCTTCGACGACCTGTCTCCAGAGCAGCAGCAGGGCCGTGAGATTCGGCAGGGCCATGCACGCATTGAGGATATCTGCCAGCTCCCACGCCGCCTTCACGGACAAAAGCGGCGCAGTGCAGAGCGCGGCAAGATAGCACCATCGGTACAGGCGCTGCGCCCGCTGCGAGCCGCCCGTCAGATAGCGCAGGCACTGCTCGCCATAAAAATTCCAACCGATGATCGTGGAGAATGCAAAGAAGACCAGGCAGGCCAGCAGCAGGAACGACGACAGCCCCGCAGGCCATGGCAACGCCGTGCGCCACGCCTGCTCCGTGATGCGGAAGCCTGCAAGCCCCGGCGCACACCACGCGCCCGTCACGACAAGGCACAGGCCGGTCAAGGAGCAGATGACGATGGTGTCGAGGAACGTTCCCGTCATGGTCACAAGACCCTGCCGGACCGGGTCCTCGTTGCTGGAGCAGGCCGCCGCGATCGGCGTGGAGCCGAGGCCAGCCTCATTCGTAAAGACGCCGCGGCCGATCCCCATGCGCAGGATGCGCCGCATTGTCAGCCCGCCCGCTGCGCCGGCGGCAGCGCGCGGAGAAAATGCTGAGACCGCGATCAGACGCAGCGCCGCCGGGATCTGCGCCCGGCAGCGCACAAGGATGAGCACAGAGCAGAGGACATACACGGCGGACATCAGCGGAACGACGAGCGAGCACACACGCGAGATGCGATCCGCTCCGCCGAGCAGCACCATGGCGGAGAACAGGACCGTCAGACCGCCCGCGATGACAGCTGCCCAGGTCACGGCATTCCCACCGGCCGTCATGGCGACGCTGCGCTTCAGCGGGTCGAAAAAGCCCTCGACCGCCGTCGTGATGCTGTTGACCTGCGCCACTGTGCCCACGCCGAGCAGGCCGACCGCCGCCCCGACGACCGCGAACGTCACGGCGAGCCAGCGCCAGCCCAGCCCCTGCTCGATGTAGCAGAATGGCCCGCCGAGCCATTTCCCGCCCTGCCGCCTGCGGTAGCGCACCGCAAGATAGCCCTCGGCATACTGCGTCGCCATGCCGAACAGCGCCGCGACCATCATCCACAGCAGAGCGCCCGGCCCGCCCGCGGCCAGCGCCGTGGCCACGCCGACGATATTGCCCGTGCCGATCGTGGCGGCAAGGGCCGTGCACAGCGCGGCATAGGGCGAGATGCCGTCCGCGCTCTCCCCGCCGCGGAAGATCGCGCGCAGTGCCTGCCCGAGCCGCCGCAGCGGCAGGCCGCGCAGGCGGAGCATGTACCAGATGCCCGTCCCCAGAAACAGTGCCATCATCGGCCAGCCCCACACAGCCTCGCCCACGCGCGCCAGAAGTGAATTCTGCATAGTACCTCCCCGATTCTGAACAATCCGTGAATTTTGGCCGCGCAGTTTGCCTTTTCCTCGGGCGGCCGGTATAATAATATGATGTATTCTATGGGAAGGGTATCATAATTTATGCTGGAACTCCAAGCGATCACAAAGGATTACCGCAGCGGCACAGAGTGCGTGCACGCGCTCCGCGGCGTGAGCCTGCGCTTTCGCGACAATGAATTTGTCTCCATTCTCGGTCCGTCCGGCTGCGGCAAGACGACGCTTCTGAACATCATCGGCGGTCTGGACCGCTATACGGCAGGCGACCTGCTCATCAACGGTGTCTCCACAAAGCAGTACCGCGACCGGGACTGGGACGCCTACCGCAACCACACCATCGGCTTTGTTTTCCAGAGCTACAATCTCATCCCGCACCAGAGCGTGCTGGCAAACGTCGAGCTGGCTCTGACGCTCTCCGGCGTTTCCCGCAAGGAGCGCCGTGCCCGCGCCATTGCCGTGCTGGAGAAGGTCGGCCTCGGCGATCAGCTGCATAAGCGGCCGAACCAGATGTCCGGCGGCCAGATGCAGCGCGTTGCCATCGCCCGCGCCCTCATCAACGACCCGGACATTCTGCTGGCGGACGAGCCGACCGGCGCGCTGGACTCCGAGACGAGCGTGCAGGTCATGGAAATTCTCAAGGAGGTCGCGCGCGACCGCCTCGTCATCATGGTCACGCACAATCCGGAGCTGGCCGAGCGCTATTCCACCCGCATCATCCGCCTGCTGGACGGCAGCGTCGTGGATGACACGCAGCCCTGCACGGCAGACGAACCGCAGGCCCCGCGCCCGGCCCGCACGGGCAGGACGTCCATGTCGTTCCTGACGGCGCTGTCGCTGAGCCTTCACAACCTGATGACGAAGAAGGCCCGCACGATCCTCATTGCCTTCGCGGGCTCCATCGGCATCATCGGCATCGCGCTCATTCTGTCGCTCTCGAGCGGCGTGCAGTCGCTCATCGACCGCATGGAGCGCGAGACGCTCTCGTCCTATCCCCTGACGATCCAGAAAAACACCGTGGACTTTTCGTCCATGATGAACATGCAGGCCGATGTTGAGCAGACCACGGATGAGCAGGACCCCGATCGGCTTTATTCCGTCAGCGTCATGGGGAGCATGATGGACTCCATGATCCAGGGCTCCAAGACGAACAACCTGGCCGACTTCAAGGCCTGGCTCGACTCCGGCGAGAGCGGCATGGAGGAGCTGACGACGGACATCACCTATACCTACTCCACGCCCCTGACGATCTACCGCACGGACAACGGCCTGCAGAAGGTCAATCCCAGCACGCTGTTCTCCGACCTCGGCGTCATACCCGCCGATACCTCCGGCACACTGCTTGGCCAGAGCATGCAGATGGACGTCTGGACGCAGCTCACGGGCAACGAAGACCTGCTGAAGGCGCAGTATGACGTCGTCGCGGGCCGCCTGCCGGAGCAGTACAACGAGGTCGTGCTCCTTGTGAACGAGGACAACCGCATCACGGACTACACGCTCTATACGCTCGGCCTGCTCGATGCGCAGGCCCTGCAGGACGCCGTGGAGGCCGCGGCCCGCGGTGAGGACGTCAGCATCGACACCGAGGTGCACAGCTATTCCTATGACGACATTCTGTCGCTGCGCTTCCGTCTGCTGACAAACACGGACTGCTTCGTCCGGCAGGACGGACAGTGGGTGGATAAGTCGGACGACGAAGCCTATCTTCTGAACGTGCTGAACAGCTCAGACGAAATCGCCGTTGTCGGCATTCTCCGCCCGGCCGAGGGCGCAACGACCGGCAGCGGCCAGAGCGGCGTGATCGGCTACCGCGCCGACCTGATGACACATCTGCTGGACAAGGTCACCAGCGCGGAGATTGTCCGCGAGCAGCAGGCGGACCCCACAGTGGACGTCTTCACCGGTCTGCCCTTTGAGCAGGAGGAGCTGAAGGACGCCTACACCATGGAGGAGCTGCAGGCCTATGCCGCGCAGCTGCCCGCAGAGGCACAGCAGGAGCTCATAGGCTATGTCAGCTCCATGCAGGCCGCCGGGATGGACGACGGCACGATCGCCACGCAGCTCATGCGCGCCGCGCTCTCGCAGTCCGACGGCGCGACCTACACCGGCAACCTCAAGCGCCTCGGCGTCTCCGACCCGGACGATCCAGAGGCCATCAATCTCTTCCCGAAGGACTTTGAGGCGAAGGACCGGATCGCCGACCGCATCGCGGAATACAACAAATCTCTGCCCGAGGACGCGCAGCTGGCCTACACGGACTATATTGGCCTGATGATCTCGTCCATCACGACGATCATCAACGCCATCAGCTACATTCTCATCGCCTTTGTCGCCGTTTCACTCGTCGTCTCGTCGATCATGATCGGCATCATCACCTATATCTCCGTGCTGGAGCGGACACGCGAGATCGGCGTTCTGCGCTCCATCGGCGCTTCCCGCCGCGACATCTCCCGCGTCTTCAACGCCGAGACGCTGACCATCGGCTTTGCGGCAGGCGCCATCGGCATCGGCATCACACTGCTGCTCATCCTGCCGCTCAATGCGATCATCCACCATCTGAGCGGGCTGAGCGGCGTGGCCGCCCTCCCGGCCGGTGCTGCTGTTATCCTCGTGGCGATCAGTATGCTGCTGACATTCCTCGCGGGCCTCATTCCGTCGCGCATTGCCGCGAAAAAGGACCCCGTCATCGCTCTGCGGAGCGAATGATCAATATACACAAGGCAGGCTGCGCGGCATAAACCACGCAGCCTGCTTTATTTTCACTTTTGGGCATATTTTGAGACACGGCTGGATTTACCGCGTGATCAGTGCAGCATACCAGTGATCCGCCAGACGGCAGACAGCTTCGCCGTAACCGATTTTCCCCTCGTCTGCATCGTCCGCCCGCCAGTACACAATGGTCGGGTCCCATGAATACTCACTTTCATCTTTGAGATGGAATCGAACTGCCTCCTGCGAGAAGGAGATGGATTCAATATCAACGTTTTCCATCAACGCAAGCGCCGCTTCAGCGATATGCCGCAGCTCCGTATCCGACATTTCGCGCTGCAAATGGATGTGAAGCCCGTCAGCTTCCATAAGCTTGCAGCCGGAATCGCCGCACTCCGTTTCCTGCCCTTCCGCATCTGGCTTGTGGATATAGCCGCTGTTTTCACCAACTGCCGAGACCGCAACATTTTCAAAAGTGCTCTTGTGCCTTTGGAATGCCCTGCCGATCTCCTCATTACTATGATAGGTCGTCTCGGAACAGGCGGTGCACAGTTGGAGGAGTATCAACAGCAGGGCAAGAACGAGCTTCTTCATAAAATTTTTTCCTTTCGCAACGCAGTCACTGTGCTGCACAGGAGCCGCTTTCTTTCATCCAGCTCCCGCTGTGAAAGCGTGGGCAGTTCCTCCACGATGCCATCCGGGTATCCGATCAGATGGATATCCGCCGTCCAGCTCAGGAAAATCCGCCACATTTCTTCGCACAGTCCCGGCGTGGAGCGTGTGTGCAGCTCCAGCCCATTGTCAAAAATCACATGCAGCAGATACGCCTCGTCATAGGAAAGCCTTTCCAGCCGGAATGCGTCTCCGGATGCCAGCAGAGCCGCCGCTTTTTGATCGAACTCGCACACGCCATACGGCATATCATCGTTGATCTCAGCCGAGGATGTATACGCCACGCCGTTCAGCAGGATCGACACGCCCGTATCGATATGGATCTGATACTCCGGCTCATCCTCCGCACGCGAGAGCAGCGTGATTGAGATCATCGCACCCGCTCTGCCGAGGAAACCCAGTGTGCGCCCTATGCCGTTTTGCAGCAGCTCCACTCCGGTCATTTCAGGGCTCCGTCCTCCGCAAAGCAGTCATAGTCCAGCCTGCCATAACGCGCCTGCACATACGGCAGGATCTTGTCGGCATTGCGCACACCGGTCAGGCGGATGACAAACCGGTCTCCCCTGATCCAGCCGGGCACAAACTGCGGATAGAACAGCTTTGACCCGGCGAAGGCATCCTCGCGCAGGACCTTTGCGCCCTTCCGCGTAATGACGAGCACCTGCTCCTTCCCCTGCGTGCGCTGCGGGTGCCTGCTACGCATCACATCGCCGATCTCGTCCCACTGCGTCGTGCGGTAGCGAATGCCGAGGAACTTGTGCTCGATGCCCTGATCTGTCAGGACATAGTACTTTCCGAGCGCCCAGGCGTTCAGCAGCGCCATGCATTCGCACAGCGCGAACACGATGTAGGCCGGCACCGGATAGACAAAAAGGCCCTTCCCCGGGAAAAGCACCAGAGCGCCAGTGAACACGGCAAGCGTCATGACCGCCGGGATCATGTCCGAAAACTTCGATACGCGCATCATTTGCCTCCTTTTGTCCATTTGATTCTGTGTTTCATTATAAGGGAGGCACGGGATGATTGTCAAGATGTTCTCCGCGCTCCCCGGGACAGTCGGCGCTTTTCCGGAAGCTGCCGCGGCTTCCCGCCGCAGCGGCAAAATTGCAAAACAATTGCAAAATTTGATTTTGCAATTTTGAGGCGGCCTGTCGAAAAAAGCCTGAAGGGCCTTCTCGGCAAGCTGCTATATCGTCCATCCTGCGTCGCTTTCTGTAATATAATTTATGGAATAGCCATCCCAGCCATGGATGCAATGGATCAGAGTCGCATTTGCCGCAAGCGCAGCCCGGCAAAGGTCCGACGGACGCATAGAATCAAAGAGATCATGTTCGGAGATTTTCATGATCAGCGAAGCAAGGTCCAGCCTGCCCACAAAGAATGCAACGGAACCCGCATACTGTGGGAACATCCGGAAGGCTGCCTGCTCCGCGTGCTGCGGGAGCAAAAACAGACCGATTCGTTTTTCCCTACTGTGTGCGTTAAATTCATAAACACACGCTGCATCAAGCCAGCCATATAAGCGCCTCACAACAGAAGCGGGGGGGAGCCGCTTCTGCAATGCAGACACACTGACAGAGAGCAGACAATATACTGGTGCAATTTGCGGAAGAACATCAACTTTAACTGGTTCTCCTGTTCTGAAGAGAAAAGTCTGACAATCGGCAGATCGATCTTCGACCCCATAGTACACGAGGACGGAGGCGTTATTGCGTTCCATTTCCATTTTCATGATTAATCCTTAGGAGTTTTTCGCGCTCATAGCGATACGCTTTCTTCAGCTTCAGTTGCTATCGGCATGTTCTCCACAGATAGCTACGTCAATCCGTTGGCAATACAGGCGGAAGCGAATGTGATTTGTTAAAAGAACGCTTAACACCACCACACCATCCTCGAGCCTTCTTTCATCCCACTGTGAGGAATATGGGTATGCTTTACATAGGGATTGCAGGAAGGTATCCTGAGAGCGGATCACGTCGGACCAAGGCATATTCCGGCATTCCGCCTGGAGAATGATTTGATCATCCCAGATACATAAATCTGTCATACCTATGAAGCCTTTGCATTGCACAATGACCTTGCAATTTGTGTTGCAATTCCAGATAATCAACTCCGCGACATCATAGCAAATTCTGATCTGCTCCAAGGAACTGTCCGGCCAGAAAAAGTCAGAAAATTTCATGATTGACCTCGCTATCACAGCTCATACTTCATCCGGGATCATCATAGCATAGTCCATCGAGCAAGTCAAATACATTGGACGCTCCGAGCTTACAAGACTGTCCATGTACAGCAAAAATCCCGCCGATCGTGATCGATCAGCAGGATTTTTTGGTCGGAGTGTAATTATAGGATTTCAGAAAACACAGATATATCAACGGTTTGCTGGCAGTCAGCAAGAGGTTTTTATTCTAAAAATTCAAAATGACGAGAACAACGCCGCCCAACGGGACAACGGGCGGCGTTTCCCACAAATTGCCGGGGTGTTTAGTACTTTTCGACCCGTCCCCAGTTAGTTTAGCTACATTCCCTACTAAACCTGCCAAATCAGGTCAAATAAATGCATTAATACACGAGACAACTTTTTAATTGACTTCCCTTTGTAATTGGAAGTTTTATAAATAGACGTATGCATACTTTGCAACCCGTTTACCTATTCAATCAACCTTTTGAAAATATAATTCATACCACGCCATTGACGGATATGGTTGAATTATATTGAAAAAGCAAGAACTTACTGGTATTATATAAGAAAAAGACTCTATTGAGGAGGTTAAAATAGGTGAAAGAGGTAGTAGACAAGAAGTGGCTAATCTTCCGTAAACTGAAATTTGACAAAAATTATGTTAAGATTATCGTACAATCATTGCTCCTCACTGGAATCGGCATCGTTATAGGAATTGTTGATTTTTCAAATTTTGAATGGAGCAGAAAAACAATTTGGTTGGTGGCAGTAACAGCGGCTCTTGTAGTTGCATATATTGCTTCCGTAATTATTTACGAGCGTTTTGACGCATATATGGAGCAACTAAAAACAGAGCAAAGCAAGATTTTTCAAGAAACAATAAGTGAATTGGAGCAAAAAATTAACGCCATAACGGCTGAACGCGATTCTTTGGAAAAGGAAAGTGATTGCTACTCGTTAGCTTTGCGCACAATCAAAGCACTTCACACCGCACTATCAGAAAATGTGGAAAATCAAATTTCGATACATAGCGGATCAAAGATTGATAAATCGGAAATATACAGCAATATTCAATTAAGTTCAATTCTGTGCTCGTCAGTTCACAAATTGCTTGCGCAAAAATTTGGTTCTGAGCAAGATTTTGAAGTAACTTATGTTCGAATGAACCCTGCCACAAGGACTATTGAAATGACTGCTTTTGCGAACTACAATGATGATTCTCCTTCTATACTTCTTCAACAACGCCCTATCCCTAAAAGGAAAAACAAGAATCGAAAGAAGTATTGCTTTGAAGAGTTGTTGCAAAATGGTGGAAAAGTTGATCCGTTAGTCTTGCCAACTAAAGATGAGATTTTAGAAAAATTCCTTTTCAAGAATAATGAAGCGAAAGAAAACTGTAAATATGAGCAATACATAGGTGTCCCTGTGTATAGATCAAAGAGTAGTAAGCCCATCGGGTTGCTGCAGATTGTATCGTTTCGAGCTGATGCAATGGGTGGGAGAAAGGATATGACCAAGTTCACTTGCGATGTTTTAACCCCATTTGCCTACACTTCATTGCTTGCAATGCAGTCTGAAAAGCTGTCAGAAGCATTTGAACAGCATGGGAAAGGAGTGACTACATGAATCTGAAAGTTAAGAAAATCCCCCCCAATAAAAAGGCACAACCTGTTACCTCAGAGGGACTGTACAGCGCTTCTCAAAAAGTGCAACCTATAGTTATTTCCCAGGTAAAACCCGCGGGGCAACAAGGCCAAGAAGTTTTTATTGTTGTTAAACATACTGATGGATGCCCCATGCGAGCGGAAGTGAAAATTGTTGCATCACCCGAAAACTCAGTTGTCCGTATCGAAAGTGTACGCAGGGATGTCAAAAAGATTATGACTGCCATTGAGGTGGTCAACAGAAGAATAGAGATTGACGAGCAAGATAGGAATAGATTACTAAGCAAGTGCTCAGACTGAAAACAACCGAAAATAAGGAGTGCACTCCCACCCTAGGACGCGTTCCTTATTTGTTTAATTATCGGCGTGCCGACAAATGTCTCAACACTTTTGAGCAAAAGGCCTTGTAGGAGTCTCTGCGAGTGGATATTAAGTAATTCGATGATATCTTGATTCTTCTATATAATGACGTGGCATATCGAATTGATTTCAAAATGTGAAACTACAAAGCCAAGAACAACGCCGCCCAACAGGACAACGGGCGGCGTTTTCATATATAAAACCATGAAGGGAGGTCACTTCCACCCGGCCAGTCTGCGGACTGGCTTTTTTCATGCCACGAAAAGGAGGTTTGCAAATGGC
>ERZ827150.2933-NODE-2933-length-17435-cov-6.894649_pt1 | contig 17435 bp, 15 predicted proteins | sample MGYA00519779_ERZ827150 | MGnify/ENA primary metagenome ERZ827150 (study PRJEB31778, sample SAMEA3449267) | human gut metagenome | biome: human gut; feature: human-associated habitat; material: faeces | place: United Kingdom | collected 2010/2012 ...
TAGGCGCAACGTCTTGTTTATGGTATTTCTCCATATGACACACTAAATATGAAATGATGATTTTCCTCCTGAAATTTGTTTTTTGTAATCGTTGAGCAAAGTGTGTAGAATTTCCTCTGCCAACTGTTTTATTAGTGGATTCACAGCCTCGCAGAGCCCACAACTTCGCCTGCGAAGTATAGTGGGCTACACTTTGCTTATAAGCCTTCTGTTTTACTTCCCGTTTGCTTCCAAAGTTTTTCCGCCTACGGCGGGCGATACCGATTATAATTTTTCATAATAATTTATCTCCTCACGAGTTTTAGTCCCTCACTATAATTAGAAAGTTACAAGCCGTTTGTTGGGGTGTTTTACGAAAATTTTACAAAAAAATTGCCAAGAAATTTTCCCGACAATCTGCATGCAAAAAGGAAGTCCGATTATATCAAACTTCCTCTTCTACTATTATTGTTTTTTGTTGTTTCAGCCCTTTTTTATATAGATAAAAGATTGGGGGCTGTATGAAATACCAAAATCACTTAATTCTTTCACTTGCTGATAAACTGTCACTTCTTTAATGCAAAAGGCATAGGCAACTTGACATCCATGAAAATATTTACGATAAGCAGTCCTGCTTATACCTGCAAAATTCTTTGTTTCCTCCCATAATGGCGTCGGCGCTTTTTTAATTATACCATTTATAGACACTTCTCCTATGACCTTACATTCCGGAGCAGTGGAATAAATAATGATTTTATCAATAACTTTTGCGGGAATTTTTCTGCGAAATTCAAACTTTTTTGTCCCCTCAAGTATTTTATGTGCATATTCAGGTTTTATCGATAATAATATTGCCGACATCTTTACCGCCCAACTTTAAAATTTCAATCATCTCGTTCATTGAATAATCAATATTATACGGGTGACTTTCAAATAGCCCTTTATTCTTAAGCTGCCAATATGTAATATTATGCCCCTTGTCGAAAAAACCATTGTATACCATCTCAATCATGACCACATTAGAACTTCGATATATTCCGCTTAATTCGTCTTTTGAAAACACGGTTTTATTTCCGGCATTTGCTAAATATTCATCTAACGTCATTAAGCAACGCCCGTTTCTTTTGACAAAAGTAATTTTAGTAATAGTACAAAACGATGTAATCGCTGATCTGCTCCCCTTATTGGCACCATCATAAATTCTATAAATTCCAACGATTTCGCCCTCCGTATAATGTGTTGCCGTGTATGGCGTTCCTATATATACTTTGGTTATTCCGTTGCCTGCCGTTGTCCCCTCGATTTCATTGGCATAATAAGATTCCGAATAAGGAAATAATCTATCATGAAAACCATCTTTTATCGGGATTATTCCCGCCTTTGGAGCATTCGGAGATAAAAACGGAAACGCCTTATACGCATCAGAGTAATCAAGATTTTTTCTGCTTTTTAAAAAGACCAGTTCCCCATTTACTTTACAACCCTGACAAACAAAGCCAAAACGTTTTAATAAACCGATTAACTTTTCCTGTTTTTCAAAGATAGTTACATAAATTTCTTCAGCCCCGACCTTTTGCCAATGCCAAAGCGCCACGCCGATTAGCCCTTCGCCGAGCCTTTGTCCACCAACTTTCTCATCGATTTTTAAAGTTGAGATTTTTAAACGTGCAATGGCAGGAAGAATATTACCCGTTAAAACAATTTCCTCATTTTCGTCTTTTAAAGCCAAAAATGCATGTATCCTTTCTTCTTCCAACAAAACAAGAGCCTTATCCCCATTTAATGACTTCTTCTTGAACCATACATCAAACCCGGGATAATCATCTTTTAACGACTCGAAAAAAGGATCATCTAAAGAAATATTTTTAAATGGCATCCATGAAAGATCTGAAATCATAACAGCCTCCTTATGTCAAATGCTTAGGAGTTGCGGAAATGGTTGCCTGTAACTTTGCTTTTTCTTCACTGCGTATTCTTTCCGCAATTTCTTTAATTTTTTCGGTAATCCATATGTAAGCGGTTGTTCCTTCGGAATAATCCGCTTCAGCGTACATATTTATCCTGCCATCCTTTCGCAATTGTTCTACCTGATGAAAAGCCTTAACGTCATTATGCGGATAAATAGCAAACGTAGCTCCTCCGCTTTTATTCAAAGTCGAAAAGGCAGGCACATCGCTGGGACCGTCGGCTATATAAATCATATTTTTAAATTGCACCCTTCTCATTTCTTCGGGCAATTTTGTATTAACGTTCACATTATCAACCTTGCCGACGCCTTTGTTTATTTCAAACAACGCCCTCGTTTTTGTCGTATTATCGATTGTATAACCGATTTCACTGATGATAGGCTGTCCGTTTTCGTCAAGAGCTTCGATTAACTCACACCCCCAGATTCCTTCAACATACGGAGAAATAATCGAACCTCGAATCATTTCCGTAAAGCCGGTGCTTACAATGTAATGCTCCACTTTTATATCATATTCTGAATATATATGATCCTCTTCAATCATTTTTTTACTTTTCTCAAACAATTGGGGCAATCCCGGATAAAACGTCAACTCTTTCCCCAATTCCCGGAGCATTGCATTATTCAAGCCTTCAAACTTTTTTTCTTTCGTATATTGTATAAAAATGTTAAGGTATGCAGTATCGGGATTTACTCTTACATTTTGTTCTTTTCTGATTTTTTCGGGAAATGTATTGACTTCCTTCCAAAATTTCTCCCCATCGACCTTAAACTTTTTAAAAATAGGCTCCTGCATATATTCAGGAATTAAGGTCCTGTCAAAATCCCACACAATTGCTATTCGGTTTGACATATTTTCCTCCAAATCATTTTAATTATATTTTTGCACTCGGCAGCCGAAAAAATGCTGCGATATCCGAAATTATTTATCTTCTCTCAAGCTCTTATAAATTTCGCTTATAAAAATACCAAGCACTTCTTTCTTCATTTCGTCGTTAGAAAGAAGCAACGAGAAAAAGTCCTGATTTTGCGAAAGTCCCTCGATCAGCGCGTCGTCGATACCGTCGAAATACGAAAACGCAAAGTCGCTTTCCGTGTTCGCTTTCGCACTCTCGCGCAGTTTTTCGGACTTCATCATCAAGTCTTTGATTTGAAGCATTGCCTTGATTACGACGTCGTTATCGTAGGTTTTGCCCGTTTTGCTGTTGATCTCGTCGATAATCTCCGAAAGTCGTTTAACCTTATCTTCATTAAGATTAAAGTCGTCTGCCGTCGGTAATTTAACCAACGGATCGGGCGTAACTTTGGTCGTTTTATGTTCTTCGCCTTTCTTCTGAATAAAATTGTCTGCCTTTATCTTACCTGACAAATCGAAACCGCCGCCCGGCTGAGAGATATTTACGAACGACACGAAATAAGTCAGAAACAGATACTTTTTATGCAGTTCCACGTCCTCGAAGCACGACACCTGTATCAAAAATTCATAGAAACGGATAAAATGCCGCACGACCGCCATAATCTCGATTTGTTTCATCAATTCGTATTCTTTCAGTTTCTTCTCGGCGCGTTGCAAGTAGAAGCGCAACTGATTTTTGTCCTTTGCTTCGATAACCTTTTTGTAGATTATCTCAGCCGCCATATTCACGTCGTAAGGATCTAAAATCATATATCCGTCGAGTTTCGCTTCCAAATCGTATACCGCGGTCGGCGTAACCGAATTTGCAAGCAACGTCGTGGTATAATACGGCGCGAACGCCTTGACAATATCGTCGTATGTATTCACGAAATCGAGAACAAACGTCTTTTTCTCAAACGGCGGGCAGATACGGTTCAGGCGCGACAACGTCTGCACCGCATTCACACCGCGCAACTTCTTCAAAACGTACATTGCGCAAAGTTTCGGTTGGTCGAATCCCGTTTGATACTTGTTCGCCACAAGCAAAACGTTGTAATCGTCCGAATCAAACTTCTTCGGCAGTTTATCTTCCGAAAAGCCGTTCAGAAGCGTTTCCGTGTATTCCGTTTCGTCGTCGGGCAGTTTTACTTTTCCCGAAAACGCCACAAGCGCGTGAATGCCCGCGTAGCCTTTCTTCGTAACGTAATCTTCAAACGCCTGACGATACTTTACCGCACTTGCGCGGGAAGCCGTAACCACCATTGCCTTTGCCATTCCGCCGAGTTCAGATAAAACCGTCGTGCGGAAATGTTCGACAATCACTTCCACCCTTTGCGCGATATTCGTTTCGTGCAGTTCCACAAACCGCGCGATTTGCTTTTTGGCTTCCGCCGTCTTATACTTCGGATCTTCCGAAATCTCTTTGTTCAGCCGATAATACGTATTGTATTCAGTAAAATTCGCAAGCACGTCTAAAATAAAGCCCTCTTCTATCGCCTGCTTCATCGAATACAAGTGGAAGGCTTCTTTCAGCCCTTTCGCGTTCAATCTGCCGAACAAGTCGAGAGTGGTCGCTTTCGGCGTGGCGGTAAAGGCAAACATAGAAACGTTCTTTTGTTTTCCGTTGCGACGGATTTCGTCCGCAATCATATCCTGCGTATCGATAACGCCCTCTTCAAAATCGACTTCGCCCGCGCCGAGCGTCATCGTGATTGCCGCCATATCCTTGCCGGCGGTGGAAGAATGCGCTTCGTCGATAATCACGGCAAAGGCCTTGTTTTTCAGATTCTTTACCGTGTCCACGATATACGGGAATTTCTGTATCGTCGTGCCGATAATCTTGATATTGCTTTGAAGCGCGAGAGCAAGGTCTGCCGACGAACACTTGTCGTCCATTACCTTGATAAGCCCCGTCTTGTGTTCGATACCGCGCACCGCGTCCTGCAACTGCCTGTCCACCACCACGCGGTCGGTGCAGATAATGATATTATCGAAAACGATTTTGTTCTCTTCGTCGTGAAGCGAAGAAAGTCTGTGCGCAAGCCACGCAATGGAATTCGTTTTGCCCGAACCCGCGCTGTGCTGTATCAGATAGTTTTGCGAAGTGCGGTTGACTTCCACGTCCGCTATCGTTTTGCGGATCACGTCAAGTTGATGGTAACGCGGGAAAACTACCTTTTCTTTCACCGTGGTTTTGCCCGTTACTTCATCCGTTTCTTCTTTGCGCTCAATAAAAATAAACTCCGAGATAAGGTCTAAAACCGTATCTTTTTTGAGTATATCTTCCCACATATAATAGACGGAATATTTGTCGGGATAAACGGGATTGCCCTTGCCCGCGTCAATTCCCGTGCCGCTACCCGTATTGAACGGCAAAAAGAACGTCCCTTCGCCTGCAAGGCGCGTCGTCATATAGACTTCCTGTAAGTCCATAGCAAAGTTGACAAGGCAACCCGCCTTAAAATAAAACAGCCTGTCTTTCGGGTTTCGCTCGGTACGGTATTGCAAAATCGCATCCTGATAACTCTGCCCCGCAAAATTGCATTTGAGTTCAAACGACATTATCGCAAAACCGTTCAGGAAAATTACAAGGTCGATTCTCTCTGTATCGCTTGCCCATACTTCTTCCATTACGGAAAAGATATTTTTATTGTATTTCAAAAGCAAGTCTTTATTGAAAGTCGTTGCGGGCTTGGTATACATAAGGTCTAACTTATACCCCGCGATTTCCACGCCGTGTTTTAATACGGATAACAGACTGCTTTTCGCTTTCGTGATTTCGGTGTTGATAAAGTTTACCACCGTATCTTCGGTAACGTCTTTATACACTTTACGAATCTGCGCCATTGTTTTCGGCTGTGTGTCGTTCAAAAATTTGAACAACATTTCGCGGTCGATAGCAAAATTACGGTCGAAACATACGTTTTTCCGCTCTATGTAGCCGTTTTCGCTTACGAGTTTATCTATGATAAACCGTTGATATTCTTTTTCGGAAAGAATGTTGTTCATATATTCCCCCTTTACTTTACTACCGCCACAATTAAAGAAGCAATTGCTATAAGCGTACCGACACAAAACGAAACAATGCTGATAAATTTTGCATTTCTGGCTTCCTGCCTTGCATCTTCTTCGCTTTTGTTAAGTCGTTTTATTTGCTCTTTTTGTCTTTCGCTGTCTTCTCTTAAAACTTTGATTTGCTCATTACCTTGTTCTTCTATACGTTTTAATTGTTCTAAAATCGGTGCATTTTGTTTTTCAATTTCCTCATTTCTTCTTAACACCTCTTCCTGTTTCTCTCGCTTTCTTCGTTCCTCTTTAATCATATAGTCTACCGCTGAATTTGGTTGATTATAAAAATCATACATAATATACTTCCTTTTTGCCCGTAACATATTCGTAAATGAGCGATTTTTTGTAGCCGTCAAGCGTTTCGATTTGCGATTTTTTATCCGCGATAATCTGCTCGATTTCAGCACATTTGTTATCGAGATAATCGGCTATTTCTTGCTGTTCGTCAAGCGGCGGCAAAAGTATAATAGTGTTGTTCAAGGCTTCGGAAGGTAAATCCCATTGTCCTTCTCTTATCCCTCCCGATAAGCGCCTAAATTCTGTTGCATAGGTTTTGTTTCTCATTAGATAATGGAAATACCTTTTGTTTATTAAATCATCTGAAAATTCATAGACAAAATATGCCGGACTGACTATACCTTCATAGTTAGATACAGCAACAGAACCTTGCCACGCCTTCATTTTATTTACGACAAAATCGCCTACTCGAACATATCTATAATCCGAAACATCCTCCGATGTAACATTATGATTGTCATCCCGGCTATCTTTTGGCACAATACCATATTCCCGATACAAAGATAAAACTTGTTTATCTATTTGATTTTTTATACCTCGTTGCCGCAAATGAAATTTTAATTTATCTGCTTTCCAATGCAATGGAATAAGTGGCATCCACCCTGCACCGCTGTCTTTCATCGGGGCAGACGGGTTCAGACCGTGGGTAACGGCTTCGGTAATTACGGAACGCTTATATTGTTCAAGCGTATCAATCTGCGCTTGAATATCCGCTTTCAATCCGTCTATTTTTCCGCACTCCCTATCCAAAAACTCCGCAATTCTCTGTTGCTCGACAAGCGACGGAAAAGGCACTTTGCTATTCAAAAATTTTCGATTATTCATACACGGAATTGTTCCTGCATTATCGAACCAACCCATATTTACACAAGTGAGAATATAATACAAAAACATACCACTGTTTCTTTCAAAAGGCACAATCGCTTGACAATTATTGTCAGCGCAGCAATCCAACACACAAATTGTTCGATTGTTTTTCTTCATTGCCTCCCCGATTTTAGGAAACAGAATTGCACCTTTTGGAATGATATTGTAATGCTGATCTCGCACAATGTCAAAAGTTACATAATTAGCCGCTTTATCCAAATATTTGCCTGCATTGCTTATATCGCTTGCTTTGCAAAATGGATAATCGCCACTTTCAAGCCCTTGCAACTCAACATTAAAACCATTACCACCAATAACGTACGAAATGTGTTTTATTTTTTTTACACTCCACTCTTTGGGTATCTCTCCTACCCAAGATATGCCGCTGTCTTTCATTTGTACCTCAATCTGCGATATAATCAATTTTTTTGAAAATTATTTCAAGATTTTGCTTATAACAAGAATCACTTGATGTTGTCCCCAGAAAAATTCGATCAACTTCTGTATCCTTCATATACTCATCTTTTATAGCCCACTTATTCAAATAATAATTAACAGTATTCAAAGAACAATTATAATAAATCCTATAATTAATCGAAGAAACAAATGTTTTTTGGACTGATAATATCTGACTTTCTATATTGCTGTTTTTAAAAATATCAAGTAAATAATTTATTTTTTTATATTTCAAATCTGCAAATACATTCTTTTCATACAGTCTACAACACAGAATATACGATATTAACAGTAAGTAAGAATAATCAACCTTTTTATTTGGCAAGCTTTTAACAACACTAAGTATATGTTTTACAATCCTTTCCAACTCTCGATTATCTATTTTACTTTTTGAACCAAAATGGGATTCTATCTTTTCAAAAATATACTGTTGTAAAAACTCTAATTGTTGTTTTGAAATTGCCTCAACAAATTTTAATTCTGCATTTTCCACAATGTTATCCCACAATTCATTCTGAAAAAATACAGCATTTAACATAGAAAGCTCAAAATTATAATCAAAAAACTTCCTTAAATATTCTTTGCCGTCTCCCCCGCAAATTTTTGCATAAGTATTTGTTACTTGTTCCTTGTTTAATGCTACAATCACAGCACAATTATTTACCCCGAAAAGATGATGCAACCGCTCTAAAACTTTCAGTTGTTCGTCGGGCAAGCAACGGTCAACTTCGTCCACGAGAATTATAAGTTTTGTTTGCTTTCCTTCTTCCTTTTCATATTCAGTCAACTTATTTGATACGTTAATGAAATCTTGAAGCAACTTTTTATATGACTTAAAATCATCAAATAGTTTGTTGTCAAGTATTGATATTTTCGCCACTCTAATAATAGACTTTATTGTTTCAGCAGCATATGCGACTACCCCTGCCCAACGACCGATTTTATAGAGTTTATCTATTGTTTTATCGATTGCTTCATCAAAACTTTGAGAAAAAACCTTCTTAACGCGTTTTTTCAGCGTCTTATCCTGTTGAAACTTTTTGAATTCCTGATTAGACGTAAGAGAATCGAGAATGCAATACAAAATAGCAATAAGTGGGTCGGGATAAAAATTATTTTCCCAAGCGTCGTATTTGATAATGATGTACTCTTGTCTTTCGGATAATTTTTCTGCAATCATATCCAAAACAAAAGTTTTTCCGCTTCCCCACGCGCCGTTGAGCGCTAAACAGAAGTTTTTATCTTTTTCCAAAGAATCTACCAGCCCGCAAATCTTATCTACAACTTCTTCTCTTCCGATTTTATCCTGTTCCAAAATACTCATATTTTCCTCTTTTGTTTTAGCCAAACAAATTTTTGATTCTTTCGCTCACACTCTTTTCAAGCGTTAAGAATTTTTCTTCCAACACTTCGCTCTTTTCAGGCTCAGTGTACTTATAGAAATATCTTGTAAACGGTATTTCCGCTCCAATTTTTATCACGGGCTTTTTCGCGCCGAGATTTTCTTCCCAAAACCATTTCGCGTCAGGAACGTAAGGCAACACTTCACGCGCCATATACGTTTCTATATCCTCGGTATATTTCACGATTTCGGTGTCGCGCGTTTCTTTGTCGTAAATAATATTGCCCTTTTTATCGCGCTGAATTTCCGCCGTTTTGTCCATCTCGGAAAGCCCGTCCGCGATACGCTCTGTCAGTTTTTTATCGCACGACAAAATTCCCGAAAGGTACTTGATGAAACTTTCCGGTTCTTTATACACCTTGTCCGAGATATGCTCTTTCAGCGTTTGCAGAATGTCATCATATAACGGCTTTCTTGCAAGCATTTCTTCGTATTTTTTCTTATCTTTATCGGCAAGCGTAACACCCTGACTTTCATAGTCGGCAATCTTCGCTTCGTCGTAAACACCCGACAGCGCGCCTTTCATCAACATTTGTTCGATACGCTCTTCCGTGATAGCGTAACTGCGTTGAAGCGGTTGCATAACGGCGTATTCCTTGTAAAGAAACTCCGTGTTATCGTAAATCTTGCAAAGGTCGCTCGGCACAAAATCGGCGTAAAGGTGCGTAATTCTCTTTCTGTCCTCTCTCGTAATTTCGTTTTTCTTGTTGCCGACGGCTTTACGAAGTTTATGGTAAATCTCGGCGGCATTGATAAGTTGTATTTTGCCTTTGCGCTTTTTTTCCTTATTTTTCGAGAGAATCCAAACGTAAGTCTGAATGCCCGTGTTGTAAAACAAGTCGGTCGGTAGAGCGATTATCGCTTCAATAAGGTCGCTTTCCAAAAGCCAACGGCGAATCTGACTTTCGCCCGAAGCGGTATCGCCGTTAAACAGCGGCGAGCCGTTTTCAATAATCGCCGCTCTGCCGCAGAAGTCGTCCATTTTATCCACGGCGGACTGCAAGAAAATCATTTGCGAGTCGCCACCGCTCGGAAGTCCGTGTCCCCATCTGCCCGTTTCGCCTTTGGCGTATTCGTCGCGCACGGCTTGCTCCTGTCCGTCCTTTGCGTCTTTACCCGACCACGGCGTGCCGAACGGCGGGTTTTCGATTACGAAACGCATTTTTGTATCGGCAAAGCAATCGGTCTTGAAAGTATCGACGTGTCGGAAGTTATCCGAGTCCTGATTTTTGATGAGCATTTCGGCAAGCCCTACCGCGTAAGACTGCCCCATAAATTCCTGCCCGAACAGTTTGACTTCCGCCGTAGGATTATAGTGTTTTATGTAGGTATACGCCGTGGAAAGCATACCGCCCGTTCCGCAGGCTTGGTCGAGAATAGTAATGACTTTGTGCGGTTCAAAAATATCGTCGCACCCTTCCGCCATTAAAATTTCTACGAGCAGTTTGATGATATCTCTGCCTGTGTAAAATTGTCCGGCGTCCACGTTCTGATAAAATCTGCCGATCAGGTTTTCAAAAATATATCCCATCTTGATACTGTCATAAGTTTTTATGGATAGGTCAAGCACGGAAAACGCTTCGACGACGGAATACAAACAGCCGTCCTTTTCCATTTTGTCGATATGCTTGTCCATTTCAAGTTCGGCAAAAATGTCTTTTACGTTAGCCGAAAAACCGCTGATATAATTTTTGAAGTTCGCCGCAATATGCTTGGAATCGTTGCAGAGTTCTTTTAAGTCGTACTCGCTCGTGTTATAGAACGAAAACCCCGCGATTTTACAAAGTGCTTTCGACGGGTAATTCGGGTTTGACTGATAGGCTTTTAACACCGCCTGCTTTGTGGCTTCAAGCGCGCACTCGAAACGGCGCAGAATCGTCATAGGAATTACGACGTCGCCGTATTTATCGGGCATATACGAGCCGCGCAACTTGTTGGCGATGCTCCATATAAAATTCGCCTCCTGCGTAATGTCTATCGGGTTATCATCCCACATCGTATCAAGTATCTTGTTTTCGCTCATTTAAGTTTTCTCCTGTAAATCTCTTCGTTCGTTCTATTTTAGCACATTAAATATGTCAGCGGTTGTCATAGTTAATAAAATTTTTTATTTTTTTCGCCGTTATCGGAGAATTTCCCAACTGCCCGTTTTATCCGAACCGACGCGCTGAATACAACCTTTTTCTTTTAAAGATTTGATTGTGCGCATGATAGTGCTTCTTCCTTTTTTTGTACAGTCGACAATTTCAGCCACATTGATTAAATTATTTTCTCTTATACAATCAAGTACCGCTTGCTCGGTTGGCGTTAATTTTACACCGTCATTTACAGTGCCATTTACAGTGTCATTTACAGTACCATTTACAGTACCATTCAACGAGATTTTCGTTTTGAATACGTCGCCGTCGATAAATTCGGGAATCGTTCCCGAATACACTTTGCTGTATTTTACGATATTTCTCACGCCCGAGCCGAGTTCCTCCGCCCAGCCGATTTCCTTAAAAACAGATGCAATTACGGGATTTTTCGGATACGGCACGAAATCCGTTAAACTTATCGTTCCGAGACCGCGCGCTTTATTGCCGTTTTCCGTTCTTACGCAATCTTTTTCGATGATAAGTTTTGCGGGATATGCGTTGGAATATTCGCGGTGAATCAGCATATTCGCAACAACTTCGCGAAACAGTTTATTTCTCGCGCTTACGCGGATTTCGTTTTCCATATAAAACTTATCGTCCACGTGCTTTTCGATAAAAGCCATAAGCCGATCGTAACTTTCGATCAGGTTACAACGAATATCGTCCCTGTCGTCATACCTGTCCGTTTCCTTCACACGATAGATCGCGTCCGTTTTATGGTGCGGCAACGCCGATAGAATCGCTTCGTCCGTTCCGAAAAGCAGAATACACGCAAGCGTATATCCGCTTTCGCCCGTCTGAAGATTTTTCTTATACAGCCCCGCGCTACGCAAAATTTCTTCGTTCGTCATTCGCTCCCACGGATGATGAGGGTTTCTGTTTGTCGCCATAATCCGCGCGCGGTCGATAAGTTCTTGTTTTAAGTCGCTTGCCGTCGCATACGGGAAAACGGTATTTTCAGTATATTCGCGTTGTTTTCTGATATACATTGCCGCAACGAGATCTGTATTATCCGTAATATCGAAATCGCCGTCTTCGTTCCTGTCAAAAATCCGCCTGTTGGTGTTATGCACCTGCGAACTTTCCGGAACGTAAACGTGTAAAATCGTTTTGCTGTCTAATTCAAACTCATCGACTGGCAAATACACCGTCGGAAATATTTTCTGCGGATTGTTCATCGCGGATACAAAATCTGCTCTTATCTTTTTCGATTTGTCTTTATCGACGCCGATAATGGTGCCGTCGTCTTTCAACCCGAGAAAAATATCACCGCCGAAACGATTTAAAAATGCGCATAACGTTTCAAACACGTTTTTCGGCAAAGCGTCTTTACACTCTTTGAATTCAATCGATATTCCTTCGCCTTGAGCGATCAATTCTTCAAATCTTTTCGGCATAGTCTGTCAATCCCTCCGATTTTACACTTTTCCATTTTCATTATACTATATTTTCAAGATTTTTTCAAGCCGAAACCCTCATTCTCGCATGAAAAATAGCGTCGGTTGACCACTTTCTTCAGTATTTTTAAATAATTACGAACTTGCTGTTTGATTGTTTCCCCTATGTTTACTCGTCTTCCGTAGATACACGGCAATACGCTGCCACCCGCAGAATGGCGTTTACATCGTTCCCCTTGACCAATAATGGATTCGCGTCTATCTTTGTCACTATCTTCTGTCGCATTATCCCTTACTACCTCCTTTCCGAGCACTTCTGCCCCGTTAATAAATCCCACTGCTACCCTACCGTCTTTATGTATTTTGATATGTGAAACGGCTTCCGACAGGAAATCTATCCCGACTGTTCTTCTTTCCCATTCCTCTTTGGTCTTTTCTTTGACAAATTCCGTATACACTTCCGATTTATCCTCTTTGCAAGCTTGAAATTTCAAGTCCGCACATTCGAGAATCACTTTCTTTCCCGATAAGAAGCTCGGCTGCGGCTGATTTGTCATTCGGACTATCTCGTTCGTATATCGCATGATTTCTTGAGTTGGCTGATAGGTAGGACTTTTCTCGCATTCCGTCAATAAATTTGGATTTTCAACGACTGCTCTTACCGCTGACAATATTCCTCCAAACACCAATTCATCGTCAATATAAATACATGATTTGTTGTTCGCTTTCGCTCAACACTTTCAGAATATCCGCTACATTGTCGGGCGGGCCTGTATAGTCGGGTAATACAAGCAATTCTTTCACCCGATATTGTTTCCCGTTCTTTCTCAGAATATCTATTGCGATATTTTTCGTAACAGTCCGAACCCAAGCATTGGGCGTACGGATTTTATACGACTTCATTTGAAACAGCTTTAAAAAGAATTGTTGGGCTACGTCCTGTCCGTCTACCTCTCCGCGGAACTGACGATTGATATAGCGCACGATTATTGGATAGTAATACTCATACAGCTCCTTTACCGCTTCGGGGCTGTATTTATATCTCTCCAATAACCTGTTAAACCGTTTTTCTTCCATTTTCTTTTCCCTTTTTTCTTTTTACTACGTCTAATAAGTAAATATTTTATTTCTAAAAATATTTCGTGAGCCCAACACGCCTTACGAACAATCGCCCTAAAAATAAAGCTATCATTAAATTGATAGCGTGACGAGCTCTACGAACATCTTACCTGCAAATTTATTATAACATATTTTTATTCGAAAAGACAGTTTTTCGAACATCGTTTTTTGTAAAAATATAGGAGATTTTTAGGAATTATGTCGAAACTACTTGAATCATCTCAAACACGAATTTCTATGGACTTTCAGCATAGGCTTATAGAACTTATTTCCGACCAAGAATGTAGTAATTCGGATTTTGCAAAATTAGTAGGCGTTAGTAAAGATGTTATTTCTCGAGCTGTTTTATATGGTATCATCCCCAGCGTTCGGTCACTGATTAAAATTGCGGACTTTCTAAATATTTCATTAGAATTTTTACTTGCAGAAACAGATAATCCCTATTTCTATAAAGCAGAACAACCGACAACTTTTCATATTAGACTTGAACAGTTAAAAGACGAAAATAACACAAAATATTCTAAAATCGCACATCAAATGCCGTTTGCAAGGAACTTGTTTCAAGAATGGTTACGGCGCAAAACATTACCTTCTTTGGAGAATTTATTGTCTCTTTCTGAATACTTCAACGTTTCAATCGATTATCTGCTTGGACGCACAAACGACCGACATAACTAAAAACTATTTGGAGATAAACATGGAAAAAGAAAAAATAGTAGAAAACTCTGCTCCCCGTATTTCCTCTAAATTTCAAACTCGGTTATTAGAAATCATTGACGACAAAAATTATAAACGAACCGAATTAGCCTCCCTTATTGGGATTAGTAAAGATACAATTTCAAAAGCGACTTTATATGGTATCATTCCAAAAGTAAAATCTCTTATCAAAATCGCAAACTTCTTAAATGTCTCATTTAATTATTTATTGGCTGAAACAGATGACGAATATTTTTATCCTTCTGAAAATCCAACGACATTTCATATTCGATTAAAGGAATTAACGGTAGAAAAACAAACAAAATTCTCACAAATTGCCCATAAAATGCCATTTTCCAGAAATTTATTTCAAGAATGGTTAAGACGTGGTACCTTACCTTCTGTAGATAATTTATTATCTCTTTCAAAATACTTTCAGGTTTCCCCCGATTATCTTCTTGGACGTACTGACGATAGGTAAAAATGGCTATTTCTGAACAATTTCAGCAACGACTTAAACATTTTATTATAATTGACGATTATAGCGATATGACTCGTAGCAATTCAGTTAAAATCATGTACGTCTATTATCTCACCTCTTCTAAAGCGCTTAATTACGGTATTATTCCTAAATCTTTTTCTTTAACTCGATGATGAATATTTCTCCAAAACAAAAAATTCAATCACCTTTTTTCGCACTTTGAAGAATTACGAGGAGATACTTCCTATTATCAGATAGCCCAATCCTGTAATTTCGATAAAAGTATGTGTACTAAATGGAAAAACATATCCCTTCTCTTGAGAGCTTAAGTCTCCTCGCTCAATATTTTAATGTATCTATTACCTATCTACTCGGCAGAACTGATAATAAGAACTAATTTTAACCTATATTATATCCCTGTTATGTAGAAATCTTTTTTCTAAACATTATTAAAAAGTATCTATTTGGTAATAATTTATAAAAGGAACTCAATATCTATATGATTAAAAAATTTAGTTGTCATAATTTTAGAAATATAAATGCCACCGATTTAGAATTTGAAAGAATCAACGTATTAATTGGTCCCAATAATTCTGGAAAAAGTAATTTCATGAAAGCGTTAACTTTCTTTTCCGATATGTTAAAACAGTCGGATAATGGAAACTTAAAATCGGCTTTTCTAAATGCAATCTCCCGTAACGGTTGGGAACATATGCTCAACAAAAAATCCGATAAAAAAACTGCTATTGATTTTTCTTGGGTCCTTGATTTAAAAAAAGTCCCTGTCAAATATAATTTACGTTTTGAAGTAGGAAATACCATTGAGGATTGTAATATAGTTTTGGAAGAATTAAATTCTGCCGATAAATCTACGTTACACTATGATAAAGTATTTAATTACTTTAGGTGTCACGATTCCCAAATAGGTAAAGGTTTATTTTCCACCGCAATTCAAAAGGGACAAACAAACAGACGTTTATCCTTTAATCTTGATCCCAAAGAAACATTAATTATGCAGTTTAAAGATATTTTACTGGAAAATCGCAACCTTTACGGAAATGAACTTATCCGTGTCAATATAGCACAATTATTATACGATATACAAAAGTACTTTGCGGGATTTAATGTGTATAGTAGCGCTCAATTCTATACAAAAAAATTACGCGAGCCCGTCGATATTAAAAATATTGACGAGATATTATCCCCGGACGCCACAAATTTTTCTAATATCTTTAACAATTATAAATCCAAAGATTTTCTTTGGAAAAATCGATTTGAAGCACGAATCAAAGAACTTATTCCAGAATTACAAGCTGCGGATACCGTCACTTTCTATGATAAACTTATTTTTAGATTAGCTTACTATGACGAACAATATGACTTATCAGATATTTCGGAGGGAACCATCAAAGGCTTAATCTTAAATCTGTTAATCAATATGCCCTTGTCGGAAAATTGTCCTTTATTGGCAATTGATGAACCGGAATCCAACTTACACCCCGCATGGCAAAAAGTAATCGGAAATTGGATACAAACTTCCGATACTTTTGACCAATGTTTTATTAGTACACACTCTCCTGACTTTTTAGATGCATTTACAGAAGGCTTCAAATACAAAAATGTTGCTGTTTTCGTTTTTGATAGCGGGGCAAAAGATTCTATAAAGAAAATAACTTATAACGATATTGCAGATGAATTAGGTAATTGGGAATTAGGAGATTTATATAGAACAAATGACCCTGCCTTAGGAGGTTGGCCGTGGTAGAAAGAATTGCTTGTTTTCTTACTTGTGGTTACACAGAGGCCGGAGCCATGCAGTCATTTTTGCATAAAATTAATGACCGTTATGAATTTAGGCAATATCTTCCTAATAAAACAATAAAGAAAAAAGGTATGCCGAAAAATATTTCTGACGCAATAAATGGACTAACCGGAGACCGTTTATTAGAGGAAATATATAAAATACTCGGAAAACACAAAGCTGAAATAAATAATTGCAAGGCAATTATTGTTGAAGATGATTTAGATGGAAGATTTTTTAATTGGACTGAAGATAAAATAACTCAATATACAACTAATGTTATCTCTAAAATACAAACCTTATTAGGGAATAAGTTACCTGTATTTGTTATATATGCTTCACCTGAGATTGAGAGTTGGTTTATTTCTGACTGGAAAAATAGTTTCGAGTATGTGTATTCCAGCAACGATTTTATACACGATATAGAAAGAAACGCTCGTTTATTTTATACACATCATCTTAAAACCTATATTTTTCAAAATATCTTGAAGCAATATGCCTCAGATATAGAAAATTATGGTTATTTTGAAGGAATCTATTACAAATTGAGCGACCAGATAAAAGATGCTATACAGTTCAATGTAAAAGATTACATAATTGAATTGCCTGTCGGAAATGACAATTATAAAAATCAAATTAGTAATTCCAAAAATTTATACTATTCAAAAAGAATACATGGTGATAAAATGTTAAGAAACATTTCCCCTGTAATTGTAGCAAATAATTGTAAAAAATATTTTAATCCTCTTTATTATTTACTTCATAAATTTTAATTCTAAATAGAAATTTCGTTTTTTAATTAAAGTATTTATTGTCCGAAAAACAATAGGTATTAACCATGAAAAGCCGCCCGCTCGAATAATTCGAGCGGG
>ERZ827150.2941-NODE-2941-length-17415-cov-5.463191_pt1 | contig 17415 bp, 14 predicted proteins | sample MGYA00519779_ERZ827150 | MGnify/ENA primary metagenome ERZ827150 (study PRJEB31778, sample SAMEA3449267) | human gut metagenome | biome: human gut; feature: human-associated habitat; material: faeces | place: United Kingdom | collected 2010/2012 ...
ATGTTGTTTACGCCTTTTCCCAGGACGTGACCACCTTAGGCGGCGCCGTTTCCAGAGCGCACGCCGCAAAGATCGCAAAGCTCTACGAGTTGGCCGTGAAGAACGGATCCCCTCTCGTTGCGATTTATGATTCCAACGGTGCTAAGCTCAGCGAGGGTCCGGAGATCCTTGCAAGCTACGGCAAGATCCTTTCCGATGCCGCAAACCTTTCCGGCGTTGTTCCTCAGATCGCAGTGATCGCCGGCAGTTGCGTGGGCATCAGCGCTATGATGGCCTGCTCCGCCGACTTCGTCGTTATGGCGAAGGACGCTTCCCTGTATCTGGCGGACGCCCAGGGCGACGCTACCGCTGAAGCCGCTTCCAAGGCCGGTGTGGCCGACCTGGTCTGCGAGGATGCAGAGGCTGCCGTCCGGAAGGCCCGGGAGCTTATCTCCATGCTTCCTCTCAATAATCTTTCCACCGCTCCCGTGTTTGAGGGAGCTTCCTCCGATGCGGCTGCCGCTCCCGAAATGGAGCCGGCTGAGCTCATCAAAGCGGTCTGCGATGCGGATACTGTAGTGGAGCTGAAAGGCGAGTGCGCCGTTTCTGCAGTGACCGCTCTGGCTTCCGTCGGCGGCAGCACCGTTGGCGTTGTTTACGCAAACGGCCGCATGGGACGGAAATCCAACGAGAAGATTGCCGATTTCGTCCGGTTCTGCGATTGCTTTAACCTGCCCGTGGTGACCTTCGTGAACGTGGAAGGCTACTGCGAATGCGGCGCCAAGACCGAAAGTGCAAAATCTGCGGCAAAGCTGGCAAGAGCTTATGCCGACGCCACCACCGCCAAGATCACCGTTTATGCAGGCTCCGCCGTCGGCGGCGCTGCCGTTGCCTTCGGCAATGCGGATCTGCGCATTGCATGGCCCGGCGCTGTGATCTCTGCACTGGATCCCCTGACTGCTGTGGAATTCTTCTGGCACGACAAGCTGAAAGGTGCGGAAGACGTAGCTGCCCTCCGCAAGCAGTTGGCGGAAGAGTATGCTTCCACCGAAGCAAGCCCCTACGAGGCTGCCAAGGCTTCCATGGTGGAAGAGATTATCGATCCCGCCAACACCCGCAGCGCTCTGATCTCCGCTTTGGAGATGCTTGCCTGCAAGCGGGTCTCCCGGCTTCCCAAAAAGCACACCATCTAAGGTTTTATCATTTATTTTGAAAGGAATGACCATCATGAGAAGATTCAATATCACGGTAAACGGAAAAGCTTACGATGTTGCGGTTGAGGAAGTAAACGGCGCTGCCGCCTCTGTGGCTGCTGCTCCTGCGGCACCTGCTGCAGCGCCGCCAGAAAGATGACCATGTTCCAGCCGATGCCCTTCCAGATGCCCAGAATCATCGCAACCGCAAGACCGCTCCACCTCGTATCCAGCCAACGGATGTTGCCGGAGGTCACGCCCAGCACCTTCCACAGAAAGTAGTTCAGCAGGCCCTCCGTGTTGAAGATATAGCGGAAGACCAGGGAGGCAATCACCCACGAGGTCACAACAGGCAGGTAGTTGATGACCCGGAAGGTGACGCTGAAGCGCTTGATGCCCGAAAGCAGAATGGCGATGAAGAGCCCAAGCGCCATCTGTCCCGGCACGGTTACCGCCGTGTACACCAGGCTGTTGACAAAGACCGTCCAGAATGTTGGATCCCGGAAGACCTCGCGGTAGTTGGCCAGACCGGCAAAGGGCTGCTCCAGCATCGAGGCAAAGCTCATGTCGCACAGGCTCATCCAGAACAGGCGGATGATCGGATAGACAGTGAACAGTGCGAAGATCGCCAGCCCCGGTGTCAGCAGAAGCGCGATCTGCGCTCGTTGGGCACGGAATTTCATGTTCTCACCTCAGAAGGGGCGGCGGAGCCATCCGCCCCGCCGCCGCGGAAATCCTCTTACTTGAGCAGCTCATCCCACTGGGCCGCCAGCTCATCGAGCGCCTCCTGCGCCGTCTTTTCGCCTGTGACGACCGCCGTCACAGCCATGGTCAGCTCGTTATCCATCTCACTCCAGGCTGCCACGGTCGGACGGGCCTTCGCCGTCTGAATGGCTTCGATGAAGGGCGCGTAGGACGCATTCTTCACCGTCTCGCTCGTAAGCGCCGCCTTGTTCACCGGGATCTGGCCGCACTTGGCCATCTCGGTCTGGGCAAACTCGCCAGTCATGAACTGCATGAACTTCCACGCAGCCTCCTTGTTGGCGGAGGCGAACATCGCAATATCCTCGCCGCCCAGCACGGAGATGCTGCCGCCCTCACCGGCAGGGATGGGCGCGGTGCCGTAGGCCACGTCAGGATACGCACCGGCGAGCTCCGCGGACTTCCACGGGCCCTCCAGCATCATGGCATAGCGCCCGGTGCCAAAGCCGTCGGTCATCGGGATATCGCCGGCATTGAAGCCCGTGATGCAGCCCTCCTGCACCAGCTTGGCGAACGTCTCGATGGCCTTCACCGACGCGGGACTATTGATGTAACCGGTGGCGACGGTCTGCTCCGGGTTGGTCAGGCTGCCGCCAAAGCTCCAGATGAACGGGCACAGGTTCCAGCCGGCCAGCGCGGGCTCGTTCCAGCCCCAAATCTGCTGGCCGTTTGCATTCTCGCCGCTGAGCTTGCGCAGAGCTTCGCACCATTGCTCCATCGTCTCGGGTACGGCCACGCCGGCCGCTTCCAGCATCGCCTTGTTGTAGAACACGATCTTGCTGTTGGTGTTCAGCGCCAACGCATAATCATGACCGTCGATGACCGCGGTGGACATCGCACTGGGAAGCAGCGCAGCGCTGACTGTGTCAAAGTCCTCCATTTCCTCGTCGAGCGCGGTCAGGATGCCCATCTTCTGGAATTCCGGCAGCCACGCGATGTCGCAGCGCGCCACATCGGGCAGCGCGCCCGATTTCGCACTGACAAGCACCTTGTCGTGCAGCTCCGCCCACTCATGGGAGACGGCGTTGACTTTGATGCCCGGATTTTCCGCCTCAAAGGCGGGGATCAGCACGTTCATCAGCGTCGCGTTCTCTGCAGACTGAGCGCTGTAATGGTGCCAGAACTGGAGGGTGACGTCCTCCGCAAGCGCGCAGGAGCACAGCAGCATCAGGCAGGCGATGATCGCCACGAGGTTTTTTGTACGCATGGTTTTTCCTCCTTCTGAACAGGTCGAAATAGAATATGGACAGAATGCGGCAGAACGTGCACAGATTCTCCCGCACAATCCCAGGTTTGCGCCCGCTCCCCGAGGTTGAACACCGCGAGCAGCTCCTCCTCCCGATTGCCCCGGGCAAAGGCAAACAGGCTTTTCTCGTCGTCCGCCAGCAGCGGCGTATAGCTGCCCGTGCGTAGCGCGGGGTGCGCCTGGCGCAGGGCGATTAACTCCTTTTGCCAGGCCAGCAGATCCTTGTCCGGATGGACCCAGGCCATGCCGCCACGGCAGCCCGGGTCGTTTTCGCCGGTCATGCCCAGTTCGTCGCCGTAGTAAATGGCAGGTGCGCCGGGAAAGAGCATCTGCAGCGCCATCGCCAGCCTGAGCCGCCACGCCTCGCCCTTTGCCTCGGTCAGAAAGCGCGCCGTGTCGTGGCTGCCCAGACAGTTGTACATGGCATGTCCGTTCGGGCCGGTAACCTTCATCAGCGCACTGTTCAGGCGTCGGGAAAGCTCGCTCACGCCAATGCGCCCGCGGGCAAGGCAGTCGGTCACCGCGTCGCGGAACAGATAGTTCATCGCCGTGTCAAAGCCGTCCGCGCCGAGCAGCCGCGAGGCGTCGCCCCACGTCTCACCCAGCAGCACGGCCTGCGGGAACTCGCGCTTGATTTCCTCTCGCCACCAGATAACGGCATGGCGATCCAGCTCGTCCGCCACGTCAAAGCGCCAGCCGTCGATGCCCGCCTCCCGCAGCCAGTAGAGCAGCACGTCGCGCACATAGGCTCGCACCTCGCCGTTGGCGCCGTTGAGCCGCGGCATGTAGGGATAATCCCCCACGCACTCATAGCAGGCCGGGTCGATTTCGATGGGAAACCGCTTGGGATAAAACCAGCCCCGGTAGCGGCTTTCCTCTCCGTTTTTCAGCAGATCCTCAAACGGGGGAAAGTGAATGCCCGAATGGTTGAATACGCCGTCCAGAATCACGCGGATGCCCGCCTCGTGGCACCGGGCGACCAGCTCGCGCAGCGTGTCCTTTGTGCCGAACATCGGATCGACCGAAAAGTAATCTGTCGTCGCGTATTTATGGTTGAAATCTCCCGTAAAGATGGGATTCAGATACAGGCATTCCACGCCTAGCTCCGAAAGATACGGGATTCGGTCGATGATACCGCCCAGATTGCCGCCCAGAACGTTATCCCGTGTCGGCGCGGCGTTCCAGTCATCCATGCCTGCACCGGCCGGACCGCGCCGGGCAAAGCGCTCCGGAAAAATTTGATAGTATATGCAGCCCTGCGCCCATGCAGGCACGGCGAAAATATCCGTCTCATTGACCTGCAGCAGCTCGAAGCTGCCCGACTCCTGCATGTCCGTGAAAAGCCCTCGGTCATTGAGCCATCTCCGGTTTCCCGCCTGATCCTCCAGCCAGAAGCCGTATTTGATGTAGTGCGTCTCCCCGGTAAAGACGGTTTCGCCCGTCCACTGCTGCCGCTGACCGTCCTCCAGGCCGGGCAGGAGACTGGTTCGGAAAAGGACTTCCGGTTCGCTGCGCTTCCAGCACACCAGCTCGCAGGCGGTCAGGTCGCCCGGCGCGGCCTCCAATCTCCATTGTATGCGGTTTCGTGCAAGCGCTTGCACAAACGGGTAAAAAGAAAGGTGCCGAATGGCAGAGGTGATCATTTTCTTCCCTTCCTTTCCGACGAGGCCCTGGGTACAAGCACCGTCGAGAGCATGATCTGCTGGTTGCCGGTACGGCTGTCAATCCGCTGAAACAGCAGCTGAGCTGCCTGTTCCCCAAGCAAAGACGTATCAATATCCACGATAGTCAGCTGTGGCTCCGTATACTCCGCCAGCGGATAATTGTCAAACGCCACAATGCCGATCTCCTCCGGCACGGCGATTTTCCTTTCCTTGCAGGCCTTCAGCAGCCCAAAAGCCGCCAGATTGTCATTGCAGACGAACGCATCCGCGTGCGTTGACTGCTCCAGCTCGGACAGCGCCACAGCATAGGCATTTTCCACCGTGCCGTCCGTGGCAAGCACGCGCTCCTGCCCCTTGTCGATCACCTTCATATAGCCGCGGACACGACGCTTGGTAAAGCCCCGTTTCTGATAGCCGCCCAGGTAGGCGATCGAGCGGTATCCCTTTTCCTGCAGGTGGCGCACGGCGATTTCCGCACCCTGCTCGTTGTTGTTGTCCACCCAGCAGGTATCGCTGCGCAGCGTGTCCGGTGTGCCCAGCACGACATACGGAAAATCGCCGATCGTCTCCATCATGGAGGGGCGCACCGTCGTAGGCGGAAGAATCAATCCGTCCACCTTATGCTCCTTCATCAGGTTTTCAATCGTGCTGCCATGGCTCTGCGCGCCGTTGGCAATCATGACCTGATAACCCCTGGCCTGCGCCACCTTCTCAATGGCAAACAGGCTGCGGCTGAAAAACACGTTGCTGAATGCATCGGCGTCCCGCGCATCCACCACAACACCAATTGCCCCGCTCAGCCCGCTGGCCAGACTGCGCGCCAGGGAGTTGGGATGGTAATCCAGCGTCTTCATCGCCGCGTAGACGCGCTCCTTGGTGTCCGGCGTGATGGTTGCCTTGCCATTGATCACGCGGGAAACGGTTGAGGAATTGACCCCTGCCAGCTTCGCCACATCATGGATGGTCACCGCCACGCCGTTCGCCTCTCTTTCTGTGCAACCGTTTGCATAATCAGATTATACTCGCTCGGAATCGGATTGTCAATAGCGAACTTCGAAATATACAGGATGTTTCTCTGAAGGTCTCTGAATATCTTCGCCCGCTGATGCTCTTTGGCATCCGTGCGCACCTCGACTCCATGTTTCCTGTGTGTTACACCACATCTTCATCACCAGAACGCACCACCGTCGCAGCCCCGAACGGGAAGTTACAACACTGGCAGCACAAGGAAAAAATGGCATCCCCCGGATAGATTTTGTGCCATGATTTGTGCCAAATCGCCCATTTTTATCAAAACTACCGGAATCGACCGGCTCCAAAGCGAAAAAAGCCGCAGCGCGTCTTCTTGACAGGAGGGCGCGCTGCGGCGGGTCAAACTCAAAAAAATCAAGTAATATCAGGAAAAATTGCTTCAAAACGGCAAAAGAAAAACCCTCAACGGCGCGAAGCTCGTCAAGGGTTTTTGTGGTGCACCCAACAGGATTCGAACCTGTGGCCTTTTGATTCGTAGTCAAACGCTCTATCCAGCTGAGCTATGGGTGCGATTTTCAATTTTCCGTTCCTTTTTGCTCGGAACAAAAAGTATTATACTGCACGGCGCGAAGAATGTCAATACTTTTTTGAAAATTATTTTTCATTTTCTCCCTTCGGCTGGAAACGGAGGAATTTGGGGCAAAAACCCGGCGACTTTTGGGGAAAACCGGGTTGCTGAAAATGAGAAAGAAAAATCATGTTTTTTCCTTGTAAAGAAAAGAAAAAAGCGTCGAAAACCGCAAACGACGCGTCGAGCGGCGGGATGCGCCGGAGGACGGAAACATCAGACGTTACGGCGCGCACATCTGTGGATAACAATAATTATCCACAATTCAGCCCCGAAAATGGCGATTTGCCTGTGGACAACTGTGGATAACTCGGTGGAAAACCCGATTTTCCAGTGATTTCTACAAAAAGCGCTGTGGATAAAACCGGGGATAACTGTGGGGGAGATGTGGGAAAACGGGGGATAACCGGCGGCGCGGTTCGACAAATTGGTTGCGAAAAAATAAAATTGAGCGAAACCATAAACTTTATGGCGGGAGTGTGTCATCTTTTGGGCGCAGCCGGCATAGTTCTGGCTCGGGGAACGGAGAGGGGGACGGCCGATGCGGGAGAGGACGATGAAGGGCGCGTGGCTTGCGGCCAGCGCGCTTTGCACGGCGCTGCTGCTGGCCTGCGCGGGGGAAAACGCCGTGCAGACCTTTCACGCGCAGACGCGGCAGAGCGAAGCGGCGCGGCCGCAGGAGCGGGGCGCGCTTGCGGGCTGCGTGATCGCACTGGACGCGGGGCACGGCGGCTATGACGGCGGCGCGGTCGGGCGGGTGAGCGGCACGCCGGAGAAGGGGCTGAACCTCGACGTCGCGCGGCGGCTGGCGGCGATTTTGGAGGCACAGGGCGCGCAAATTGTTATGACGCGGACGGACGACTACGCCCTGTGCGACGAGCATCCGCCGATTCGCAAAAAGCTACAGGATATGCAGCGCCGCGCGGCGATCATCGAGCAGAGCGGCGCGCAGATGGTGCTTTCCATCCATATGAACGAATACGCCGGCCGGAGCCAGAGCGGGCCGCAGGTGTTTTATCGCGAGGGCTGCCCGGCGGGGCGGCTTCTGGCCGGGGCGATTCAGGAGGCGATGAACGAAACGCTCGCCCCCAAAAAGAAGCGTTCCGCGCTCGGCGGAGATTACTATATCCTGACGCTGGGCAGGCCGAGCGTGCTGGTGGAATGCGGGTTTTTATCCAACGCCGGCGAGGAGGCGCTTCTGCTGACGGCGGATTACCGCCAGCGGGTCGCACAGGCGATTGCGCGGGGTATATGGGCATGGGCGAATCTGCCGGAGGAAAAGCCGGAGGCGCTCCCGGCGGTGGAGCGCGGCGGCGAGGCGGAAGCGGAGACATGAATGTCAAACGACTTGTCAACCTTCAAGGTGAAATGTATTCAAGTATTGACGAGGCAGCGGCCTTTTTTGATGAAATATGGCTTGACAGCCTGTGGACGGCGTGATAAGATATGGACACATATTTCGGCGATGACGAGGAAGAATCCGCGTGGAAACGCTAAGCGAGGGAGCGGCGGTGCGAGGCTCCTGCGGGGGCGCGCGGGCTGGTCGCCTCAGAGCCGCAGGCTGAAAGCCGCTTGGGCTGCGTAGGTCTGCCGGTTTTCCTCCGTTACAGGGAAACGAGCATGATGGTTGTGCTCAATGAGCGTGCGCAGGCACGGAATTTAGGTGGTACCGCGAAAGCAGCCTTTCGCCCTAAAGCGGGGCGAGAGGCTGCTTTTTTAACGATCAGGAGGAGTGAACGATTCAGATGAAACTCAACGGAGCGGCGATTCTGATTGAATGTTTGATTGAGCAGGGCGTTGGAACCGTGTTCGGCTTCCCCGGCGGCGCGGTTTTGCCGATTTACGATGAGCTGTACAAGCGGCAGGATCGGATTCGGCATGTACTGACCGCCCACGAGCAGCACGCCGGTCATGCGGCGGACGGCTACGCGCGCGCCAGCGGCAAGACGGGCGTGTGCATCGCCACCAGCGGCCCCGGCGCGACGAACCTGGTTACGCCGATTGCGACGGCGTACATGGATTCCACGCCGATCGTCTTCATCACCGGCAACGTGCCGCAGAGCCTGATGGGCACGGATTCCTTTCAGGAGGCGGATATCTCCGGCATGACGATGCCCGTCACCAAGCACAACTATCTGGTGACGCGGGTGGAGAAGCTGGCCGATATCGTCCGCGAGGCGTTTTTCATCGCTTCGAGCGGCCGCCCCGGCCCGGTGCTGATCGACATCCCGAAGGATGTGCAGATCGCCGAGACGGAGTACGAGCCGGCCGCCGGTGAGGCGCTGATTCCCAAGCTCTCCATGAAGCACCCGACGGTGCAGCTTCGTCTGGAGGGCGAGGCGCTGGAGCGCTACAAGGTGAAGGCCGCGCCCCGGCTGGAGCAGGCGGCCCGGCTGATTGCCGAGGCGCAGAAGCCGCTGATTTACTGCGGCGGCGGCGTGATTCTCTCCGGCGCGGAACGGGAGCTGGCGGCGTTTGCCGATCTGGTGGATGCGCCGGTGGTCTCCACGCTGATGGGGCTGGGCGCCGTTCCAGCGGACAACCCGCGCATGCTGGGCATGCTGGGCATGCACGGCACGCACGCGGCGAACATCGCCATGCAGCGCTGCGATTTGCTGATCGCCGTCGGCGTTCGCTTTTCGGATCGCGCGCTGGGCAACGCGGAGACGTTCGCGGCGCAGGCCAAGGTGCTGCATATCGACATCGACCGCGCGGAGATCAACAAAAACGTTTCCACCACGCTGCATATCACCGGCGACGCGCGCGTGGTGCTCGAGCTGCTGCTTTCGCGCGTGGCGCAGAAGGCCAACGGGCAATGGATGCAGCAGGCGCGGAGCATGATGGAGGAATACCTGAGCGACGAGCTGTTCGAGCCGCGCAAGATCCTCCGCCAGATGGCCGCAATCGCCCCGGAAATCACCGTGGCGACGGACGTTGGCCAGCACCAGATGTGGACGGCGCAGCATTTCCCGTTCCTGCATCCGCGCCAGTTGATTACCAGCGGCGGTCTGGGCACGATGGGCTTCGGTCTCGGCGCGGCGATGGGCGCGGCGGCGAGCGACCCGGCGGGCAGGCCGGTGGCGCTGGTCACGGGCGACGGCTCGTTCCGCATGAATCTGACCGAGCTTTCCACCATCGGGTATTACGGCATTCCGGTGATCGTCGTCATCTTCAACAACGGCACGCTGGGCATGGTGCGCCAGTGGCAGACGCTGTTCTTCGGCCACCGCTACAGCCAGACGACGCTCGACCGCGGGCCGGATTTTATGAAGCTGGCGGCGGCCTACGGGCTCTCCGGCGCGCGGGTGAACGCGGTGGAGACGTTTGCGGCGGCGTTCAAGGCGGCCGTCGAGAAGCGCGAGCCCTGCATCATCGAGTGCATGCTGGATATTGACGAGATGGTTGCGCCGATGGTCGCGCCCGGCTCGCCGATCGACTCGTTCTGCCTGAATTGACGGAGGTGACGGCTTATGGTGATGAACCCCGACAAATTGCGCCGCTACACCGTCGGCGTATTGGTTTCCAACGAGCCGGGCGTGCTCTCCCGCGTGTCCGGCCTGTTCTCCCGGCGCGGCTTCAACATCGAGAGCCTCGCCGTCGGCCCGACGCAGGATCGCGAGGTCTCCCGCATCACGATCGTGGTGCTGGGCGACGACGCGCACATCGAGCAGCTGGTGCAGCAGCTCTACAAGCTGATCTGCGTGCAGAAGGTGCAGGTGCTCAGCAATAAAAACGACGTGGAGCGCCAGCTCCTGCTGGTCAAGGTCGCCGCGGGCGTGAAGGAACGCGAGGGGCTGATGCGGCTGGTGGATATCTTCAAGGCGAAGGTGCTGGACGTGACCAAATCCTCGATGATTCTGGAAATCACGGGTGACAACGACAAGATCACCGCGATGATGCGGCTGCTGGAGGATTACGGCATACTGGAGCTGGTTCGCACCGGCGTGGTCGCGCTCGAACGCGGCGACGAAGTGATGAGTTCAGATATATTTGACTAAACCAACGAAGCCAAACAACAAATCCAAAAAACAAACGGAAAAGACGGACAAGGAGGAAAAATACAATGGCACAGATGTTTTACGCGCAGGATTGCAACCTCGAATATCTGATGGGCAAAAAGATTGCCATCGTCGGCTACGGCTCGCAGGGACACGCGCACGCGCTTAACCTGCGCGATTCCGGCTGCGACGTGGTCGTCGCGCTGTATGAGGGTAGCAAGAGCTGGAAGAAGGCCGAGGCGGCCGGGCTGACCGTTATGACCACGGCCGAGGCCGCCAAGGTCGCCGATATGATCATGATCCTCATCAACGACGAGAAGCAGGCGGCGATGTACCACAAGGACATCGAGCCGTATCTGCGCCCCGGCATGATCCTCGCGTTTGCGCACGGCTTCAACATCCACTTCGGCTGCATCAAGCCGCCGAAGGACATCGACGTGGTGATGATCGCGCCGAAGGGCCCGGGTCACACCGTCCGCAGCCAGTATCTGGAGGGCAAGGGCGTGCCCGACCTCGTCGCCGTCTATCAGGACGCCTCCGGCAAGGCGCAGGATTACGCGCTGGCGTATGCGGCGGGCATCGGCGGCGCGCGCGCCGGCATCCTCAAGACGACCTTCCGCGAGGAGACCGAGACCGACCTGTTCGGCGAGCAGTGCGTCCTCTGCGGCGGCGTGACCGCGCTGATGAAGGCGGGCTTTGATACGCTGGTGGAGGCGGGCTATCAGCCGGAGAACGCCTATTTCGAGTGCATCCACGAGATGAAGCTCATCGTCGATCTCATTTTCGCGCACGGCTTTGCGGGTATGCGCTATTCCATCTCCAACACCGCCGAATACGGCGATTACGAGATCGGCCAGCGCCTGATCACCGAGGAGACCAAGAAGGAGATGAAGAAAGTGCTCACCGAGATTCAGGACGGCACCTTCGCCCGCAACTGGCTGCTCGAAAACCAGAGCGGCTGCGTCCACTTCCTCGCCAAGCGCCGCATCGAGGCGGGCAGCCAGCTTGAGGAAGTCGGCAAGGATCTGCGCGGCAAGATGAGCTGGGGCACGAAAGTGGAGGAGCTGTAAGATGGCAGTCAGTGATCGCGTGAAGAGCGGCCCGGAGAAGGCACCGCATCGTTCCCTTTGGAAGGCGCTCGGCCTGACCGACGAGGAACTGAAGCTCCCGCTGATCGGCGTGGTCAGCGCGAAGTCGGAGTGCGTGCCGGGGCACAACCACCTGAACAACATCGCGCAGGCCGTCAAGGACGGCATCCGTCTGGCGGGCGGCGTGCCGGTCGAATTCCCGGCCATCGGCGTGTGCGACGGCATCGCCATGGGGCATGTCGGCATGAAGTATTCCCTCGCCTCCCGCGAGCTGATCGCCGATAGCTGCGAGTCGATGGCGATTGCCCACGGCTTTGACGGCATGGTGTTCATCCCGAACTGCGACAAGATCGTGCCCGGCATGCTGATGGCGGCGCGCCGCCTCAACCTGCCCGCCATGGTCATCTCCGGCGGCCCGATGATGCCCGGCCGCATGCCCGGCGGCAGCGGCGACATGGATTTGAACTCCGTGTTCGAGGCGGTCGGCGCGTATAAGGCGGGCAAGATGGACGACACGCAGCTCAACGCGGTGGAATCCGCCGCCTGTCCGGGCTGCGGAAGCTGCTCCGGCATGTTCACCGCGAACTCCATGAACTGCATCACCGAGGTTATCGGCATGGCGCTGCCGGGGAACGGCACGATTGCCGCCGTGGACGCGGCGCGCATCCGTCTGGCCAAAAAGACCGGCATGCGGGTCGTCGAGCTGGTTCGGGAGGGGTTGACCCCGGAGAAGATTATGACCGAATCCGCGTTCCGCAACGCGCTCTGCCTGGATATGGCGCTGGGTTGCTCCACCAACACCGTGCTGCATCTGCCCGCCATTGCGCACGAGGCCGGGATCGACTTCGACCTCAACTGGGTCAACGAGGCGAGCGCCAAGGTGCCGAACCTGTGCCATCTCGCGCCGGCCGGCCATCACCACGTCATCGACCTGCATCTGGCGGGCGGCGTGATGGGCGTGCTCAGCGAGCTCAAGGGGCGCGGCCTGCTCGACGAAAATGCGCTGACCGTCTCCGGCATGACGCTGGGCGAGGAGATCAGCCTGAGCAAAAACTACAACCACGAGGTCATCCGCCCGTTCGACGAGCCGTATTCCCCGACCGGCGGCCTGATGATCCTGCGCGGCAACCTCGCGCCGGACGGCGCGGTCGTCAAGCGCAGCGCCGTCGCCAAGGAGATGCTCGTTCACGAAGGCCCTGCCCGCGTGTTCAACAGCGAGGACGAGGCCATCGCCGCCATTTACGCCGGTCAGATCAAGCCGGGCGACGTGGTGGTCATCCGCTATGAAGGCCCGAAGGGCGGCCCGGGCATGCGCGAAATGCTCAGCCCGACCAGCGCCATCTGCGGCATGGGGCTTGACAAGGAAGTGGCGCTCATCACTGACGGCCGCTTCTCCGGCGCAACCCGCGGCGCGGCCATCGGCCATGTTTCGCCCGAGGGCGCGAGCGGCGGCATGATCGGCCTCATCGAGGAGGGCGACGTCATCGCCATCGACATCCCAAGCGGCAAGCTCGAATTGAAGGTGGACGACGCGACGCTCGCCAAGCGCCGCGAGGCGTGGGTCTGCCCGCCGCCGAACGTCACCAAGGGCTATCTGGCGCGCTACGCGAAGCTGGTTTCCAGCGCGAATAAGGGCGCCGTCGTCGAATAAACCGTTTTTCAAACACAATAATCAGCAGATCGGGCCGCTTCGCTCGCCGGAAGGAGAGGAGGCGGCCTCTTTCTTTTCTTTTTTTCCCGTTCCTGCCCTTTTTTGCGGCCGGAACGCGGTGAAAGCGAAAAAGAAAGACGGAGCGCCGACAGAACCCCGCCCGACGCGCTTTTGACGCTTGCCCTTTTTTCGGGTTCATGGTATACTATACTCTGAAAAAATGGCGGAGTGCGCCGTTTGTGAAACGATAAAGGAAGTGCCCTTTTGCAAGGCGAAGAAATCAGGGCGGCGCAGGCCGCGTTTTCCCTCCCGGACCCGAGGGAGTTGAACCCGCTCCAACTGGCTTACGTCGGCGACACGCTGCACGATCTGTACGTCCGCAGCCTGCTGGTTTCCAGAAAGATGAGCGTCGGGTCGATGCACAAACAGGCGGTGCGGATGGTTAGCGCGGCGGCGCAGGCGGCGATGCTGACGGCGATTGAGAACGAGCTGACCGAGCAGGAGGCCGACGTCACGCGGCGCGGCCGCAACGCGCAGGCCAAGCACGCCGCGCCGAAGCACGCCGATCCGGCGGATTATGCGCACGCCACGGGGCTGGAGGCGCTCTGGGGCTATCTCTACGTGACCAACCAGACCCAACGGCTCGACGAGCTGATTACCCTTGCGATTGCACGCACGGAGGAAATATGGCACAGGCAAAACTCAAAGTAATTCTGCTGCGCGCCACGCCCGATCCGGATGAGCTTGTCGCGCTGGGCGCGCGGCTTTGTTATGCCAGAGCGGATTTGGACGCTTTGCAGCAGAAGGTAGAGAGCGGCGACCAGCGCGGCTTTGTGGAGCGCGTGATGCAGCGCGGCCATCTCTCCGTGACCGAACACGCGAGCTTCACCTTCGCGGTGGAGGGCGTGAGCCGCGCGCTGCTGGCGCAGCTTACGCGGCACAGAATCGCGTCGTTCTCCGTGCAGAGCCAGCGCTATGTCTCCATGGCCGACGGCTTTGACTACGTGATTCCCCCGGCCATCGAGGCGCTGGGCGAGGACGAGCGGCAGGAATTCATCCGCCAGATGGAGACCATGCACACATGGTATTGCCACTGGCAGGAAAAGCTGGGCGGGGCGAAGGAGAGCGCGAACGAGGACGCGCGCTTCGTGCTGCCCAACGCCGCCGCGACGCGCCTGGTGATGACGATGAACGCGCGGGAGCTGATGCACTTTTTCTCGCTGCGCTGCTGCAACCGCGCGCAATGGGAGATTCGCGAAATGGCATGGCAGATGCTCGCCCTGTGCAAGCAGGCCGCGCCCGCGCTGTTTGAACACGCGGGACCCGCGTGCGTATCCGGCGCATGCCCGGAGGGCAAAAACACCTGCGGAAAAGCCGCCGAAGTGCGCGAAAAAGCAGGCAATTTATAAAAATTTGACCGAGACAGACCACCCGCCCGAATGAGAAAGGAAACCATTATGGCATACTACGATCAGTTTACGAAAAAGCCCCGCAGCCCGCGCGACGACTGGCGCGACGACGAGGAGACCCTGCGCCCGGAGCGCGACGGCGAGCAGAACCGCCGTCCGTATGGCGGCCGCCCGAACAACGGAGAGCGCCGTCCGTATGGCGAGCGCCCGAACAACGGAGAGCGCCGCGCGTATGGCGAGCGTTCGAATAACGGGGAGCGCCGCGCGTATGGCGAGCGTTCGAATAACGGGGAGCGCCGCGGGTATGGCGAGCGCCCGAACAACGGAGAGCGCCGCGGGTATGGTGAGCGCCCGAACAACGGAGAGCGCCGCGGGTATGGCGAGCGCCCGAACAACGGAGAGCGCCGCGGGTATGGCGAGCGCCCGAACAACGGGGAGCGCCGCCCGTATGGCGAGCGCTCGAACAACGGAGAGCGCCGTCCGTATGGTGAGCGCCCGAATAACGGAGAGCGCCGTCCGTATGGTGAGCGCCCGAATAACGGAGAGCGCCGCCCGTATGGCGAGCGTCCGATGACGCCGCCCGCTCCGCAGGAGGAAGAGACGAGCAACCTGCTCGTCGGCCGCAACCCCATCCGCGAGGCGCTGAAGGCGGGGCGCGACATGGAGAAGCTGCTGGTCGCGAAGGGCGAGCTCATCGGCTCTGCCCGCGAAATCGTCGCGATGGCGCGCGAGCAGAAGGTCATCGTGCAGGAAGTGGACAGGGCGCATCTGGACGCGATGGCGCCCGGCCATCAGGGGCTGATCGCCGTCGTTTCCGCGTATGCGTATCAGACGGTGGACGACATGCTGGCGCTGGCCAAGGCGCGCGGCGAAGCGCCGTTCCTCGTCATCCTCGACGGCGTGACCGACCCGCATAACCTCGGCGCGATCATCCGCAGCGCGGAGTGCGCGGGCGCGCACGGCGTGATTATCCCGGAGCGCCGCGCGGTGGGGCTGACCCCGGCGGCCGTCAAGGCGAGCGCGGGCGCGGTGGAATATCTGCCGGTCGCGCGCGAGGTGAATCTGACCCGCACGATCGAGCGCCTCAAGAAAGAGGGAATCTGGATCTACGGCACGGCGATGAACGGCGAGGATTACCGCAAGGTCGATTTCTCCGGCCCGAAGGCGCTGGTCATCGGTTCGGAGGGCGAGGGCATGAGCCGACTGGTCGGCGAGAGCTGCGATAAGGTGGTCACCCTGCCGATGAAGGGCAAGATCGAATCCCTCAATGCGTCCGTGGCGGCGGGCATCCTGCTTTACGCCATGATGGACGCGAAGTGAGATGAAGCCCCTGCTGCTGGTGGACGGCTACAACGTCATCGGTGCGTGGAGCGTGCCGCGCGAGGAGCACCTGAGCATTGAGCAGGCCAGAGAGCGGCTCGTCCACCTGATTGCCGATTACGCGGGCTATTCCGGCGAAGAGGTGATCGTCGTTTTTGACGGCCACTATACCGACCGCCCCACGCGCTCGCGCACGATGATGCACGGCGTGGAGGTCGTCTTCACCAAGCACGCCGAAAGCGCGGACAACTACATTGAGGCGGCCTGCGACGCCGCGCCGAAATGGCGGCGGGTTCGCGTGGCGACCAGCGACGCGGTCGAACAGACGGTGACGCTCGGGCGCGGCGCGGAGCGCATCTCCTCAAGGGAGTTTTTGATCGAAATTACGCAGACCCGACAGACCGGACGGGTGCGCATGCGGGAGGAAAAGGTCTCCCGCGGCGACATCTTTTCCCGGCTGCCGCCCCATCAGCGCGAAATCTTTGAGCGGATGCGCCGGGGCGAGGAATGAGCAGGGAGGAAGCCATGCACCACGACTTTGACGGCATGACCGATGAGGAAATCGCCCTGCTCGCGCAGCAGGGAGACGCGGACGCATCGGAATATCTGCTTAACAAGTACAAGAACTTCGTCCGATCCAAGGCGCGATCCTACTTTCTGGTCGGCGCGGATCACGAGGACATCGTGCAGGAGGGCATGATCGGCCTGTTCAAGGCGTTCCGCGATTTCAGGCCGGATAAGCTCGCCTCCTTCCATGCCTTTGCCGAAATCTGCGTCACCCGCCAGATCATTACCGCCATCAAGACCGCGACGAGACAAAAGCACATCCCGCTCAATTCCTACGTGTCGCTCAACAAGCCGATTTACGAGGAGGAGAGCGACCGAACGCTGATGGACGTCATCACCGAAGGGCGCAGCGCCGACCCGGAGGAGCTGCTCATCGGCCGGGAAAGCTACGTGAGCATCGAAAGCCGCATCGACGAGGCGCTTTCGCCTCTGGAGCGCCGGGTTTTGGCGGCGTATCTGGACGGAAAGAGCTATCAGGAGATCGCGCAGATGCTCGACCGCCACGTCAAGAGCATCGACAACGCGCTCCAGCGGGTCAAACACAAGCTCGAAAAGCTGATGGCCGAGCGCGGAAACTGACGCGCATACGGGCTGAAAACCGGGACGTTCCTTCTTTCAAACGGGAAAAACGGCTGACCCTGCAAAACTCGAGAGGTTTTTGCAGGGAAAAATGCGCCGAGATATTGACATTTTCTCCGGATTTGGATAGAATATGGATGAGTAAACCGGTTGACAGCCATTTGCAGGTGTAGTTTAATGGCAGAACTTCAGCTTCCCAAGCTGACCGCGTGGGTTCGATTCCCATCACCTGCTCCAACGCGACCACCGACAATTCGGCGGGCCGCATTAAACTGTCAGCCGAAATTATCGAGGAGGTTATTCCAATGGCGAAGCAAAAGTTTGAGCGCACCAAGCCGCACGTCAACATTGGCACCATC
>ERZ827150.2942-NODE-2942-length-17413-cov-130.800265_pt1 | contig 17413 bp, 10 predicted proteins | sample MGYA00519779_ERZ827150 | MGnify/ENA primary metagenome ERZ827150 (study PRJEB31778, sample SAMEA3449267) | human gut metagenome | biome: human gut; feature: human-associated habitat; material: faeces | place: United Kingdom | collected 2010/2012 ...
ATCTGTGCGTCTTCCTGATGAACAACTACTCGGGCAACGAGACGGTGAATGCCGGTACGGGCAAGGAGATGACGATCAAGGCGCTGACCGAACTGGTCGCCAAGGTAATCGGCTATAAGGGCGAGATTCGCTGGGACCCCTCGATGCCGAACGGCACGCCGCGCAAGCTGCTTGACGTCTCGAAGGCCACGGCGCTGGGCTGGACCTACAAGACCGAGCTCGAGGATGGCATCCGCCTCGCCTACAAGGATTTCCTGGAGAACCCGATGCGGGCCGAGCGATAATCGGCAAGGCTTATGGCAACTAACAATCGCTACTGCGTCATCATGGCCGGCGGCATCGGCAGCCGCTTCTGGCCAGCCAGCCGACGCCGCCTTCCCAAGCAGTTCCTCGACATTCTGGGCACCGGAAAGAGCTTCATCCGCCATACGTTCGAGCGTTTTGCACCGCTCATCCCGGCGGAGCACTTCCTCGTGGTGACGAATGCCGCCTACCGGCAGCTGGTGCTCGAGCAGCTCCCCGAGCTCCGGCCCGAGCAGGTGCTGTGCGAACCCGTCGGACGCAATACGGCCCCGTGCATCGCCTATGCGGCCTTCCGCCTCGGAGCGCTGCAGCCCGAGTCGACGATGGTCGTGGCGCCGTCCGACCACTTCATCTTCGACGAGGAGGAGTTCCGACGCAACATCACCTCCTGCATGGAGTTTGCCGAGGCGCGCGATGCGCTGGTGACCATAGGCATCCGCCCCTCGCGTCCCGATACGGGCTACGGCTATATCCAGACCGCAGCCGCCGGCGAAATCTCGCCGGTCGCCTCGTTCCGTGAGAAACCCAATCTGCAGACCGCCATGAGCTACCTGGCGGCGGGCAACTACCTGTGGAATGCCGGAATCTTCGTCTGGTCGACGCAGAGCATCCTCGCGGCGCTCGAACGCCACCTCCCGGAGGCCTACGGCCTCTTTGCTAAACGGTCCGCGGCGTTTGCCTCGCCCGACGAACGGCCGGCCGTGGAGGAGATCTTCTCGCGCTGCCCGTCGATCTCGATCGACTATGGGGTGCTGGAGCGGGCTGCCAACGTCTTTGTGCGGAGTTCGGATTTCGGTTGGAACGACGTCGGGACGTGGGGTTCGCTCTATGAGCTTTCGCCGAAGGATGCCGACGGCAACGTCGTGCCGGCCTTCTCGAAGCTCTACGACACGACCGACAGCCTGATCAAGACGGCCGGCAAGAAGGTCGTGGTAGTGGATTCGCTGCACGACTATATCGTGGTTGATACGCCGGATGCACTGTTGATCTGCCCGCGTTCGCGCGAGCAGCACATCAAACAGGTCCTCGAGGATCTCACGCCAATCGCCGACGGACGGTTCGTCTAGTTGCTCCAAATGGGTTGAAAAGGGCTGATTCCCTACCGGGGAATCGGCTTTTTTATGCATGAAACCGTCGCTTTTTCGTCGAAATCCAACCGAAACTCGGCCCGGCATACGGTGCTCGGTGAAAATATTTCGCAAAAGATTCGGTGATACTGTTCCAAATAGTGTGTCTAGGGAGGAATAAATAAAAAAGTCTACAGATTTTTTAGATTTGTAGAGGCAAACCAACAAAAAACTAAAAAAGGAGTAGACTTATGATGTTGACAAAGGAACAACTTTCCGAATTAATATGCAAACATTCGGAGCGAGAAAATGGCCTTCAGGATCTGTTGGAGATCTTATTGGAGAGTATGATGCTTTCGGAACGCCGGGAATATCTTCGAGAAAACGCTACGTCAGGGAACAAATGCAACGGCTTCCGACCGGGACATAGTTACGGTCATGGCCGTACGCTGACGTTCCGGATACCTCGAGATTGCTACGGGAATTTTCATCCCCGGATTCTGGCAATCTTGCGCCATCAGGAAGACGAATGCGAACGCCTTGCCGGAACACTGTATACGAAAGGACTTACGCAGGAACAGGTTGGCGAGGTATTCCAGGATATCTACGGCGAGCACTACAGCAAGGCGAGTATTTCGCGGATGCTGGACTATCTTCGCGAGGATGTCTCTCAATGGCTCACGCGCTCTCTGGAGGCGTATTACCCAATCGTCTTCATCGATTGCGTACACATGAAGATCCACCGCAGGCGGAGCGTAGAAACAGAAGCTTTTTATGTGGTACTTGCCGTGCGTGAAGACAAGCGGCGTGAAGTGCTGGGGATCTTCAACAAGCCCACGGAGAGTGCCTTGGGTTGGGGCGAGATGCTCACAGAACTGCAGGAACGAGGTGTTCGGAAGATTGGCCTGGTGTGTGCCGATGGGCTGAAGGGTCTGGAGGACGTCATCAGTGCGGTTTTCCCCGGAACCCCGCTGCAACGCTGTACAACGCACCTGAAACGCAATCTGCTGAGTTGCGTGCGCAACGGCGACAAGGGAGATCTGGCCGAGGATCTGCGGCAGGTCTTCCGTACAGGGGATCGCAGCTATACGGTGGAGAGAGCTTGGGAACAATGGCAGGCGCTCTGTGAGAAATGGGGGCAGGATTACCGCAGTTTTCGACGACGGGCGGAGGATCCGGCCTACAAAGCCTACTTCACCTATCTGAACTACGAGGCAAGGATTCAGTCAATGATCTACACGACGAACTGGATCGAGCGTCTGCAGAAGGATTTTCGACGGGTTACACGCATGCGGGGAGCCATGCCCAGCGAGGAGTCGGTACTGCTGCTGATGGGTAAAACGGCCATGGATAAGAAATCCTACCTGAGACCGGTGCCGCGGATCGACTTGGATTGGGAATTATTCCCCGAGTGAAGACTATAACACAAAAATTAGATCCACACGCCGCGGCGTGTGGATCTAAAAACAAGAATTGTTATATTTGCATATCTGAAGAATCTGAAGGCTCCTTCTCAGACACACTTTTTGAAACACTACCTCCGAATGCCCAGATATCGTTCCGGTTTGAGAACTTTTTTCGGCAGAAAAGCGTGCCGAATGGGGCCTGTTTGAGGGGATGATTCTACAGAATCGTCCCCCTTTTTTGTGCTTGTTAAGACCCGTTTCCGAGTGCTGGCGGATCAAATTTCGAACGGGTCTTGAGTGAAGTTGGCGAGAATTCGCCGGCTGTTGGGAATTCGGGTCGGGCCACGGTGGCCCCTGTAAAAAACGACGACTTCGGAGGAGTTTTCCACCCCCTTGCGGGCAAGCTGTTTTCTGTTACGAAATCTATTTCGCGTAACGGAAAACACAGCTTGCCGGGGGCAAAACATATAATGTTTCTGACCCCCAAAAACGGGTCGAATATCACGTCTTGTTCCCGCTTGTTCGCCGGCCAATCTGAAGAGGCGAACCGCCCGTTCCCGAAGCCGACATCGGGAACAAAACCGATCAAAAAAGGAAGGCCCGCAGGGCGTCTTATTCAAAAAGGCCGACTGACTGATTGACGTCAGTACTGACGGACTTCAGTACTGATTGACTGACTGAATTCAGTACTGACTGACTTCAGTACTGACTGAAGTCATGGCCTTACTGTTTTGCTGTTTTGTTGTTGTGTTGTTGTGTCGTTGTGTCGTTGTGTCGTTGTGCAGTTGTGTAGTTTTGCTGGCTTGCTGTTTTGTTGATATCAGTATGGGTGGGCCGATGGAGATTCCGATGCCGGGTGGAAGGTCGGAGGTTTTCCGGGACAGTGGAGGCGAAGCGGGATGCCTCTCCGAGGAGCGTACATCTCCGAGGCCGGTTGGCGGGATCGGGCAGGGTAGGGCAGCCCGCGCCGTGGAGGAGCGCGAAGGAGGTGCCTCGGGCGCGGAATCTCGGTGCCGTAACGGAGCCGGTGCGGATGGTATCCGGGTTCGGACGTCTGCCTCCATCGCGGAACTCGGCCCGGGGCGGATTTTTGACGCCGATACGCTCGCCCGCCGCCCCTGAACCCCCGACCAGTTCCGGCGCGTCGAGGAAGATCGGCGGCAAAACCGCCTGCGGCTCGATGCGCCCCGGCCCGACGGCTCGGCGGTATCTTTGCGGCCGAAGCGGATGCCATCCGCTCGTGTGAGGAGCTCCGGGAGCACCGCGGCATACCGAAATCGCTCTACCTGCTTTCCGCCCGAATGCCGATACCCCGACGTGCCCGTCCGGTTCCCGAACGGTCGTCTGAAATCTGCTCTTTCGGAGGCGTCGCACCCCCGCAACCGACGCCAACCGGTGCCACACCGACGCCAACCACTGCCATCTTCCGCTGCGGGCGAAGCAATCGGCCCCGGATAGCCTATCTTCGCCTCCAGAACCCTAAACGCTAAAATTATGGAGTACATGATGGTTGAAAAACGGAGCTACGACCGATTGGTCGCACGCATCGGCGCGCTGGCGGGCCGGGTGGCGGAGCTGTGCCGCCGGCAGGACAAGACGCTGCAGCACTGGCTCGACAACGAGGAGGTCTGCCTGCTGCTGAACATTCAGAAGCGGACGCTGCAGCGTTACCGCGAACGGGGGCTGCTGCCCTGCACGCAGATCCGCCACAAGGTCTACTACAAAACCGCGGATGTCGAGCGGCTGCTGGCCGCGTCGGCCCTTCGCAGCGGGAGCAAACGGTAAATGCGTACGGCGATGGATACCCAGTCGGTTTATCGGACGGACGAACGTCCGGAGGAGCTGCTCCGCACGCTGGAGCAGCTGGAGCGGGATCTGGACCGCTGTGTGGAGTTGAACCGCCCGATGCTGGGCGGCGAACGCTACCTGACGGATCGCGAATTGTCGGAGCGGTTGAAGATCAGCCGCCGTACGCTGCAGGAGCATCGCTCCTCGCACGAGATTCCTTATTACTGCGTCTGCGGCAAGATTCTCTACCGCGAGTCGGATATCGAGCGTTTTCTTGAGGAGCGCTACTTCGGCCCGGTGCGGCGGTAGACGACGGGACGCTGGCGGTGCTGCGGGTGGGCGGCAGGTGGCGCCGCTGGTCAGCATTGTTGGCGGCCGGATCGGAAAAAGGCGGCCCGGAATTTCCGGACCGCCTTTCGTGCGTCAACGGGTAGACCGTGGGGCGGAATTACTCCGCCTTTCGGAAGTCGATGGTGATGCTCTTGCCGTCGTACGTCCACTGCTCGCGGTCAATCTCCAAATTGTCCGGTTTCGTATCGTTGTCGAACCAGGCTGTGATTGGAAAGCTCGAAACCCCGTCTCCGGGATTGTAGGAGCAGTACAACTGCGTCAGCGCCGTATTCCGGCTCACATCCAGCGTGGTCAACTGATTGTAGTGGCATCGCAACGACGTCAGCATCGTATTCTGGCTCACATCCAGCTCCGTCAACTGATTGGAGTAGCACACCAAATTCGTCAGCGCCGTATTCCGGCTCACATCCAGCGACGTCAGTTGATTATCGTGGCAATGCAGCTCCTCCAGCGCCGTGCAGTTGCTCACATCCAGTTCCGTCAACTGATTGCCATTACAGTAGAAATACCACGCCAGTTTCGTGTTCGCACTTACATCCAGCGCCGTCAACGAATTGTCGGAGCAGTCAAACGTCACCAGTTCCGTATTCGCACGTACATCCAGCTCCGTCAACTTATTGTTGGAGCAGGACAAATCCGACAGCTTCGTGTTCGCACGTACATCCAGCTCCGTCAACTGATTGTTAAAGCAGATTAAATCCGTCAGCTCCGTGTTCCGGCTTACATCCAGCTCCGTCAACAGGTTTCTCTCGCAGTACAAATGCGTCAGTTTCGTGTTCGCGCTTACATCCAGCTCCGTCAACGAATTGTTGGAGCCCCAAATTATTATCAGTTCCGGGTTCGCGCTTACATCCAGCGAAGACAACTGATTGTCATAGCAGTACAAATACGTCAGCTCCGAGTTCGCACTTATATCCAGTGAAGTCAACTGATTGTCATTGCCGTACAAATACGACAGCTTCGTGTTCGTACTTACATCCAGCTCCGTCAACTGGTTCTCCTCGCAGTGCAAAGTTATCAGTTCCGAGTTCGCGCTTACGTTCAGCGTCTTCAATGAATTGTTGGAACAGCTCAACAACCATAGTTTCGTGTTCGCACTTACATCCAGCGACGTCAACCGATTGTATTCGCATTCCAAATCCGTCAGCGACTCAAAATACTCGATTCCTTGCAGGGAGGTCAGGGCGCCGGGCGCATCTTCAGTCCCTGAAACGTCCAGAGAGGTGATTGCGGCAATCTTTTCCATATCCTCCGGCGTGATATGTTCAGCGTCGGCAATAATACCCTGTTTTTGCAGCTCCTTTGCAAAGTCCGGGTCGAATTGGGCGGTGAAATCCGTAGCGTCGGATGCCGCCGTCTGGGTGACGGTCAGCCGCACGCTCTGTTTCCCGCAGGCAATATCGGCATAAGCCGTGCGGGCCGATGCCCGGAAATTGCGGGCGGCCGACAGTTCGACGGCCTGTTCGCCGGCCGTGCCGCTCATGGGCGTGACGGAGAGCCAGTCGGCCGAGGATTCGGCATCGTCGTACACGACCGAAAGCGTCCAGTCGGCCGTGGCGGTAAAGGCGACCGTTGCGGTCCGCTCCTCGTCGGCGTCGAGTGTGTATTCGGTCTGCTCGATGACGATTTCGGTCTGCTCGGGCTCGGGATTCGGTTCCGGCGTTGGTGCCGGATCCTCCTTGCTGCAGGCGGCAAGGGCAAGGGCGGCCGTGAGAGCCAGCCAGTAAATCGATTTCAGGGTCTTCATGGTAATAATGTGTATTTGTATTTGCAGTCGGTTCATATAACAGGAGTTGGCGCCGTTACTCCGCCTTTCGGAAGTCGAGGAAGATGTGCGAGCCGTCGTACCACCATTCGCTTATGTAAAGACTTATGTCGTTCGGGATTGAAGCGTTGTCAAACCAGGCCGTTACCGGGAAGGCCGAAACGCCGTCTCCGGGATTGTAGCTGCAATTCAGGTTTCCCAATTCCGTGTTCCGGCTGATATCCAGCGTTGTCAGCTCATTGTAGTCGCAGAACAACGTTGTCATTTCCGTATTTTTGCTCACGTCCAGTGCAGTCAGCTTGTTGTCGGAGCATTCCAGATGCCACAGCTCCGCCTGGGTACTCACGTCCAGTGTCGTCAGCTGGTTGCTGTTGCATTCTATCCAATCCAGCTCGGGATTGCTGTTCCCATTCAGCGACGTTAACTGATTGTTGTTGCAGTACAACGTACTCAGTTTCGCGTTGTGGTTCAAATCAAGCTCTGTCAGCTGATTGTCGTTGCATTCCAGACTTCGCAACTCATAAATCTGGCTCAAATCCAGCTCTGTCAGTTTGTTGGAGGAGCACCACAACCAGGTCAGCGCCGGGTTCTGTGTCAGACTCAACTCAGTCAACTGATTGTTGTTGCACCTCAACTGCTCCAATTTGGCATTTTTGCTCACATCCAGCGACGTCAACTGATTCCCGTCGCAGTTCACGTCCGTCAGTTCCGCGTTTTGGCTCAAATCCAGCGCTGTCAACCGATTGTCGGGGCAAACCAATGAAGTCAACTCTGTAAGGTGACGGATATCCAGCTCCGTTATCTGATTGGAGCTGCACTGCAGTATCGACAATTCCGAATTGTGGCTCACATCCAGCGTCGTCAATCCGTTGGAGACACAGGACAAGAACCGCAGACTTGTGTTTTTGCTCAGGTCCAGGGTCCTCAATGGATTGGAGTTGCTCCACAACGTACCCAGTTGGGTATTATGGCTCAAGTCCAGCGCGGTCAATTGGCAGTCGCTGCAGGAGATGTACAACAGTTCCGTGTTTTTGCTCACATCCAGCGTCGTCAACGGATTGTTGCCGCAGATCAGGTCGGTCAGCACCGTGTTCTGACTCACGTCCAGCGTCGTCAACTGATTGTTGCTGCAGTCCAACTCCGTCAGCACCAGGCTCTGACTGATGTTCAGCTCTGTCAGCTGATTGTACTCGCAGTACAACTTCAACAGCGCCGTGTTCACATTCAGCGTCGTCAGCTCATTGCTGCCGCAGTACAACTCCGTCAGCGCCGTATTCTGACTCACATCCAGCTTCGTCAACGAGTTGGCGCTGCAGTCCAACTCCGTCAGTGCCGTGTTCTGACTTAAGTCCAGCTCCGTCAACTGATTGTACCCGCAGTACAACGTCGTCAGTGACGTGAAATGTTCAATTCCCCGCAAGGAGGTAATCGGGCCCGGGTTATCTCCTTCCCCCCAAACATCGAGTTCGGTGATTGCGGCCAGGTCGGCCGTCGAAATATTTTCCGCATCGGAGATGTACCCTCTTTCCTGCAATACCTGGGCGAATACCGGGTCGAAGTCGGAGGTAACGATTTTTGCCGAAGCGAGGTCATCCTTCTCGCACCCCGCAAAGGCAAGGAGGGCAAACAGGGTCAAAAGGTAAAGATGTTTCATATGCGTGCGTTTTTTGTGTGTATGCGTTGCTTGTATTCCATATGCGGCAGGCAGGACGGTTTTACAGCGTGACCGACCTCCAAACAAGGGCGGTTTGTGGGGGTGTATGATTGGGTATATGGAGTGTGTGTTGCCGGAAGAGGGGTGTCCGAAGGGGACATTGGCCTATTAAAGATAGGTAAAAAAATCGAGATTCCCGCCTCCGGGTGGGGTCCGGAGCGGTGAATTTGCCGGAAAATTCAATTTTTGTCGTTTAGGCAAGCCTAAATTGTCGTTTAGATAAATTCGAATTGTCGTTTAGATAAATTCGAATTGTCGTTTAGACAAGTTTTGTCGTTTAGACAAGTTTTGTCGTTTAGACAAGTCTGAAAACCGGTTCCGCAGCCTGGCACGGAGGCCGCATTTGCATGGGCGACACGCCCGGAAACAGATGCTGGAGGAGCCCACGCCGTCGGAGGGCGGCGGGTTCCTCAGACCGTCACCCCCGCCTGTCATGCAAAGGGCCCGGTCCCCATAAGGAGACCGGGCCCAGTTTACACCCTTTGGCGGAGAGAGAGGGATTCGAACCCCCGGAGCCTCGCAGCTCAACGGTTTTCAAGACCGCCGCAATCGACCACTCTGCCATCTCTCCGGGCACAAAAATAGTACGGTTTTTCCATTCCGCCAAATCTCCGGCGCCATTATTTCGCTGCAACTGAGCCCGGAGAGGCACCCTGCACGACAATTTTGCGGGCCCGGTTTCCGCTTTCGCGCGAAAAGTCCTATCTTTGCTCAATCCGACAGGTATCGGACTGCTGCCCGTGCACGCGTTCCCAACAAAGGCCGCGGCACGGCGCACTCCCCCACCATCGGACGGTCAGGTTAATGATTTACCCCGACTCGGCACGAAGGCGCACTTCCGCGCCCCCTTACGCCGCTGCCGGAGGACAAAACGAGCAACACGAACGATGCCACCCATTTCCCAACGTGCGGAGCTGATGCCGGCTTCGCCCATCCGCAAACTCGTGCCGCTGGCCGAAGCGGCCAAGGCGCGCGGCACGAAAATCTACCACCTCAACATCGGCCAGCCCGACGTACCCACGCCGCAGGTCGGCCTCGACGCACTGCGCCACATCGACCGCACGGTACTCGAATACAGCCCCAGCGACGGCTACCGCTCGCTGCGCGAGAAGCTGGTCGAGTACTACGCCCAGTACCAAATCAAGCTCTCGCCCGACGAAATCATCGTCACCACGGGAGGCTCCGAGGCGGTGCTCTTCGCCTTCATGTCGTGCCTCAACCCGGGCGACGAAATCATCGTCCCCGAGCCGGCCTATGCCAACTACATGGCCTTTGCCATCTCGGCCGGTGCGGTCATCCGCCCCGTCGTTTCGACCATCGAGCAGGGCTTTGCGTTGCCCGACATCGCCGAATTCGAGCGGCTCATCAACGAGCGCACGCGCGGCATCCTGATCTGCAACCCCAACAACCCCACCGGATACCTCTACACGCGCAAGGAGATGGACCGCATCCGCGACCTGGTGAAGCGCTACGACCTCTTCCTCTTCTCGGACGAGGTCTACCGCGAATTCATCTACACGGGGTCGCCCTACATCTCGGCCTGCCATCTGGAGGGCATCGAGGAGCACGTCGTGCTGATTGACTCCCTCTCGAAGCGCTACTCCGAGTGCGGCATCCGCATCGGTGCGCTCATCACCAAGAACCGCAAGCTGCGCGACGCGGTGATGAAGTTCTGCCAGGCGCGCCTCTCGCCCCCGCTGCTGGGGCAGATTGTCGCCGAGGCCTCCATCGACGCGCCGCGCTCCTACAGCGCCGAGGTCTACGAGGAGTACATCGAGCGGCGCAAGTGCCTCATCGACGGGCTCAACCGCATCCCGGGCGTCTACTCCCCCATCCCCATGGGTGCCTTCTACACGGTGGCCCGCCTGCCGGTCGAGAACAGCGACGACTTCTGCGCCTGGTGTCTGAGCGACTTCAGCTACGAGGGCGAGACCGTCATGATGGCCCCCGCCTCGGGCTTCTACTCCGACCCCGCCTACGGCCGCAACGAGGTGCGCATCGCCTACGTGCTGAACAAGCGGGACCTCACGCGCGCCCTCTTCCTGCTCGAAAAGGCGCTCGAGGCCTACAACAGCCGCAAATAGCCGAAGCCCCGCCCTCCCCGCCGGAGCGGCGGCAGCAAGTTTTCCGACAAGGGTCGCACACCGAAGTGCGGCCCTTGCCTTTGTCCGTACCTTTACTCAGACGTTGCCCGGCCGCCCCGATGCGGAACGCAGCCGCTCCGTTACCCCACACGGCCGCTCCGATGCGGAGCGTGTGCTTCCTCCTACCCCTCTTACCTCGCCTACCCCGCCCGCGGCCCGTCTTTACCCTGTTGCCGTCCTGCCGCTCTCCCGCCGCCCCGCTGTCCCGGCACAATCAATTGCGGCAGCAGCCACGCCGGTCGTCCGACCCGACATACCGGCCAATGTTCTACCGTTTATTCCAATTTCTAAGACTTTCCGACCAATTTCTTTGGGGCGCACGGATTGTTTTCCTACCTTTGCCGCCGTTGCTGCGCGCCCCGCAAGGGCCCGCCAAGTATTAACCTAAACCATTTGACATGAAAAAAGTCCTCCTCCTTCTGGCCGCCACGGCGGCAACGCTCGCGGCCTCGGCCGAAGGATACCAGGTAAACAACCTCTCCTCGAAGCAGAACGGTATGGGACACGTCGGTACGGCCATGAAGCTCAACTCCGAGTCCGTGTGGTTCAACCCTGCCGCCGCTGCCTTCCAGCAATCGAAATTCGACATCTCGGTCGGCATCACGGGCATCGCCTCGAAGGCCACCTACACCTCGCTGCCCGACTACACGGGCGCCACGCCCCAGCGCCACTTCACCTCGGACAACAAAATCTCGACGCCCCTCTACGCCTACATCAACTACAAGCCGCTCGACTGGATGTCGGTGGGTCTGGCCTTCAACACCCCCTTTGGCTCCTCGATGAACTGGGGCGACAACTGGGCGGGTGCCCATCTGGTGCAGTCCATCAACCTCTCGGCCTACAACCTCCAGCCGACCGTCGGCTTCCGCATCGGCAAGCACATCTCGGTGGGCGCCGGTCTGATGATGACCTGGGGTACGTTCGACCTCTCGCGCTCGCTGCTCCCCGTCGGGGCCGACAACGCCCAGAACCAACTGCTCATGGGGGCGCTGCAGACGGCCATGCCGACGCTGCCCAACATCTTCGAGATGGCCGGCGACCGAAGCCTCATGTCGCTCGCCCTCAAGGGAGACGCCAAGATGGCCGTCGGCGTCAACGCCGGCATCATGTGGGACATCAACGAGCAGTGGTCGCTCGGCTTCACCTACCGCTCGAAGCTGCGCATGAAGGTCAACTCGGGCTCCATCGCCCTCAAGACGATTGACGACCCCGCCATCGGTCAGATTCTCGGTCAGCTGCTCCAGGCTCCCCAGTTCTCCACGCTGCAGAACCTCTCCTCGGCCGTGGTAAAGACCGAACTTCCGCTCCCCGCCTCGCTCACGTGGGGCGTCAGCTTCCGCCCGACGCCGAAGTGGGAGTTTGCCGTCGACCTGCAGTATGTCCTCTGGAGCGCCTATGACCGGCTCGACGTCGAGCTCGTCAATCCGACCGACAACACGACCGTCATGACGCTGGCCAGCGACAAGAACTACTCCAACACGCTGGCGGTCCGCATCGGCGGCCAGTACCGCGTCTGCGATTTTCTGACAGCGCGCATGGGTATGTACGTCGACGAGAGCCCCGTGAGCAGCGACTACCTCAATCCCGAGACCCCCTCGATGACCAAGCTGGCCTACACGGTCGGTCTGACGCTGCGTCCGACCCGCTGGCTTGACATCGACCTGGCCTACGGCTACGTCAACTCGGCCGACCCCGAGCGCACGGGCTCCTACCCCTACACCAACTCGGTGCTCGAGTTGGCAGGCGTCGGCGCCGCCCAGGCAACGACCGACTTCTCGGGCAACTACACGGCCCGCGCCCACACCTTCTCGCTCGGTCTGAACTTCCGTTTCTGAAAGCCGGAATATTTTACTATCTTTGCGGTGCGCTTCGCCCCAATGCGGGAGGAGCACACCGCAATCGTTTTGCAGGGCCCTATAGTTCAAGGGATAGAACGAGGGTTTCCTAAACCCTAAATCCGCGTTCGAGTCGCGGTGGGGCTACCAGGCCGGCGGCCGGAGTTTTTCCAGCAGGAGAACTCCGGCCGCACTGTTTTTGGGGCTGAGACAGAGCGAGGCGGCGCTGTGTCGAAAGAAGACGCGCCCACTGGCTCTCCCCCCTTTCCGACACCACCCTCTCCGCCGCGGCAAGCAGCTGCTTCCCCGGCGAAAGCCCGCCTTCGGGCACAACTTTTGCCCCTCACCGTCGTCGCCTTCCCGGACAGGCGGTCGGGCCCGGCAAAAATCTCGCACCCCGCATGGCTTTTTGCCCCCGCCTTTTCGTATCTTTGCAGCCGGAAAACACACGAAGAAATGGAATCGCTCAAAGAGTTGTACAAAATCGGGAACGGCCCCTCGAGCAGCCACACGATGGGGCCCAAGAAGGCGGCCGAGCAGTTCGCCGCACGCGGCAACCACGCCGACGCCTTCCGCGTAACGCTCTACGGCTCGCTCGCCGCCACGGGCAAGGGCCACCTGACCGACGTGGCCATCCTCTCGGTACTCCAGCCCATCGCGCCGACCGAAATCGTCTGGCGCCCCGAGACGGTGCTCTCCTTCCACCCCAACGGCATGCTCTTCGAGGCGCTCAGCGGGGGCAAGGTCATCGACAGCTGGACGATTTTCAGCATTGGCGGCGGCGCGCTGGCCAACGAGGAGACTACCCGCGAGGAGCCGCGCAGCATCTACCCGCTGACGACCATCAACTCCATCAAGGAGTGGTGCTACCACGAGGGTAAGACCTACTGGGAGTATGTCAACGACTGCGAGGGGCCCGAAATCTGGGACTACCTCGACACCATCTGGGAGCAGATGTGCAAGACCATCCAGAACGGACTGAACAACGACGGCGTGCTGCCGGGCGGTCTGAAGGTGGCGCGCAAGGCGAGCACCTACTGGGTCAAGTCGAAGAGTTACACCGACTCGCTCAAGTCGCGGGCAAAAATCTACGCCTATGCGCTGGCCACCTCCGAGGAGAATGCCGCCGGCGGTACGGTTGTCACGGCTCCGACGTGCGGCTCGAGCGGCGTCGTTCCGGCGGTGCTCTACCACCTGGCCACCTCGCGCGACTTCCTGCGCATCCGCATCCTGCGGGCGCTGGCCACGGCGGGGCTCTTCGGCAACATCGCAAAGACGAACTCCTCCATCTCGGGCGCCGAGGTAGGGTGTCAGGGCGAGGTGGGCGTCGCCTGCGCCATGGCTGCGGCTGCGGCCTGCCAGCTCTTCGGCGGCACCCCTTCGCAAATCGAGTATGCCGCCGAGATGGGGCTCGAACACCACCTCGGACTGACGTGCGACCCCGTCTGCGGACTGGTGCAGGTCCCCTGCATCGAACGCAACGCCATTGCGGCGGCCCGCGCTCTGGATGCCAACATCTACGCCACGCTCTCCGACGGAGCCCATCTGGTCAGCTACGACAAGGTGGTCGAGGTGATGAACGAGACGGGCCACAACCTGCCGAGCCTCTACCGCGAGACCTCCGAAGGGGGCCTTGCCAAGCGCTACTACGAGCGCATATAGGCGCCGCGGCACATTCCGGGCAGGGGGGCCAAGTCCTATCCTGTCCTCTCCGAGCCCGCACCGGACGCCCTGTCCGAATTCTCCGCGGCGGCTCCCGGGTGATTCCCGAGCCACCTACGGACGACTCCCGAACAACTCCCGGGCAACCCTACCCCCCTCCAAGCCAAGCCCTCTGCGGTCCGCCACGCATTGCATAACGCCACAAAAAAAGCCTCCTCCCCGTCCGGGGAGGAGGCTTTTTCTAAGCCCTGCGGGCTGCGGTCCCCGAAGGAACCGCCCCGCTCGCGTATGGTTAGCGCTGCGACTGCTGCTGCAGATTCTCGAGGTCGGATTTCAGACCCACCACGAGGTTGTCGTACTCGCGCAGACCCGTACCGCCCGGAATCAGGTGACCGCAAATCACGTTCTCCTTCAGATTCTCCAGCGGGTCGACCTTCGCCTGGATGGCGGCCTCGTTGAGCACCTTGGTCGTCTCCTGGAACGAAGCGGCCGAGATGAAACTCGAGGTCTGCAGTGCGGCGCGGGTGATACCCTGCAGCACCTGCGTCGAGGTTGCGGGAACGATGTCGCGCACCTGAACGAGCTTCAGGTCGCGGCGCTTGAGGCTCGAGTTCTCGTCACGCAGCTTGCGCAGCGAGATAATCTGTCCCGGCTGCAGCGACGTCGAGTCGCCGGCATCCGTAACCACCACCTTGTCGTAGAGCTCGTCGTTCACATCCATGAACTCCCACTTGTCGACAATCTGGTCCTCGAAGAAGCGCGTGTCTCCCGGGTCGATAATCTTCACCTTCGACATCATCTGACGTACGATGACCTCGAAGTGCTTGTCGTTGATTTTCACACCCTGCATGCGGTAGACCTCCTGCACCTCGTTGACGATGTACTCCTGCACACGCGTCGGGCCGAGGATGTTGAGGATGTCCGACGGAGTGATGGCACCGTCCGAAAGCGGGCTGCCGGCCTTCACGTAGTCGTTCTCCTGCACGATAATCTGACGCGACAGGGGCACCAGATAGCGCTTCACGTCACCCTGCTTCGAGGTGATGATGATTTCGCGGTTACCGCGCTTGATTTTGCCGAAGGTTACCTCACCGTCAATCTCCGACACGATGGCGGGATTCGACGGGTTGCGCGCCTCGAAGAGCTCCGTAACACGCGGCAGACCACCGGTGATGTCGCCGCCCGACTTACCGATTGCACGCGGAATCTTGATGAGGATTTCGCCCGTCTTGATTTTGGCGTTGTCCTTCACCACGACGTGGGCCGATACCGGGAGGTTGTACTGCTTGACCTCCTCGCCCTCCTTATTGACAATCTTGATGACGGGGTTCTTCGTCTTGTCCTTCGACTCGATGACCACCTTCTCCGAAAGGCCCGTCTGCTCGTCACGCTCGTCGCGGTAGGTCACACCCTCGATGATGTTCTCGTAGACGGCACGACCGTCGTACTCCGAGATAATCACGGCGTTGTAGGGGTCCCACTCGCAAATCATGTCGCCCTTCTTCACCTCGGCGCCGTCCGCCATGAAGAGCGTCGCACCGTAGGGAAGGTTGTGCGTATAGAGAACGATGTTGGTCTTCGGGTCGACGATGCGGAACTCCGACTGACGCGAGATGACGATGTCAACCGGCTCGCCGGCAGCATTCTTGCCCTTGACCGTACGCAACTCGTCGATTTCCAGACGACCCTCGTACTTCGAAACGACGTTGGTCTCGACGGCCGTACCACCGGCCACACCACCGACGTGGAACGTACGCAGAGTCAGCTGCGTACCCGGCTCGCCGATGGACTGCGCCGCGATGACGCCAACCACCTCGCCCTTCTGTACCATGCGGGCCGTGGCCAGGTTGCGGCCGTAGCACTTGGCGCAGACGCCGTGGCGCGACTCGCAGGTGAGCACCGAGCGGATTTCAACCGACTCGAGCGGCGACTTCTCGATTGCCTCGGCAATATCCTCGGTAATCTCCTCGCCGGCCTTGCAGAGCACCTCGCCCGTCAGGGGGTGGATGACGTCGTTAAGCGCCGTACGGCCCAGAATGCGGTCGTAGAGCGTCTGTACCACGTCGTCGTTGCGCTTGATGGCCGTAGCCGTCAGACCACGCAGCGTACCGCAGTCCTCCTCGTTGATAATCACGTCCTGAGCCACGTCGACCAGACGGCGCGTCAGATAACCGGCGTCGGCCGTCTTCAGGGCGGTATCAGCAAGACCCTTTCGGGCACCGTGCGTCGAGATGAAGTACTCGAGCACCGACAGACCCTCCTTGAAGTTCGAGAGAATCGGGTTCTCGATGACCTGCTGGCCACCCTCGACGCCCGACTTCTGCGGCTTGGCCATCAGACCACGCATACCGCTCAGCTGACGAATCTGCTCCTTCGAACCACGGGCTCCCGAGTCGAGCATCATGTAGACCGGGTTGAAACCGTCCTCGTCCTTGACCAGCGTATCAATCACGGCCTTCGTCAGCTTGGTGTTGATGTTGGTCCAGACGTCGATAATCTGGTTGTATCGCTCGTTGTTGGTAATCAGACCCATGTTGTAGTCCTCCATGATGGCGTCGGCACGCTCGTAACCCTCGGCCACGAGCTTCTGCTTCTCCTCGGGGATGATGACCGCGTCGAGGTTGAACGACAGACCGCCCTTGAAGGCCATGCGGTAACCCATGTCCTTGATGTCGTCGAGGAAGTTGGCCACCTTGTCGGCACCGGCCTTCTTCATCACCACGGCGATAATGTCACGCAGCGAGCGCTTGGTCAGAATCTCGTTGATGTAACCCACCTCCTTGGGAACCACCTGGTTGAAGAGGATGCGGCCGATGGTCGTCTCCTTGAGCACGCGCACGGGGTTTCCGTGCTCGTCCAGGTCGTCCACCATGCACTTGACCACGGCGTGCAGGTCGGCGCGTTTCTCGTTGTAGGCGATAATCGCCTCCTCGGGACCGTAGAAGACATGTCCCTCGCCCTTGACGCCCTTGCGCGGCTTGGTGATGTAGTACAGACCGAGGACCATGTCCTGCGACGGCACCGTGATGGGGGCGCCGTTGGCCGGGTTGAGGACGTTGTGCGAACCGAGCATCAGCAGCTGCGCCTCCAGAATGGCGGCGTTGCCCAGCGGCAGGTGCACGGCCATCTGGTCACCGTCGAAGTCGGCGTTGAAGGCCGTACATGCCAGCGGGTGGAGCTGCATGGCCTTGCCCTCGATGAGCTTGGGCTGGAAGGCCTGGATACCGAGGCGGTGCAGCGTCGGGGCTCGGTTCATCAGCACGGGGTGACCCTTGATGACGTTCTCGAGGATGCCCCAGATGACGGGGTCCTTGCGGTCGATTATCTTCTTGGCCGACTTCACCGTCTTGACGATGCCGCGCTCGATGAGCTTGCGGA
>ERZ827150.2946-NODE-2946-length-17383-cov-2.941367_pt1 | contig 17383 bp, 10 predicted proteins | sample MGYA00519779_ERZ827150 | MGnify/ENA primary metagenome ERZ827150 (study PRJEB31778, sample SAMEA3449267) | human gut metagenome | biome: human gut; feature: human-associated habitat; material: faeces | place: United Kingdom | collected 2010/2012 ...
TGCCAAAAGAGAAAGCATTTCTTTCATCAACCGGCCACCAATGCCTTTATTCCGATATTCCTCATACAAGGATATGGAAAGCGAAGGTGTCTGGTCGTCTACATGTCCGTAATCATTCATGATCCTTGTCCATACGGCACCGACCACCTTTCCGTCGCATTCAGCGACCAAGCATAAGTCGTCCGCCCGCTTACCGAAATCCTCGATATAAAGCCTCAGTTCCGGCAAATCGACAACACTTTTGGGCGGCGCCTCCACGCCTTCCGGAATGAAGATCGCCTCATAAAGGAAATCGCGCAACAAAGCGATCTCCTCCTTTCGCAGCGGACGGATAATATCTCTCATCTTTCTCTTAGACCAATCGTAATTCAACTCCACAAAACATTTTACCTTTTATTATCTCACAACCGCTGTTTCCCAAGTCGACATTGGAATTGAATAACCATAACGTGCCGCCTCATTACGAATATTCCTCATCTCTCTTTGCGCATTACTTAGCTGAACTTTCATCTGAGCCTCGCTACTGGTTCCTCCCCAATCTGAATAACCTTCTTTATTTCCATAACGATCGGTCGTTCTTATCGCGGAAAGGCTATTATATATGGACTCCGCCGAACTTGCCCATTTATTATATTGAGCCTGATACCATTCGGCAGACATTCCACCTTGCGTTCCTTGGGCAGGCTCTATCGGTGCCACATTACCACTTCCAACCCCATAGCCTTGTATAGCCGCTTCAATATTGGCTCGTTGCTCCGCATGTTTCCAAACCATCGCCTCATATTCCTCACGAGTAGTCTGGCTACATTCCAAGACAACATTATCATAAGAAACGGGATAACTAATCTCAGATAGATCAGAAGCAACAGCCACATAATTCAAACGTCCCATAAAATCCGTAAACATCACATTTCCATAAACATCCGTAAAGGCATAGACATTATACCCATTACCATCAGCACCAGCAAAAGGATAAGGCCCGACTTGAGGCAACATACCAACTTTCACATAAACATCAGGAGAATACGGAGACATATTCAGTGTCACAATCTGACCCACATATTGCTTATACTTACTGGAACTCTGTGACAAATAATTGAAGTTCACATCTAAAACCTTATCAACCTTGTAGTAAAGCTGAGAATGGGTTACAGACATCGACAAACACACAAAAAGCAAAATAAATAGAAAGATTCTTTTCATAGGGCATTTTATTTATGATTAAAGTCAACAACTATACAAAGATAAATCATCTTTTAAAACCAATCACCATTTAAACTATCCATTTTTCATTAACCTTTCTGAGGAACAAACAAGATGTTTACTTATTTAGTTTATATTAACTACGAATATTAGTTTCAGAACTACATTATCCCGTTATTCGCGGATAAAATAGAAGCATCATGAAAGGATTAACAGCGAAAGAGGAAGAGATCATGGGATTCTTCTGGGAGAAGGGCCCATTGTTCGTAAAAGAGTTATTGGCGTTCTACAGTGACCCAAAGCCACATTTCAATACGTTGTCGACCATCGTTCGGGGGCTTGAGGAAAAAGGCTATCTCTCGCACGAGGCATTCGGCAACACCTACCGCTATTTCGCCATCATATCGAACGAAGAGTTCCGGTCGCGTACGCTGAAAGGAGTCATCAGCAAATACTTCAACAACTCCTACCTGAGCGCCGTCTCCTCGTTGGTCAAGAAAGAGGAGATCTCGGTCGACGAGTTGAAACAACTCATCCAGGAGGTGGAAGACGCACATCGAAAAGCTTGACCGACCGGGTGATTTTGGACATTCAGCAAAACAATTACCGATTCGGTCAAGTCGGGAAACATCTTGTCAAATAAAAAAACAGTCCCGCAAATATCAAGGAGAATCAAGCCTTTACCTTTGCCCAAAACTTTAAAACAATATCAATTATGCGTAAAATCATTTTCTCCCTGCTCGCGGGCCTGCTTCTTGCGGCGCACGTCGATGGACAACAAGTAAAATCGCCTGAGGTTAACGGCAATCAAGTCACTTTTCGGATCAACGCACCTAAAGCGAATGAGGTCCGCATAAAAGGTTCATGGCTTCCCGACAAGGATCCAGGTATCGCCTTATCCAAAAACGAGGCTGGCGTATGGTCGGCAACCTTACAGATCAAGCAACCTGATTTACATACCTACCAATACCTCATTGACGGGACGACCGCCATCGATCCCAACAACCTTTTCCTCATCGAGGATCGCCAAGTCCATTATAGCGCCTTCTTCGTGGATGGCGAGAATACCCAGAATTATCACCCTGCCACCAAGCATGGTAACCTATCTCAAGTATGGTATCCTTCGCCAACGATCGGCTCCGAACGACGCTTGAACGTCTATACGCCCTACGGCTATGAGAACAACGACGAGCGCTATCCCGTGCTTTACCTGCTTCATCCGGGAGGAAGAGACGAGGAGAGCTGGAGCATCAGCGGACGAGTAGCCCAAATCCTGGATAATCTCATCGAAAAGGGATTGGCCAAACCGATGATTGTCGTCATGCCCAACATTAACCCCGAACAAAAAGGCTCACCCAAGTTGGGGCTTCCGGAAACAGCCCTTGACACGAAATCGCCCGACTATGCGACCCTGTTCCCCAAGAGTGTTGTCAACGACATCGTCCCATTCATTGAGAAACATTATCGTGTCCTGACCGATCCAAACTCACGGGCGATCGCCGGTCCTTCTCGTGGCGGACGTTATACCATGATGATCACGAACGAGCATCCGGAAATGTTCCAATATATTGGTGTCTTCAGCATGGGACTTCGTGATGACGACTTGAAAAACGCCGACCAGAATTTTGAACGGATCAAACAAACCTCTTACAAACTTTACTGGGTTGGTTGCGGAACGGAGGACCACCTCTTCGAGAGCGTCAACGAGCTCGACAAGGCCCTGACCCGTTTCGGCATGCGCCATACTTATGCCGTCACGTCGGGCGCACACACCTGGTCCGTTTGGCGTGATTATATCAATACGTTCTTGCCGTTACTCTTTAAATAAAAGTAAGACTACCAGCACGTTGATGACACCGAATGAAACGGATTATCAGAGATTCTATTCTATTCATCCTCCCAATCGGTGTCATCAATGTGCCTTCCATATTCTAAGCATATCTGCCTTTATCGTTCTCAACTCTTGGCCTTACTCGGCGAATACCCAAACTGTTTCTTGAAACTCCGGGAGAAACCGGCCAAAGAACTGAAGCCCACCTTATAGGCCACCTCACTCACCGTAAACTCGCCCGACTCCAGAAAATCCTTCGCCCGGTTCAGACGGTATTCCGAGAAAAAGATCTGGGGCGATTTTCCTGTCATGAGCTTAATCTTGGAATAAAGGCTACTCCGGCTGATACCGATCTCCCGTGCCAAAGAGAGGACATTATATTCCTCATCCGAGAGACGCTTGTCCAACAATTCATAAAGTTTCCCCAAGAAGGCCCGTTCACGCTCGTCAAGTGGAATTTCCTCCTCTCCACTTTCCCGGACATCCAAATTTTCCGCCGTCAACGTCCGTACGACCGGTTGTATCCGTGCCCGGTTAGCGAAAATATTCTGTACGACTGCCAACAAGTAAGAGGGATCGAAAGGTTTACCGACGTAAGCGTCGGCCCCTAAATTCAGGCCATGGATATTATCCGCCAGATCGGTCTTGGCCGTCAGGAGGATTACCGGCAGATGCCAATATTCCTCCTCCGATTTCAGTTTTTCGCAAAGCTCAAAACCATTCATTTTAGGCATCAGCACGTCGCTGATCACCATATCCGGCATCTCTTGTTTAAGACGATCCAAAGCCTCCTCGCCGTCGGCAGCGAGCGTCACCCGATAATGCGCCGCAAGTAAATCCTTAAGATAACCTCTTAATTCCGGATTATCCTCCACAACCAGCAGATGCCGGGAATCTTTTTCCGGCGATTCCTCCAGACAGACAGTATCCTCAGGAAGCGGACCGGCAGAAAAGAGCTGTTCCTCCAACTCTTCCGGCGAATAAAGAGAGGCATCGGCAGGCAACGTCACCACAAAACGACTGCCACAAGGCTCATTCGGGAACCATTCAATCGTTCCCCGATGCGCCTGGACTAAATGATAGACATAATTCAACCCGATACCAAAACCGGAAGCGCCCGGTTGACGGTGAGCCACATCCAATCGTTCATGCCTCCGGAACAGTTTAGACCTCTGATCGTCGGGAATACCAACGCCCGTATCCCGAACTTCCATCCGGACAGACTTCTCCTCTTCCCCAAAAGAGAGGACAACCTGAACCTCGCCATCTTCAGGCGTATATTTCAAGGCATTATCCACCAAGTTAAAAAGGATCTTCTCTACCTTGTCATGATCCAGACAGACATCCAAAACATCCGGAGCGACCAGATCCAGCCGGATCCGTTTCTCATGCGCGACGAATCCAAAACTATCCACCAACGTCCGGACAACAGGAACCAAATCCAACCGGGTCACCGATAACCGATCAGACAATCCTTCCGGTTGGTCCACCCGCAAAAGCTGTTCCGTCAAACGGATCAATCGCCCAATATTCTTACGGATCAAAAGAAGCAGATCCAAATCACGTCCTTTGAGCTCTCCCTTGTCCAACAGTTCCCTCAAAGGGGCATAAACCAACGACAATGGTGTCCTGAACTCGTGCGACAAATTGGAGAAAAGCTCGATCTTGGCCTCGTACAGACGCTCATTCATTCGTTTCTCACGCTCAACCAGTACCAATCTCTCCCGATTCACCTTCCAACGGACATACAATGACAACAACAGATAAGCCAACGCAAGCGACAACAGGATATAAACACCTCTCGCAAAAGCGGTATTCCACCAAGCGGGATGAATACGGACCGGAAAGGCCAACTCCTCGCCAACCCATTTCCCGTTCACATCCTGAACCCTCACCCGGAAAAGATAATCACCGGAAGGTAAATTGGTATAATGGGCAATCCTGTTTTGTCCCGCATTGACCCAATCCTTATCGTAACCCTCCAGACAATAGGAATAGCGCAGCAGGAAGCCATTCACCAGATCCCGACCGGAGTAATAAACACTCAAGAAATTCTCGTCGTACGCCAGATCCAAGCCGGAAATATCAAACGTGACAGGCTCACGATTCACCAAGACGGCATCGATCCCCAGCGGCACTTGGTCGGCCATCTGCTCCGTCAAGTCCGGACGAATAATCGACACGCCGCCATCATGACCAAAACAGAGCGTATTGTCGGGCAAACAGACGGCGCATCCCAACTCAAACTGAGCGTCACGGATAAAATTCTCATAAGCGAAACTGGTCAGGTCGCCACTCTTCTTCGAGAAACGGACAATCCCGTTCTTCATGCAAATCCAGATCGATCCCGCCTCATCCTCCAGGATCGACATGATGCTGTTGTCAGGCAGTCCATCAGTCGTGTCCAGTCGCCTCAACAATTTTCCCTCAGCCGAGAAACAGGTCAACCCCGCATCAAAAGAGCCAATCCAAACCAAGCCCTCCCAATCCACGAAAATAGCGCTCGCATTACCGATTTCCGGATAAACCGGATTCAACTCACCCGCCTCATTCACCTCAAAAATTCCCTGGTCATATGAGATCAGAAAAGTCTTTTCAAGCCTCTCCGAATAATAAGAACGCCCCCAATCATATGCAGGCTTATCCTTATAATAGGTCACCTCTCCCGATACCTGATCGATCCGCGCCCATTTCGTCTCCAACACGACCCACAATGCCCGGCTCCTTGGATCTTCCCAAATGAAACGGATCTTCTCCTTCGGTTGGAAACGATCCAAAAGCCGGACCGATCGATCAGGCTGTGCCTCATACTTCCGCAAGAGATTATCACTCGTCCAGATCCACAGACGATCCTGAAACGTAGCCATCAAGGCTTGCCGGATGGTCGTACGCCCCGAGATATCGGATGGCGTGGCGAGAACCGAATGTTTTGAGGCGGGATCGAACCAGGCAATCGCCCGTTCCGTACTCAGCCAGACCTCGCCTGAAGCGGAGCGACCAAGCGCATTGATCACCTGGCCATCCAAAGAGGGATGCACATAATGGTTCTCGAAAGCGTTGCTGACGGGAAAGACCCGAAACCCCTTATTCGCCGGAGCCAACCAGATCGTCTGGTTGGGATCGACGTAACAAAAGCAACGGTCGACGCCACTGAACCGCTTCTGATGGACCACCTGACGTATCTCATCCCGATCCGGAGAATAGACGAACAAGCCCAATCCCTGAATACCAAACAAAAGATAATCTGCTTGAGGAACATGACGCATAAAAAGAATCTTATGTCCTGCCACCAAACGGGACAAACTTGCGCCTGACGCCACGAACTTCTGACGGTCAACGTCAAAACAGGAAACCGCCCGGTCGGTAGCGAGCCAAAGATCTCCATCGCCCGACTCCGCCAAACTTATGATCGTACCCGGAACCGTCACCTCATACTTCGCTCGAAGACCCAGATCCGCACCAAAACGCCAAACCGAACGGGTTGACTCCGAGACAACCCAGATCTCACCGGAAACCGTCGCCAGTAAAACCCTGGACCGACTGATCGCATCATCATCAATGGAAGCCATCACCTGCCGACTCGCCCGATTCAAGACTGAAAAGCCTTTCAGGTCGCTATATACCAACAAGGAATCACGCCACCCTTGAAGCGCGTAAACCGGATTGAATCGCCCATCCGACGGATGCTTGAACCGCCGGTCACGAAGATCATAACAATCCAGCCCGCCATCTGTCCCAATCCATAACCGACTGTCCGGATCCATCCACAAAGCGTGTACGTTATCATTTACAAGCGACGAGCTGTCCTCATGAAGAAATGTCCAAAAGAAACTACCGTTATAACGGTTCAATCCCCGGCTCGTCCCCATCCACATATAGCCCTCATCATCATAAGCGAAAGCGTTAATGTTGTTATTGCTCAATTCCAATCCCACCGGAACCACCCGATCCGACGCCTTGGCTTGCCAAATGAGCAGAACAGCAACCAATCCTAAACACCACAACAGGCCTCTTTTCCTCCTTATATCCATTTGTCCTTAATTGCTATGAGGCTCTAAAGTTAAGAAAATATCCCAACTCTCTCTCTTTAGATAAAAACCATATAAACTAACCCCCTTAGTTTAATTTAACTACAAATATTAGTTTTAAAACTATCTTTTATCGTTCTTTGCGATAAAGAACAATAAATAATCTGTTAAAAAAGAAATCATACCATGGGAATCCTGCTCATCTATACGCTTAAATCGGCCTTCTGCCTGACGCTGTTTTACCTGTTATATAAATGGGCACTGGCAGACGAGACCTTTTTCCGGCTGAACCGGAGCTTGCTGCTCGCCTTCTGGCCTTTGGCCCTCCTTTTACCGGCCATCCCGCTACTCTTTGGAAAAGAGGCGATCACAACAGTCGCCCTGCCCGGAAATGAGTTGGAAACGGTCAATACCCTGATGACCACCCACGTGCCGCAGGGGAAATCCCTCGAACAGCTCTACAGGCTTTGGTTGCCGATGGCTTGCGTAGTCTATCTGGCAGGCGTTATCGCCGTGAGTGCCAAGACACTTATCGCCTATTTCCGGCTCCGACACCTGATCCGGAGCGGGAGACGGATCGAGCAAGAGGCTTTCCACCTCGTGCTGGTTGAGGAGTTAGCCCCATTCAGCTGGATGCGCTATATTGTCATCTCCGAAAAGGATTATCGGGACAACCCAAAAGAGATCCTCGCCCACGAACGGGCACATATCCGGCACCATCACTCGTGGGACCTGATCCTGGCGGACGTGTTTATCGCCTGGCAATGGTTCAATCCGGCCGCCTGGCTGCTCAAGCGGGAAATGCGGGCGGTCCACGAGTATGAGGCCGACGACGCCGTGCTCTCCGCCGGGATCGAGGCCCGCTCCTACCAAATGTTGCTTATAAAAAAAGCTGTCGGCTCCAGTCGCTACACCTTAGCCAACAGCTTTAATCACAGTACACTTAAAAAACGTATCACTATGATGTTAAAAGAAAAGTCCAGTCCTTGGGCCCGGGCGAGGTATCTTTGCCTCGTTCCCTTGGCGGCCCTGTCGGTGGTGGCGATCGCCCATCCCGCCGTCGCACGTGTATCCGATCGCCTGACAACGGTCAAAGTTACGGATTTATGGGCAATGTCCCAAGAAAAAGAGCCGGAAGTGATGCCCCAATATCCCGGCGGCGAGAAAGAGTTCTATCGCTTTATGGCCATGCGCCTCAAATACCCGGTTCCGGCCCTCGAGGCGGAAAAGGAGGGGTTGGTCGATTGCATGATCACGATCGGGCAGGATGGTCAAGTAGGACATATCCAAGTCACGAAAAGCGCCGATCCGGCTCTCGAGGCGGAGGTGATCCGCATTTTGCGGCAAATGCCCGCATGGGAACCGGCCATGCTCGACGGGAAACCAACCGAAGCGCGTGTCCCCTTCAGCGTCCTGTTCCGGTTCGACGACAGCCAGCCGGGCCCCAACCCGGAAGCGCAAGTCATCGTCACCGGCTATCGTCCGGATAAGAAAACTGAAGATTAACCCTTAAAACTAAGAAGTCATGAAAAAACTAGGCATCATCGCTTGCTCAACGCTATTGGCGAGCTTGATGGGCTGCGGGAACAAGGAACAGGCAGCCCCGTGGACAAACATCGACCTCAGCGGCAGCATCCCCAAGGAGGAACGGATACTGCAGGACCTGTTCGAGGTAGAATACGTCGCCCTGGAGACGACCGACAGTTTCCTGACTAGAGGATTCATTGAAGCCGTCAGCCCACACCTCCTGATCACATACGATTACAACGAAGGCTGCCTCTCCCTGTTTGACCGAGCGACCGGTAAAGGTATCCGGCAGATCAAACGCCAAGGGCAAGGACCTGAAGAATTTACCAGTCCATCCAATGTAATCATCGACGAGAAACAGGAGGAGTTATTCATCTCGGACTACTCCTTACGGAAAATCCTGATCTACGACCTGAAGGGGAACTTCAAACGTTCCTTCAAAACGGTAGACGAGAACTATTATACGGAGCTTCTCGATTACGACGACGGGCATCTGCTGGCCTACAAGAGTCCCGCCGGTCCGCACGACGAGAGTTCTTGCCACCTTCTCATCTCCAAGCAAGACGGCAGTCTGACCAAGGAGATCCGGTTCCCGATCGACCAGGTAGAGACTCCGATCTTCACACATGGTAAACTGACCTCCACACCCTTCTTCTACCTGACCGCCCCATACGGCGATCGTTGGGCGTTGACGGTTACTTCGTCGGACACGATCTACAGCTACGATGCCGCTGGAAACGCAAGTCCGCTTATCGTACGTAGTCCCTCCATCCACGGGATGGACCCGCAAGTATTCCTCTACCCCACGATCCTGACCGACCGTTATTATTTCCTGAGGGCACAAAAGAAGGAATTCGATCTGGAGACCATGAAGGGATTCCCGACCCAGATGCTGCTTTATGATACACAAGAGAAGAAGCTTGTCGAATATACGTTGACCAATGCGGATATGGAAGATGGACCAAGCATCAATTTCTACAGCATTAGGCCTTTGGGATGCGACGCGCTGGGAGCCCTTACCCTCCAGGCGCCCGACCTGGTGGAAGCTCGTAAAGCGGGAAAACTCAAGGGTGAACTCCAGAACATAACCGAACGGCTGGACGAAGAATCCAACCCCGTAATCGTACTGCTCGAGGAGAAGCGATAACCATCCGTTTTTCGTTTCACTGCAGTGAAAATCCAAAAACACTGCAGTGAAATAGAATTTTTACTACAATGGACTAAAAACAATGCCTGTTATTGACACCCAAGAATACCCAACATAAGAGAATCACGACAGGCATTCAGCAAGTCCAATAACAGGCATCCTAAAAACAGGCCGACCAGAGTTCCTTTTCCTCTACCCATTCCTGAATCGCCGCGTCGCTTTTCCGATTCAACAGAATCAATCACTTTTCTTTCAAATCATGATTATCCAGTTTTTGTTAATTTTGCAACGCCATATCATTATGAAAACATCAATGGGGACATTTTAGACAACACTTCCCAAAAGGTATGGATTTATGAAATATAAAGCAAGAAAAAAGAATAAATGAAAAGAAAAAAGAAAATCGTCCTTTTAGCACTGCTTGTTGCTGCCACAATAGGTGTAACAAAGGCTTATGCACAGAAAACAAACGAACCGGACAGTGTTGAAATCCGCCTGCGCTCGCTCTACACAAAGCGTGAAGTGATGATTCCTATGCGTGACGGAATTTCGCTATACACCGCCATCTACGAACCAAAGAACAACAAAGAGAAGCATCCGATCCTGATGAACAGGACTCCGTACTCATGTGCGCCTTATGGAGAAAAGTTTCGTAGTTCGCTGCGTGGGGCGTTGAAAAATTATGTTGACAACAACTATATCCTGGTGTTTCAGGATGTTCGCGGACGACACAAAAGTGAAGGTGAATTTGTTCAGGTACGTCCTCTAAACAAAAACAAGAAAAAAAAGAACAATATCGATGAAGGGACTGACACATACGACACGATTGAATGGCTTATCCACAACACAAAAAATAACAACGGAAATGTTGGCGCATGGGGAATAAGCTACGACGGATTCTATGCGACAATGGCAGCATCGTCTGCCCATCCGGCACTGAAAGCCGTTTCACCTCAGGGACCAGTGACGGACTGGTTCCGCGGAGACGACCGTCATCACAACGGAGCATTCACGCTTCTGCAGACAACAAACTTCCTGCCCAGTCTTGAAGGGCGCAACATTGGTGTCGGCGTGATCAAACAGATCGTAAAGAATGATGTTTACACCGACTTCCTTTCCATCGGCACATTCAATGATATAAACAAGCTGGTAAACGACACAACTCCAACACTGTGGAATATGATCGCGGCTCATCCGAACTTTGATGAATTCTGGCAGGAACGCGATGCCCGCCGTTCATGCTATAATCTGAAACCGGCAATACTTGTTGTTGGCGGTCTGTTCGATTCCGAAGACTGCTATGGCGCATGGAACACCTATAAGGCAATAAAGGAACAGTCGCCCGAAACCGAACTTTATCTGGCTTTCGGCCCCTGGTGGCACGGAGCCTGGTCACGCCACGATTTCCAAGGATTCGGGAATATCTATTTCGGCAACAGTACATCGGCCTATTATAAGGACGAGATTGAATATCCTTTCTTCAGATATTACCTGGAAGGTAAAGGCGAAAAGCCGACAAAGAAGGTTCAGGTATTCTACACGGGCGAAAACAAATGGAAGACTTACGATGAATGGCCGATCGCAAATGCCGTTGCCACACCTTTCTATCTGCACGAGAACGGAAAGATCTCAAATGAATTGCCGACGGAAACGGATTCATATACGGAATATGTATCGGATATGTCCAAGCCCGTGCCTTATACTGCCAATCCGACAACCCGCCGCACCCGAGAATATATGATCGACGACCAAAGATTCGCGTCTTCACGCCCGGATGTTATCACGTTCGTCACGGACACCCTGACCGAGCCTCTGACGATTGCCGGACCGATTGAAGTGGAATTGAAGACGGCTATAGGCGGAACGGACGGCGACTTTATGGTGAAGGTAATCGATGTTTTTCCGGAGAATTTCCGTTATCCGGAAGAGGCCGTGAAATATCTTGGGAACAAATCATATCCGATGAGCGGTTATCAGCTTATGGTCCGTGGCGAACTGTTCCGCGGCCGATACCGCGAGAGCTTCGAACATCCGAAAGCATTCACTCCGGACAGCATTACTCCAGTAAACTATACGCTGTATGATGTGGCGCATACCTTCGAACCCGGACACAGGATAATGATTCAAATCCAGAGCTCATGGTTTCCGATCATCGACAGGAATCCCCAGAAGTTCATCAATACATACGAATGCTCTGTTGAAGATTTCATGATGAGAATGCCAGTGAAAATATATCATCAGCAAGATGCGGCAACAAGAGTGATCCTGCCGGTGGTAAAGGATTGATCGACACTGAAGCCATATAAAAGCAAAGAGAGACACTGAAAAACGTGGATTGAAATTCCACAGAATTCGGTGTCTCTCCTTTTCTAAAAAACGGTTTATTCTACAGCGCAAGTTTATCAATCCATTCCTGGATCGTCGCATCGCTCGCCCGGTTCAACAGGCGGCCATCCGACCATTTCAATTCGGGATAGCTCTTCCGCAACGCCTTCACGCTCTCCTCAATACCACTGCTGCCCGAGGTCGCAAAAGGAATCAATCGCTTTCCTTTCAAGTCGTGGCTCTCAATGAATGTATTAATGACACGAGGCGCGGCGTCCCACCAAATGGGATAACCGATAAAGACCACATCATAACCATCCAAATCCTTCACAGCCCCTTTCAAGGCCGGACGAGCCTTTGGGTCTTTCATTTCTACAGAACTTCTCGACTTATCATTACGCCAGTCAAGATCGGCACTCGTATAAGCCTTCTCCGGCACAATCGCATACAGCTCGCCGCCAGTAGCGCTTGCCAACTTTTCCGCCACACCAGCGGTTGTCCCGGTCGCCGAGAAATAGGCGACCAACACTTTTGATGATTCCTTTTCCATAGTCTGATGATTTTCTCCTCTCACGGCCATAAAAAAGCCTGTAGCGAGAAGCATTGTTAAAACGAATAATACTTGTTTCATAACTCAATTAATTTATTCACCAAGTAAAATTAGGGAAATCCCTGTTCTCACTCTTTAAATAAATTACGGATGAAATTACCATTTTTACCGTTTCGTTGTTTATTCCTTGCCTTGTAATTTTTCATGAAATATTGTAACCAAATTACCCCTCGCCTCGTCTTATGGATAAAACATAGAAAACATGATGAAAAGACTATTGATGACTATTTTCCTTTTGCTGGGTTATAGCCTCAGCTGCCTCGCCCAAATACAGATCAAGGGGACAATCAAGGACGAGAAAAAAGCGCCCCTCGAATTTGTCAATATCCAATTACGGAACACCGACTCGACAATGGTCGCCGGAACCACATCCAACACGAAAGGCTATTTCGAGTTGAATGACGTCCGGACAGGAAGCTATCGCCTCACCATCTCTTACGTCGGTTATCAGACCCAAGAGATCGAGCTGAACGAGATTTCCCAATCACGCGACTTGGGCGACTTGATCCTACAGGAAGACGCATTCTCCCTAAACGGTGTTTCGGTCACCGCCTCCGCGCAACGCAGCAAGGTAGATCGCAAGATCGTCTATCCTTCCGAGCGACAAGCCAAAGTGTCGACTAACGGCGTGGAGCTTCTACAACAACTGATGCTTCCCCGTTTACAAGTAGACCCGATCAACAATACGATCAAGGTGCCGGGCGACGGCGAGGTCCAGCTTCGGATCAATGGTGTCAAGGTGACCGTACAAGAGATCCGGGCCTTACGTCCCGACGAGATTATCCGGGTAGAATACCACGATAATCCGGGCTTGCGCTACGGAAATGCCGAGATCGTACTCGATTATATTGTCCGCAGGCCGGAGACCGGTGGTAACTTCGGAGTCGATATTATGCAATCGCCACACGTGGGTTGGGGCAATTACAGTGCGAACATGAAAATCAACCATAAGAAATCGGAGTTCTCCGCCAATTTCTGGGGCGGACCACGTAATTTCCATGGAATGTATCGGGACAATATCGAGGACTTCAATTTAGGGAACGGCATCGAACTGCACCGTTACGAGAAAGGCATCCCCTCTAGAATGAAGATCATGCAGCAATGGCTGAACGTCGCTTACAACCTGCAAGACAACAATAAATACCAATTGAATATCACGCTCAACTACAGCGGTTACAACCAGCCGATATCCCGATACAAAGGCCAGTTGATCAACCGGAGCGATGAGACAGACTACGTCGATATGCTGGACGACAATAACAATAACGAGCATACGCCATCTCTCGATATCTATTACCAACGCAATCTCAAGAAAGAGCAGACCTTGATCCTGAATGTGGTCGGAACTTACAACAAGAGCTTCTCGGACCGGCTCTATCAAGAGAGCCAGGGCGATGAGATGCTGACAGACATTCACAACAAGGTCTATGGCAAGAAATATTCCCTGATTGGCGAGGGTATCTACGAGAAGAAACTGGCGAACGGCAATCGTTGGGGAGCTGGCTTGCGCCATACGCACGCCTTCTCGAACAACGATTACATCAACGGGCACAATTATCACACCCAGATGCAACAGGGACAAACCTATCTTTACGCGGAGTTCAAAGGAAAAAGCGGCAAGCTGGACTATATGGCAGGAATCGGTGGCACTCGCTCATTCTATCGCCAGGAAGGAAATGTCGACCTTTATCAATATTATACGTTCAATCCCCGGCTGACCTTGAAATATGCCTTCACCGACCGGAGTTATTTGCGCTTGCGAGCGGCCATCAGCAACGAGATGCCCTCTTTGGGCGACTTGAGCGCGGTGGAGCAGGAGATCGACTCTCTTCAGATCCAACGAGGCAACCCGAACCTCGATGCCTACCTGCACTACAGCGGTACGCTCGATGGCGAATGGTCGAAGGGACTTTTCTACGCCTACCTCAGCGTCACCTACAATTATAAACCTAACGCCATCATGGATGAGAAGTTCGTGGAAGGCGACAAGATCATCCAGACCTGGGACAACCAGAAGAACTGGCAACGCATTGCCCCGATGGCGCAACTCCGCTTCGGACCGATCGCCGATATCCTCCAGTTCTCCTTCAGTGGTGGCCTGAATCATTTCATCAGCAACGGCAACCATTACCGGCATCGCTATTCCAACTGGTGGCTCGATGCCAGCCTGTCGGCCAACTGGAAGAATTTCTCACTCATGTACCAGATCATGACCAACCAAAACTGGTTCAGCGGCGAGACCTTGAGCGGTGGTGAGAACATACAAGCCATCCTATTGAATTACAAATGGAAGGATCTGCGAGTTGGCGTCGGAATGTTCAATCCCTTCACGAACGACTATAAGGTCCAACAGGAGAACTGGAACCGATACGCCTCCAGCAAGAAAGCCAACTACATCCAGGAGAGCGCACAGATGTTTCTCCTGACCTTAAGCTATAACTTCTCGTTCGGCCGCCATTACAACTCAGCGGAAAAGAAGGTACACAACGAGGATTCCGGCTCGGGTGTCATGCGGACGGGGAAATAGCTCGCCGCACGCCCTCCAGCGTATCGGGAAAATCAATGCCATAGGAGCGGATCCGTGAGATATCCATCGCCAAATTACGAGGATGCTCGGGGAAACGCTCCGCATCAGGCAGAATCCAACGCTCGGGAGCCCCGTAACCCAACAACCGGGCCGCCTGAATAAAGGTCTCATAAGAGCTCAAACGGTTCTCGCTCCCGAAATTGTAGGCACCACCCGGCAACCGCAAGCAGGCTTCCAAGCGGGTCACCACGGCCCGAACATCGGTAATGCCCCGATACTCGCGAGTGGCGACACGCAATGATGTTCCCTCTTGATAGGCCTGACGCAGATTGACCAACAAGTTGCGATTCAGCTTAAGAGGACTGTCCGGCAGATCGTACATCCAAGTCAGCCGAAGCCCGACCGCCGTAGGATCGATCGCCCGCACTCGAGCTTCCGCCTCCAGCTTGTCCCGACCATAAACGCTGACCGGACAAGGCTCGACCGACTCAGGCAACGGACCGCTCTCAGCGTTCCCGTTATAGACTTGATCGGAACTCATATAGATCAGCTTACCACCCACCTCGGCACAAGCACGTGCCACATGCTCCGTTCCTAAAACATTGACGGCGAACGATTCCTCCGGATGCCGCTCCGCATAGCCGGTATCCGATATCGCCGCGCAATGAATCACCACGTCAGGCCGATGCTGGCCAAACAGACGACGGACCGATCCCAGATCGGAGATATCCATCTCCTCATGCCCAATCGCAATCACCTCATAACGCCCTGTGTAGTATTGGGCGACACGGACACCCAAGAAACCTCGGGCGCCGGTTATCAACATTTTCCTCATAATCTTACTTGTTAATCATTAATTCATGCCGGCCAGGATTAAAATATTCCACACGCCCCTTCGCCACCGGCACTTCCGCTCTTGTCCCCTCAGGCACGACCAAAACCATCCCGATCCGATTTCCTTTCTTCTCCAACGAAACCTGAATCAGGCCATAACGTGTATCCACCGTGGCGGAGGCTTCACGCAAGGAACCCATCATCGGAGCAACCCGGAACGAGTGGAAACCGGGCGACGTCGGCTCAATTCCACAGACCTTCTGGCTCAACAGGGTCAATGGTCCACCACTCCAGGCATGATTGGTCGTTCCACCGCCAAAACCTTCCGCACCAATACCCCAACCCTCAAACAAAGTCGTATATTCGTCATAGGAAAGCATCTTCTTATAACGCCGGCGCATCCGATCAAACGCCTCATCTGGTTCTTCCATCCGGAAAAGCGCCTCCAGCACATATTTCTCCATATAAGGGCTAGCATGTTCCTCCTCGCGCAGCACCTTCAACAAAGCCGGATACTTATCTTTCGAGGCCAATCCCGAGACCACCGCCATCGCCTGGGCCCGATCGTCCGTCTGCCCCTCATAGTCGGGCGAGCGATAGGCACGACCCGTCCAATAGCGCTCGTCGAAATTTCCCGCCAAATCACGCATCATCCGATCGATCCGCTCCACATCCGCCATCTTGCCCAACTGAATGGCAAAAGCACGCTCCGCCTTCAAGGCCAGATAATACCAGCAATTGGTCAGGACACCCAGATCGACATGCTCACCCCAATCGCCCCAGTTCCAGTCTCCGGGCCGAACGATCGCCAATCCTTCGTCGTCCACTTGCCACACCTCGTGCAGATAACGACGCACACGATCATAAACATCCGCCACGAAAGAGCTGTCGCCACTATAATAATATTGTGTATAAAAACCATACCAACCCACCGAGGCCAGCATCTGCAAAGGCAACTCCTTGCGCCAGTTGGCCGAAGGCATGGGCGAGAAGATCACCCCATCGGGCCGTTGCCAGTTCATCAGCTCATGGATGCCCTTCACCGCCAGCTTATGGCTCGAGGGCGAGAGCGCATAGAAGGTCTCGCCCAACTCATTTACCTCATCGCCCCACCATTGTGCCCGCTCCCGATCGGGACAATCCATATAGTTATCTCGCATTGTCACATACAAGGTACGGGCCGAACGGGCCCAAAGCTCATTCAGGAAGGGATCGTCGCAATGGAAAGCGCCAGTAAAGGCCGCATCATAGCCCGTTTCCCGATATTTCACCTCCAACACCTTCACGCTATCAGGCAAAATATAGAGCATCTCATGGCCGTTCATCCAACCCAGGCTCTCATACGCCTGCA
>ERZ827150.2949-NODE-2949-length-17365-cov-3.531080_pt1 | contig 17365 bp, 9 predicted proteins | sample MGYA00519779_ERZ827150 | MGnify/ENA primary metagenome ERZ827150 (study PRJEB31778, sample SAMEA3449267) | human gut metagenome | biome: human gut; feature: human-associated habitat; material: faeces | place: United Kingdom | collected 2010/2012 ...
TTATCGTTGCTTCCGCAACGATCTTCAAAAGATCGAACAAGCGCGCCACCTCAGCCGTGAGCATCGGTTTTGTTGTATGATAAGCCACACTGCATTCCGATCCGCAAACGGTCATGACCCTCACCGCCTCGTCTACAGTCAGCCGGAGCTCCTGCTGCGGCAGAAGTTCATATTCCATGCTGAGAAAATACAGATTGGCACTGCGCTTTATGTATGTACCAAGCAGAAGAATCCTTTTCAATATGTTATGTACTTCATCGGTTTCCGTATTCTCACATTGTTTCAAAAGCTGTCCTATTCTGTTTATCTGATCCCCATACATTAAATCCAGTTTATCATAAATACGTCGCTTCTCGGTCAGCTCATGCAGTTTTTTCTGTATGAGATATGCTTCCTGCAATTTCTCTTTGTTGTTTTTTATTATGGCCTTGTTTTCGCTTAGCCTTGCACGAAGTTCGGTCAGCGGGCGCACATTATCCTGCCAGACGGCATATCCTCCGCTGATCGGCGCCGAAGAAATGCGTATTCCGTTGGGACGAATGATCTGAAGTCCGTTCTTCGGGCAAACCATATCTTCATCCGCAGCCCGGGAACGGAGAACGATATTTCCGCTGCGGTCTGCGATACATGCCGCCAATGTCGTTGCCTCGAACAGTTCGGCATAGCCTGAATTGGACTGTATCATCCGGCAACGTATACAGCTTTCATAAATTGCCGCATATAAAAGGCAAAACATCACATTCATATCGCCGAACCACCGGCGTACAGCCGGCATCCCCAACAGATACACAATCCCATACAGAACCGTCGCGCAGCCTATAACAAACGGTGTAAGCTTCTTTTTGGGGCTGCTCGGGACGCGGCTTTTCTTCAAAAGGAGGATAAGCGAAAAAAACATGCATGCCACCATCCAGCCGAGGCAGCAGAAGTAAACGGGACCGTGGGAATAGGAATAATTGTCCGGCACTCCCGGCACGCCGCTGCTGAATGCAAATGCCTGTTGGTGCAGGTCGTTGGTGATCACCAGCAAAAAAAGCGTAGTCGGAAAGAATGCCAAAGCACCTATCCTTCCGGTCAGACGAAATTCCTCCGATCTTCCGAGAGACAGAGCAATATACACTCCCAGCAGCGGTATAAAAAGCATGGGTAAATAGTAGAGATACCAAATATACCGCGCTACAGTCAAGTTGGTGACTACTTCATATTTCAGCGTGCGCAAAATAAGCCACACAAGCATAAGCACCGCCGTCAGACGCAGGCAGTGCAGGACTTGCTTCTGTATAATACGGTGGTCGAGGGAATAACCCCACAGGGCAAACAGCAACAAATAAAGCAGCGCACGGATATAACTCATCCAATCGCCGCCGATGTCGAACATGGCAAGCATCCTGCAGGAATAAGCCGCCGCAATGATCGTAAAAACAAGGATCATCGGGAGCAATCGTTTCGTTTTCCGTTTCATTGGGTGAATCTCTCGCTTTCTCTTTCGCAGACAAGGATCGGCCCCTTGACGATTTTATGCTTTTTTTCGGCAGGGCGATTCCAAATGTGCATTTTCCGAAGACAGTATACTAAGGCATCATCAAATCTCACTGTCGAGCACGAATTCCATCATGTCATTCGGCATACAATTCAGTGCTTTGCAGAACCTTCCCACGGTTTCAATCGTGATATTTTCATTTTCGTTTTTTTGAAATGACATGGCTGTTGATACCCACAGCCTATTCAAGGTCTTTCTTTTTCACATTCCCGTCGATCGACAAATTCCGGAGCCTTTTATAGCTTATATCCATACCTTCGACCTCGGTTTAAACAGGATTTACTCAGAAAACAGGAACAGCCGGTCTTGGCTGTTAAAAATATAATAGCATATTTCCTGCAAAAACGCAATGTTTTAAAAAGCGATGGATATATTTTTTTGCATTTTTTGTAACTTTTCACGGGGTGGGAAAATAGTGCATGACGATCGGTGATTCTTATCGCCCCATCGTTTGGTCTCCTCTTCAAATAGAAGTGTATCAGCAGCCTTTGGCTTTTTAAGCTTCGGTCTTTTTGGTTTCGACCTCTTGAATGTCTCTTTTGCAAATAGGTATGTAATATTGTCAAGCAGCACCTCCCCCTTCTCCGCAGAGAAGACCGCCGTGGTGATTCGGCGGTCCGAGTCGAATGCCCATCCGACCGATTACATCCTCATAAATCAGTACACCTTGTTTTTTTATCCTTGTTCTCCTCGTGAAACGGGAAAAGCCGAATGAGTTTCAGTGCTCACTCGGCTTTTCTGTGTGACAGATTATTAAATATGTTTTGCTCAGCTACCTATAAATTGCCTCCTCCTTTCGGGCATATTAAAGTCGAATTATGCCCGGGACTCGAATCTAATTCTCGGACAAAATCAGCAAAACCCCTGTGTTTATGCGGCATAATCCTCTTTGTGTTATTATACCGCAATCATCTATCCTCCTGACAATTCCTGTTGCTCTCATATATATTTTATTCTCCTTAGCAATTTTCTTAAACTACTGTCTCTTTTTCTGATAAGATAATAGCTGCAAAGGTAGTCTTTGCGAAAAATGAGCAAAATATACGCGCGTAAAAATGAGCTTTTGCCGCGTTTGTTTTTTACATGCAATATCTAACAAACAAAATTTTCCGACAGACTGCAAAGCAAATCGCCGTTTGCAGCAAAGACACGCGCTTACCTGAATTCAATGCCAATCGGGCATTTTCTTGACAAAAAGTGAAAAGAAAGGTATAATTACGAGGTATATGCACCGCCTGCCGCAACGGCATAGAGGCGTGCTGTACACCTAAAGACAACGAGAAGGGAGATGAGTCTGATGGCAAGCTGTCGCTTCTGCGGTGCAGAAACAGATAACGGTGATATCTGCGAAAAATGCGCCGAAAATGATGCAGGCGGAACAGTCGCGGGGCAGCTGTTCCTCTTCGGCGACGATATTACGCCGGAGCCGGATGCCGATGAACGCGCCGATCATAAAACTGACGGTATCTGCAATGCCGCCGACAACGCGTTGTCAGCCGATGCTCACTCTCCGACATATTCAATAAATAAGACAGACGCTCCACAGCCGACAACGGAATCCGATGAGGCGGAGCTCGTAACCGACACCGATGCACCATCCGATGCTGCCGAGCCCGAGACCGTCTCCATGCACCCGCGTGATCCGAACTATGATGCGGTAATATGCCTCTCCGGCTCACGTCCCGAAGCTCCGAGCTCGATACATGCCGCATCGGTGAGAACACTTCGTGCAGAGCACATTGATGCCGCAAAGCGAGAGGACATGGAAAACGCCGAAGCGGCAACGGTCTCAGAGGGTGATCACACCGCCGATGCCGGCGAAGCTTCGCGCAGTACAGATAACAAAAAAACACCGGACGGAGAAGGCACGAGCCGCACTCCAACCGACAATAATCTATTTGATCTAAATGCAGAGAAAAGCTCGGCAGGCAGTACAAATCACGAGGATATATCCGACAATAGCAAGGCGGTCGATGCAGCCGAGGCGACTGAGGTCAACTCCGCAAGCCGAGAATCGAGCGCTCTTGATACAGACCTCTCGATCTTAGAGCGGACAGCCGACAGTGCGGAAATCGCAGCGCCTCAGCCGATGGCTTTTGCATACAAAAAGCATAGAAAGATACCTGCGGAAGCTCCGGAAAACGAAGCGGCACAGATACTATGCGGATCCGATGATATGCAGACCGACATTGCATATACCGATGCCGAGCGGGAAGTCGCCGACACAGCTCCGACGATCAGCGCATCGGGAAATGCCGAGGCGCCAATCGACGATAAGTCTGCCGATCCCGGGCAGAGAAAGACGGCAGACCTAAACACAGAGATCGTGCAGCCGTCGTATATACCTCTGTATGATGATGAGCTCGACGATTCGGAGTTTCTGTATACCGTCCCTGCCGACAGCCCGCGTATAAGCCATCATACCGCGCCCGACAACACATCGGACATGGAAGCAGCCAGCGGCACGGCGAACATCGGCTTGACAGACAGCTGTACCGCAAACACCGACTCGGGCGACGGTGCTCCGATCGACAACAACACAATTGACAGCGGCGCGTCGGACGACACCGCGGAAATTTCAGTATCTCCATCAGTTGTGTACACGTCCGGTACGGCTGCACCGGACGCTGCGGACGCAGTGCCGACCTTTGAACTGAGCGGAGGCTTCGGCTCTGGCCTGATATCAAGCGAGAGCGAAATATCACTGCTGCTCGAATATTCGCCGAGCGAGAACGCAATAGAGCCGGACATAGCACCACGGGAATTCAAGGCGAGCTCCGGTGCGGGCAATGAGACGGCAGAAAACAAAAACGGCGGAATAAGCAGGATCGGCTCGGCACTCAAGAGCGCCGTCTGCAAGCTGCACAATGCAGGCACTGCAATAGGACACGCCGCAGTCTCTGCCGCAGCATGGCTGAAGCATAACCCTCTCGCGGCGGTACGCCGTGGGCTGTTTGCCGTCGGCCGCGGTCTCGGTCATGTCGGAAAAAAGCTGCTCGGAGCCCCGCACCACGAGCTGATGTTCAATCGAGGTGACACCGGGGCATATGCGCCATCCGCCTGCATCGCGCGTATTCCGCTTATGTTCCCGCTGCCGCTGATACTGCATCCGCACTCGCGCTATGCACGCTACTCATCGGCATGCGGCGCCGCCGTAACGCTCGTATCGATGCTCGCTGTGCTTGCGGACCGACTGCTGTGTCTACTGTGGCGAACAATCTTTACTACGACGGTTAACCGCGGCACCTCATTTGAACATGTTGCGCTCACCTCGACCGGAATAGAGGCGATTGCGCTTACCGACACAATCTTTCTCGCAATCTTAATACTGTTCGTCGCCTATTCGGTATTCGTCGCCGCGCTCGGGAACCGACACCCTCTCGCACCGAGACTGCTCTACCGCATTGCCGCAATAGGCGAGCGGCAGGAGAACGGGCAGAAATAAACATGTCCGCAGGAAGGAACAATACCATGAATATTGCCGTTGACATTGACGACACTCTGACGAATTCATTCGACTATTTTATGCCGTTCATTGCCGAATATCTCGGGGTCGAGCTGAGCGAGCTGAAGCGCAGAAACGTCTCTTACAGCAATCTGCCGGAGGAATGGCGCGGAAACGAGGTCGATTTCTGCCGTAAATATTATGACCGCATCGTAAGCGACACAACCTTTAAGCCCGATGCGGCATTGGGAATGAGGCAGCTGCACGAGCTCGGACACCGCATAATAATCATAACAGGGCGCTCCGAGCCGCTCTACACCGATCCGTATAAAACAACGATCGAGGAGCTTGCGCGCGGTGATATTGAGTATGACGGTCTGATATGTACGATGAAAAAAGCGGAGGCTTGTCTGAGCGAGAATATCTCGGTAATGATAGACGACCTGCCGAAAAACTGCGATGCCGTCAGAGCGTGCGAAATAACTCCGATACTCTTCAACAGTCCGGCAAACCGCGATACGAAAGTCCCATACCGCCGAGTCTCTACATGGACGGAGGCGGTCGATGCTGTAAAGGAGATATCCGCGCAGCTGCAGTAAGAGCCGCCGTGCTGTCTGATCCTACGGCATGAATGACCGATCTTCTCGCTTCACTGCCGCCGATTTTTCGGTCACAGCTACATCGCATACAGAACAAAAACAAATATCCGCAGTCACGATATATTACCGTCGAAGCGACGGCAGACATGTCGAAGCAGCTGCGGATATTTTTATATTTTTTTTAAAGACAGCACTGATAATACAAGTTATCGTACATTACAAACGTAAAAGCGTCAAGCCGGATGCAGAATATCTCGAGCAAGATAATCGGTCTATTCAACAGGTCTCAGCGAGCAGTAATAATAGCTTGCTGCCGCACCGCCGTTACCGTATGCTGCTGCGTAGTTGATCATACCGCCTGCCGCAGCATAAATTCAAGCCATAGATACCGCCGCAACCGCAATACGGAATTACAGCGGCAAGACAGACACACGCACTAAGAATAAAACAGAAAAAGAGCATGCGATGCCGAGACCGTCATACATGCTCTTCTAACTCTGAAAATGTAATAACACCGAAAACGGTTACAGAGTTTTCATTATCTCTTCTATGGCACCGACATCTACTTTTCTCTTATTTCCCTTTACGGAAACGGTCATATTCTCCGGGCGGAATATATCCCTTGCCGCCGCCACGACCTCATCGTCAACCGCGCACGATTCCCCTGCAATGCCCGTCTGTGCCTCGCGCAGCTTCTTTTCCATGGCAAAGACCTGCTCATACACCTTTTGCAGTTCATTCCAGACGGTTTCGCCGCTGGTCACCATGTTCTGCTGCGCCAGATAGCCGACGCGCAGGCCGCGGACAAGCGAAATCTCGCCGCCGTCCTGTGCATCCAGCCCCGCGAGAATACGCATGAGCGTCGATTTGCCGCAGCCGTTTACGCCCACAAGGCCGATTCGATCGCCTTGCTGCACGGTCAGGGAGACGTCGCGCAGCACAGCGTTGACGCCGAAGGACTTGGCGATATGCTGGGCGGATAAGATAATCATAAAGGCAAACTCCTGTTTCATTGACATGTTCAGCCGTTCGACCGGCTTAAAACTGCATACTTTTTTATTATACGACAGTTGGCGCATCAAGGCAAGGCGATTTTGCACATCGGCCGCGAAAGCGAAAAAAATCAGGCGTGAGGGTTGCAAAATAGGTTTGATTTGAGTATAATAATAAAAGGTCAAAGATAGTTAAATGATGAGGTGTTCCGCATGAGATTACTCAGCGATTCGATTGAAGATTTTATCAAGGCGCTCATGGAGGATGAGCAGGATCAACAGCAGGCCATCGAGCTTCGCAGAAACGAGCTGGCCGAGCATTTCCAATGTGCGCCGTCCCAAATCAATTACGTGCTCGCCACGCGCTTCACGCCCGACCATGGTTACGTGATCGAATCCCGGCGCGGCGGCGGCGGCTATATCCGCATCATGCGGCTGGCGTCTACCAGCAGGGAAGAGCTGCTGCAATCGCTCTACCAGCGCATCGGCATGTCCATCAGTTCGGCGGACGCGATGAAAATCGTCGATCATTTGGAAAGCGAAAAGATCGTTTCGTCGGATGAGGCCAAGCTGATGAAGGCCGCGCTTTCGCCGCAGGCGGTTCCGCTGCCGCTGACCATGAAGGACGCGCTTTGCGCGGGAACGCTGCGCAGCATGATCCTCGCTTTGGCCAAGCGTCGCCCGAACGGCTGACCCGTCCGGGCGGGCAAGGAGGTATACCCAATTGTTGAATGTTCCCAATGTTTTTACCCAAGGCGCGATGAAAGCCTTGGTTCAGGCGCAGATCAGCGCGGCCTCGATGGGGCACGAAAAGATGGGCAGCGGACACTTGCTCTGCGGTCTGTGCCGCGTCGGTGACGAGCTGACCCGCTGCATCCTCGGTGATTTGACAGCCGGAGAGATTGAAGAAGAAGTTTTGCGCCGCTGCGGCCGGGGAGAAGTGGGCTTTTCCCGCGTGACGGGACTGACGCCGCATGCGCAGCGCGCGCTGCTGCGGGCGGTTACGTATGCAAACCCGGAAAAAAAGATACTCGCCGGCATCGCGCATATCTGGCAGGAGCTTCTGTATGAGGACGGCTGCACGGCGCTGATCGTGCTGGACTCGCTCGGGCGGACGGTGGATGCCATGCGCACGGTGCTCTTCAATACCGTCGGCGAAATTGAGCGGCCGCTTCAGGCGACGCGAATCGCCGCTTCGTCCGAGCCGATTTCCCGACAGGAAGCCGCCTTTGCACAGCAGGGTGCGAAAGCGCCCGCGCAAAACGGCGACGGCAAAACGGAGGAAGATCCGCTCGAAGCCTATGCGAGAAACCTGACGCAGGCGGCTGCCCGCCACGAACTCGAACCGTTGATCGGCCGAGAGGCGGAGCTTGACGCCATGATTCAAATTCTCGGCAAAAAGATGAAGAACAATCCGCTGCTGCTTGGCGAACCGGGCGTCGGCAAATCCGCACTGGCGGAAGGGCTGGCCATGCGCGTCGCCAGCCGCGACGTGCCGCCTTCTTTGCTCGGCGCGCAGATTTATGCGCTGGATCTGGCGCTTCTGGTTGCCGGAACCAAATTCCGCGGCGAGTTTGAGGAACGAATCAAGGGCGTTGTCTCTTCGGCGCAGGAGCGCGGCAACGTCATCCTCTTTATCGACGAATTGCACACGCTCATCGGCGCGGGCAGCAGCTCGGAAGGCTCTCTGGACGCGGCCAATATTCTAAAGCCCGCGCTGGCACGCGGCACGCTGAGGGTTATCGGCGCGACGACATACAAGGAATATCGCAAATACATCGAAAAGGACGCGGCGCTGGCTCGCCGTTTCCAGCGGATTGACGTGCATGAGCCGAATAAAGCGCAGACGCTCGAAATTCTCAGCGGCCTGCGCGAACGATATGAAAATTTCCACCACGTTGAAATCTCCGACGAGGCCTTGATTTCGGCTGTTGAGCTGTCCTCGCGCTATGTGACGGATCGCTTTATGCCGGATAAAGCCATCGACCTGATTGATGAGGCGGCGTCCATGGCCAACGTCACGCTTTGGAAACAGAGCGTCGCGGAGGAAACGCTTGAAAACGAAGCCGTCAGCCTGCCGGGCGCCGTCATCCGAGAGGATGAAATCGCGCGGGTGATCGCCCAGTGGACGGGCGTTCCGGTGGAGCGCATCGGTTCGGACGATCAGCAGGATATTCTCACCTTGGAGGAGCGCCTTTCCCGCCGCGTCATCGGGCAGGATGAAGCCATTTCCGCGATTGCCAAATCCCTGAGGCGCGCCCGCGCCGGTTTGAGCGACCCGACGCGCCCGCTCGGCGTGTTCATGCTGCTCGGCCCATCCGGCGTAGGCAAAACCGAACTGTGCAAGGCGCTGAGCGAAGCGCTCTTCGGCAGCGAGGACGCGCTGATTCGCGTTGACATGTCCGAATACAGTGAGGAAGCGACCGCTTCCCGGCTGATCGGTTCGCCGCCCGGTTACGTCGGCTACGGCGACGGCGGCCAACTGACGGACGCGGTGCTGAAGCGTCCATACAGCGTGGTGCTGTTTGATGAAATTGAAAAAGCGCATCCGAAAATCTTCAGCCTGCTCCTGCAGCTTCTGGACGACGGCCAACTGACGGACAGCGTGGGGCGCAAGGTCAATTTCAAAAACACCATCGTTATGATGACCTCCAACACGGGCGTGACCTTCGAAATGGATAAACGGCTCGGCTTCGTCGGCTCAAAGACGGATGCAGCGCCGGCGCTCAGCCATCGCCGCGCCATTATGGCGCAGGCCAAGCAGACGTTCAGGCCGGAATTTCTCGGCAGAGTGGACGAAATGATCGTTATGAACAGCTTGACACAGGAGGACGGCGCGAGGATTGCCGCGCTGATGCTGGAAAAGGTGAAGGCCAGAATGGAAAGCCGCGGAATCTGCCTGCGCTATGATCCGCAGGTGGCGATGCTGCTTGCGCAAAACGGCGTAAACGACATGAGCGGCGCGCGAAATCTGCGCCGTGTCGTTGCGGAGCTCATCGAAGATCCGCTCAGCGAGTTGATTCTGCGCGGAAAAGCCGGGCGCGAGGTGCGTCTGAGCGTTGAAAAAAACAAAATCACCGTCACGGGCGAGCAGGAGGCTTTGGCTCCGGCCTGACCGTCAAAGAGGGATTCTTTCCGCGGAAGGGGGAATCCTTCTTTATTTATACCCGGTTAAAATGCCCCTTGCGCTGATAGAAAATCTGCTATAAAATAGAGAAGCATTTACAGCGTGGAAAGGAGGCCGTGCGTCTGATGACCCGTCAAAAATCGGTTTTGCGCCAAATTGCTTTGCGTTTGCCCGAAATCGCTTCGTTTTGCTGCGCGGCTTTGATGCTTTGTGTGATTCCCCTGTATTTTGACGACGCTTTTTTCAATATCAATCGCTGCAAGGTGAGCCTCATTCGCACGGCTACGCCATGGCTGTTGGCGCTGATGGCCGTTTCGCTGTGCGCCAGCCGTCTGCCAGGCGAAAAAAAGCGCCTTGAAAGGCCGATTGCCCCGGATATCTGCATGGCGGCATTCCTCTTGGCCTGTGTGATTGCCTGCGCGAGACAGGGCTTTAACGAGGACGTGACAGAAGCGGCCAACGGGCGAAATCTGGGGCTGTGGCTGATGCTCTGCCTCTGCGCGGCATATTACATCGTCGCCTTGGGCGAAATCGACGGGTGTTTGCTTGCAGCCTGCATGCTGCTGTGTGCGGCAATCTGCGCCGGACTCGGGATTCTCAACGCGGCGGGCATTGATCCGCTGGGGTTTTATCAGAATATCAAACGAAAGCTGAAAATCACCTTCTTTTCCACCATCGGAAACGCGGATTTTTTCGGAACATATCTGCTGATGATGTTCGGCATGGCGGCGGGCGTCATGCTCTTTTCAAAAAAGAGGGCGTTTCGTCTATCGGCGGCGGGATGCGCGATTTTGCTGATTCTGGGGATGCTCGTGTCCCGAACGGACAGCGCGGCGGCGGGAATGCTGCTGGTCTGCCTGACCATGCTGGTGCTTTCGTGCGGGAATTGGGTGAGAATGGGCTGCGCGGCCATCCTGTTGGCGGTCTGCTTGGCGCTCATTCCGGCGGCACAGGCCGTTTTGAACAAAAATCCCTATCATCCCCAAATGGACGGCCTGTTAAGCCTCCTGATGAAGACGCACGCCGTTCACGTTTTGCCGGTCGTCCTTGTGGTTGCGGCCGCCGTGTTTACTTGGCTTGGCCGCCGCGGCGTTCGTGCACCGAGCCGTAAAGCGGCAAGCCGCGTCGTTTTGATTGCGGCGGCCGTGATGCTCGTCGGCTTCATCTGCACCGCGGTCTGGTTCACGGTTGTGAAACCGGAAGCGGATCCGGGCGAATTATCCGCCTTCCTTCGGTTTGACGATCAATGGGGGAATTATCGCGGCTTTGTCTACATTCGCTCGCTTCGCGCGTTTGCGGATTATTCACTTGCCGATAAGCTGCTTGGCAAAGGGCTTGGGCGGGCGCTTGCCGCTCTGACGCCTTATTTTGACAACCCGGATGCGATTGTGCAGGCGGGCGGCGTGTTTACGGACGCGCATTGCCAGATTCTGCAATTTCTTCTGACCTGCGGTCTGTTCGGCGCGTCGGCGTTTCTGACCTTTTATGTGTCCATGCTGTATACCTGCGCCAAGGCCATGGGGGATGATCCGATTCTCTGCGGCTGTTTTGCGGCGCTTGCAGGGTATTTGATTGTCATAGCGATCAACGTCGCCCAGCCGATTTTGCTTTCAACCTATTTCCCGCTGTGCGGGCTTGCCGTCTCGCGCATGCGGCGACTGAAGAAAGGAGCCGTTCATGAATCTTGAACAACTGATTGACCGCCTGAAACGAACGCCCTCCTTTATGGAAAATGTCACGCATTGGGAAACCCTTCCGGCAAAAGAAGCGCGCTTTGCGCCTTTTCCCGAAGCGCTGGATGGCCGCCTGCCGCCGGTGCTGGCCGCAAGGGGTGTGCATCAGCTCTATACGCATCAGCGCGAGGCGTTTGACCGCGTGGCGGAGGGCAGGGATATCTGCGTGGTTACGCCGACGGCTTCCGGCAAAACGATGTGCTACAATCTGCCGGTGCTGAACGCCATTTTGAAAAACGGCGACGCGAGAGCGTTGTATCTCTTTCCGACAAAGGCACTGTCGGCGGATCAGGTTTCCGAGCTGTACGAGCTGATCGAAGCGATGGACGTTGACGTTAAAACTTTTACATACGACGGGGACACGCCGGCGGCCGCCCGCAGGCAGGTGCGGCAGGCGGGGCATATTGTCGTAACCAACCCGGACATGCTCCATTCCGGTATTCTGCCGCATCATACCAAGTGGGTCAAGCTGTTTGAAAACCTGCAATACGTCGTCATCGACGAAATCCATGCCTATCGCGGCGTATTTGGCTCCAATCTGGCCAATGTGATTCGCCGATTGACGCGGCTTTGCAAATTTTACGGCTCAAATCCGCAGTTCATCTGCTGTTCGGCGACCATTGCCAATCCGGGGGAGCTGGCCTCGACGCTGATTGGCCGACCGGTTGACGTGATCGACCAAAGCGGCGCGGCGAGCGGAGAAAAGCACATCGTCTTCTATAACCCGCCGGTGGTCAACAAACAGCTCGGCATCCGCAAATCCGTTTTGCAGGAGACGCTGCACATCGCGTCCATGCTGGTGGATAACGATATTTCAACCATCGTTTTCGGCAAATCGCGGCTGACGGTTGAGGTGCTGACGCGGCACCTCAAGGAAAGGGTCAAAGACCCGTTCGGCAACGCGGGGCGCGTCCGGGGCTATCGGGGCGGCTATCTGCCTACGCTGCGGCGGGAGATTGAGCGCGGCCTGCGCAAAGGCGAGATTCGCGCCGTAGTCTCCACCAACGCGCTGGAGCTGGGTATTGACATCGGCCAACTGGACGCCTGTGTGCTGTGCGGCTATCCAGGGTCGATTGCCAGCACATGGCAGGAGGCGGGGCGCGCGGGTCGGCGCAAAAATACGGCGTTGACGATCATGGTCGCTTCGTCCTCAGCGCTTGACCAGTACATCGTCAATCACCCGGAATATTTCTTTTCGCGTTCGCCGGAAAACGCGCTGGTACATCCGGATAATCTGTATGTGCTGCTGGGGCACGTCAAATGCGCGGCATATGAGCTTCCGTTTGAAGAGGGCGAAAGCTACGCGAAGGGCGTATCGACGCGCGAGCTTCTTGATTACCTCTGCGAAGAGCACATTCTGAATCTGACCGGCGGGCGGTACTACTGGATGGCGGAGGAATTTCCGGCGGCAGATCTGTCGCTTCGCTCCGTCACCAGCGAAAATTTCCTGATTATTGATATCACAAGGCCGGAGCACCGCGTTGTAATCGGCGAAATGGATCGCTACACCGTGCCGATGCTGCTGCATGAGCACGCGATTTATATGCATGAAGGGCAGCAATATCAGGTTGAAAAGCTGGATTTTACCGAGAAAAAGGCCTATGTGCGCAGCGTTGACGTCGATTATTATACGGACGCGGATTTGAATACGAGCGTCAAGGTGCTCGACGTGCTCAAGGAGCAGCCGCTTGGAAATGGCTCGCTGGCCTTCGGCGATGTGCTGGTCACATGGCTGGTGACCATGTTCAAAAAATTCAAGCTGGACACGCAGGAGACGCTCGGCTTCGGCCCGGTCGATCTGCCGGAGCTGGAAATGCCGACCAACGCCTGCTGGTGGGCGCTGGACGAAAGCGTTACGTCGGGACTTTCCATGGATGATTTGCAGGGCGGCATGCTCGGCATTGCCAATGCGCTCCGGCAGATCATTCCGCTGTACCTGATGTGTTCGCCGCGGGATATCTGCGTGCAATACCGGGTGCGCGACCCGTTCACCAAGCTGCCCACGCTGCTTGTCTTCGATAATTATGCGGGCGGTATCGGCCTGAGCGAACGTGTTTTCGGCATGCGCGCGCTGATTTTCAGCGACGTCCATGATCTGATTGCGCGCTGCCCCTGCGAGGCGGGGTGCCCCTCCTGCACAGGGCCGATGAACGAGGTGGGCGAGCACGGCAAAAAAACGGCGCTTCTGCTGACGGAAAGGCTGATGGCGCTATGAGGGATTTGCGCCAGCGGCTGATGGATATCGCAAGAAGCACCGAAAATAAGCGCACGGAGCCGCCGCGCGCGCCCGAGCCGACGGAAGGCTTTTTCTGCCGGGAGGGTGTTGTTCCGCGCGGCGCATTGGGGGATATCGACCGGGTTACGCTTGAAGACGTGCGCGCCTGCGATCCGTATTTTGAGGGGGATTGCTGGAGCGCGGAGCGGCTGCTGTTTCTGGATACGGAAACGACGGGGCTCAGCGGCGGCGCGGGAACGGTTGCCTTTGAAATCGGCGTGGGATGGATTGAACCGCGCGGTATGGTCATTCGCCAATACGTCATGCGGAATTACGCGCAGGAGGCGGACATCCTCCGCGAAATCGCTGCATTGGCCGCAAGGGCGGATACGCTCGTCACGTTTAACGGAAAGAGCTTTGATCTGCCGCTGCTGGAATCGCGCATGGTGATGAACCGCATCCGGGCGCATATAACGGATATGCCGCACCTCGATTTGCTGCATGCCGCGCGCCGCGTCTATAAACTGCGGCTCGGCCGATGCAGCCTGACTGCGCTGGAGGAAGCCGTTCTCGGCAAAGCCAGACAGGATGATCTGCCGGGCGCTCAGGTTCCCGAACGATATTTCACCTATCTGAAAACCGGCGAATTTGCGCTGCTGGAGGACGTTCTTCGGCATAATTTCGACGACGTGCGCAGTCTGGCCGAACTGACGGCCGTGATCTGCTCGGCCTATCGCAGGCCGGAAGCCCTTCGGCACGAGCAGGATATCCTCAGCGTCGGAAAGACGCTTTTGCGCGGCGGGCGCACACAGCAGGCGAGGGCGTGCTTCAAAATTCTCGGGCACAGCACACTTTCCCCGCAGGCGCATTTGTATCTGTCGTCGAGCTACAAGCGCGGACGGGAGTGGGACGAAGCCGCCGCGCTCTGGAAGGATATGATCGCACGGGGCGAAGGCGGCGTGTGGCCGTATATCGAGCTGGCCAAATATTACGAGCATGTGCGCCGGGATTACGACAGGGCGCAGCGTTGTGCAGCCGCAGCGCTGCAATATGCGCTCAACACCGCGCCGCTCGGCGGGGAAGACGAGCAGCTTTCTGCCGCCATCTTTAAGCGCATCGACCGGCTGAAACGAAAACAAAAAGCACAACAGGGAGGCAACCAACCATGAGCTTTATGGGCAATATGATCGGCAACAAAGCGCTAGCCGCGCACGGAAAAAACGAGTATGAAAAGGCCCTGCAGCTTTACAATGAGGCCTATGAAAAGGGGATGGACAAGCCGCGGCTGCTGCGCGGATACAGCGTTTTGCTGATTCGCATGGGGCGTCTCGACAGGGCGCTGGAGGTTTTGAAAAAAATTGAAGCGCTGCCGGGGCTTACCCCCGCGGAAAAGACGGATCTCCACGTCAATTACGCGATTATTCTTTCGCAAAAAGGGCATCTTGACCGCGCGATGGACATTCTGGAAGATGAATTTCGGCACCTGAAAAACGGAACCATGTACAGCATTATCGGTTATCTGAAGGTGGAACAGGGAGATGCGGAGGCGGCGCTCGCCTTTAACCGGGAGGCGCTGGATTACGACGACGCAGACCCGGTATTTCTGGATAACATGGGGCAGACCTACTACCGCCTTGTCGGCGATAAGGAAACCGCCAAGACGTATTTTGACAAGGCCATCGCGCTCAAACCAACGGCGATTGATACGAATTACTTTCTTTCGCTGTATGACATCGAGGCGGGCGACCGGGAAAAAGCTGTCGAGCGGCTTCAAACGGCGCGCAGCGGTTTCTTCTCTCCGCTGAATTACGCCACTCCGGCAATGATCGACGAAAAGCTCGCAGAGCTGGGCGCAAAGTAAGGGCGTTCATCTCCGCCCGCGTGAACAAAGCATCAAAGCCCCGCTCACGCGGGCGATTTACGCAATTCCCTAATTGTAAAAAAAGGCGGCTTTCCGCGTGGGAAAACCGTCTTTTTTGATTGGGTTTTAGGATACCGTACATTCCGGTTCGGCATCAATGACCAGCTTATCGCCATCATAATCCACCAGCAGATCGGTGCGCGGCTGCACGTCTTCAGCAATCAGCTTGCGCGCGATGAGCGTTTCAACCGAGCGCTGCATAAAGCGCTTGAGCGGACGCGCGCCATAAATCGGATCGTAGCCCTGCGCCACAATGTAGCTGCGCGCGGCAGGGGTGAGGCGCATGGTCAGCTGCTTATCGCTCAGGCGGCGATTGAGATCGGCCACCTGCAAATCGACAATTTTATCAATTTCATTGCGCGTCAGCGGTTTATAGAACACGATTTCATCCAGCCGGTTGAGGAACTCCGGGCGGAACTGCGTCTTGAGCATGCCTTCAACCTGCTTGCGCGCCGCCTCGGTGATGTTGCCGTTTTCGTCGATGCCTTCCAGAATCGCGGAAGAACCGAGGTTGCTTGTCAAAATGATGATGGTGTTCTTGAAATCGACCGTGCGACCCTGAGAATCCGTGATGCGGCCGTCGTCCAGCACCTGAAGCAGGACATTGAACACATCCGGATGCGCCTTTTCCACCTCGTCGAACAGCACGACGCAATACGGACGGCGGCGCACGGCCTCGGTCAACTGGCCGCCCTCGTCATAACCGACATATCCCGGAGGGGCGCCGATCAAACGGGAGACGCTGTGCTTTTCCATGTATTCGCTCATGTCGATACGAACCATGTTCTTTTCATCGTCAAACAACGCCTGCGCCAGCGCCTTGGCCAGCTCGGTCTTGCCAACGCCCGTCGGACCAAGGAAGAGGAACGAGCCGATCGGCCTGTTCGGGTTCTGGATGCCGGCACGGCTGCGCAGGATGGCCTCGCAGACCTTTTCGACCGCCTCATCCTGACCGATGACGCGCTCGTGGAGCGTATCATCCAGATGCAGCAGTTTCTCTCGTTCGCCTTCCATCAGTTTGGAAACCGGGATGCCCGTCCAGCGGGCGACGATGCGGGCGATTTCTTCCTCGGTCACCTTGTCGCGCAGCAGCGTGCTGTCGCTCTTGGCTTCCTCAGCGATCTTCTCCTGTTCAGCCAGCTCTTTCTGAAGCTGCGGCAGCTTGCCGTATTTCAGCTCGGCGGCGCGATTCAAATCATAATTGCGCTCGGCTTCGGCGATTTCGCCGCCCATATGCTCGATTTCCTCGCGGAGCTTCTGCACCTTGCCGATGGAGTTTTTCTCGTTTTCCCACCGCGCTTTCATGGCGTTAAACTGCTCGCGCATATCGGCCAGCTCTTTTTGAATGACGCTCAGGCGCTCACGAGAGAGCGCGTCGTCCTCCTTTTTGAGCGCGGCCTCCTCGATTTCATGCTGCATGATGCGGCGGCGCACATCGTCCAGCTCCTGCGGCATGGAATCCATCTCGGTGCGAATGGTCGCACAGGCCTCATCCACCAAGTCGATGGCCTTATCCGGCAGGAAACGATCCGAAATATAGCGATTGGAGAGCGTCGCGGCGGCGATCAGCGCCTGATCGGAGATTTTAACGCCGTGGAAGACCTCGTAGCGCTCTTTCAGGCCGCGCAGAATGGAGATCGTATCCTCAACCGTCGGCTCGGCGACCATGACGGGCTGGAAACGGCGTTCCAGCGCCGCGTCCTTCTCGATATATTTGCGATACTCGTTCAGCGTCGTCGCGCCGATGCAGTGCAGCTCGCCGCGCGCCAGCATCGGCTTGAGCAGGTTGCCCG
>ERZ827150.2951-NODE-2951-length-17351-cov-7.652058_pt1 | contig 17351 bp, 16 predicted proteins | sample MGYA00519779_ERZ827150 | MGnify/ENA primary metagenome ERZ827150 (study PRJEB31778, sample SAMEA3449267) | human gut metagenome | biome: human gut; feature: human-associated habitat; material: faeces | place: United Kingdom | collected 2010/2012 ...
GAGACTATTGTAACCCCACTGTCCCTGTTTGTCAAGGGCAGCAAAAAAGACTTCTCCCAAAGGAGAAGCCTTTCCGATCTCTGTGTCACTGATTTTCTTCCACCCATTCCCGCACGCGGTCAGGGCGGTTGGTCACGATGCAGTCCGGCCCCAGGGGCAGCAGGCTCCGGACAGCCTTTTCCGTGTCCACGGTCCACAGGGCCACCTTGATGCCCATGGCCTGGAGCTTTGGGATAAAGTCCGGGTTGCTGTAGGCGGTGTGGTATTCACAGCTGACGTACTCCGGCGCAAAGTCCAGGCTTTTGACATAGGCCACCGGGTTGTGCTGGTCGGCCAGATGCTTTGCCACCGCCTGCAGGCTCTCCCCGGGGAAGTTTGCCCGCAGCATGCTCACCTTGTCGTTCACCCAGCGGGTCATCCAGCCGTTTTCCTCATCCGGGTCCATGCCCGCATCCACCGGCAGGGCGGCCAGCTCTTCGTCCAGCGCCGCTTCCTCATCCTCCATGCCGTTCACCAGGCCCAGGTCCTTCCAGATGACCGGCGGCGGCAGCACCATGCTCTCGAATGCGCCGTACAGCAGCACGCCCACCCGCAGTTCCGGCATCAGCGCCTTGGCCTGCCGCAGCAGGTCGTGGTTGAACGAAATAAGTACCAGTCGGTCGGCGATGTCTGCCGCGCGGATGGCATCCACCACACCGGGCACAAAAGCCGGGTCGTTGTCCATGGTGGATTTCATTTCCAGTTGGACCGCGCAGCCCTCCATGCTCCTGCACAGGGCCAGTGCCTCGGCCAGGGTGGCGATCTTCTCATCTTTATAGGCAACGTCCTTCCAGCTGCCGAAGTCCAGGTCTTTCAGTTCGCCCTCGGTCATATCGTAGATACGGCCGGAAATATCGGTGTGCAGGTCGATGATATAGTCGTGGTGGATCACAAGGCCGCCGTCCAGCGTCTTTTGTACGTCCATTTCCACACCGTCGGCCCCGATCTCCATCGCCTTGCGGAAAGCCGCCAGCGTGTTTTCCGGTGCCAGATAAGATGCGCCACGGTGCGCAATGATCTGAGGTATCATAAGCAGAATTTTCCTTTCTGTACAGCAAAGCTGCCGCTTTTCAGCATACCATATCCGCCGGGCTGTGTCCATCTGCGCATTCCACAAAAAAGCGGGTCGTTTTTTGTCTCATTCGCGCTGAAAGTACGACTTTTATCGTCAAAACGACGAATTCATCCGATGATTTTTGCGCACTTTTCACGAGAAATTTGCAAAACCCGGGGCAAATCTCTCCCATCTGTTTCTTTCAAACCGGCACCCGGCATGGTACAATAGTGCTGTAAGGATGTGCCGCGCCCGGCGGCCGGAAAAAGGGAAATGGAGTGTTTGACTATGACTGCATTCAAGCCCATCAAAGAAGGCAAAGTCCGTGAAATTTACGACAATGGCAACAGCCTGATCATGGTTGCCACCGACCGCATTTCTGCGTTTGATGTCATCCTGAAAAACAAGGTGACCAAAAAGGGCACCGTGCTCACCCAGATGAGCAAGTTCTGGTTCGACTACACCAAGGATCTGCTGCCCAACCATATGCTGAGCGTGGACGTGAAGGATATGCCGGAGTTCTTCCGGCAGCCCCAGTTCGACGGCAACAGCATGCTGTGCCGCAAGCTGACCATGCTGCCCATCGAGTGCATCGTGCGCGGCTACATCACCGGCAGCGGCTGGGCCAGCTACCAAAAGACCGGCAAGGTGTGCGGCATCCAGCTGCCCGAGGGCCTGCAGGAGTCCCAGAAGCTGCCGGAGCCCATCTACACCCCCTCCACCAAGGCCGAGATCGGCGACCACGACGAGAACATCTCCTACGAGCGCAGCATTGAGGTGCTGGAAAAGCAGTTCCCCGGCCACGGCGAAGAGTACGCCACCAAGCTGCGGGACTACACCATCGCCCTGTACAAGAAGTGCGCCGAGTATGCCCTGACCCGCGGCATCATCATCGCCGACACCAAGTTCGAGTTTGGTCTGGATGAGGACGGCAACGTGGTGCTGGGCGATGAGATGCTCACCCCGGATTCCTCCCGCTTCTGGCCGCTGGAGGGCTATGAGCCGGGCCACGGCCAGCCCTCTTTCGACAAGCAGTTCGTCCGTGACTGGCTGAAGGCCCATCCGGACAGCAACTACGATCTGCCCCAGGACGTGATCGACAAGACCATCGCCAAGTATCTGGAGGCCTATGAGCTGCTCACCGGCAAGAAGCTCTAAGTTCTTTTTCAACAAGCAACGCGCCCGCTGTGGATAACTCCGCAGCGGGCGCGTTTTCAGTTTTTATACAGCCGCCTCCGGCTCGGCCTCTTCGCTGGGCGCAGTGTCCTCTTCCGGCTCATTTTCTTCGTCCAGCAGATACTGCACTTCGACCTGCCGTTCCATCTCATCCGCGGTCCAGTCCAGCTGCACCGTGCCGTCCAGTTCCAGCGTGTACTGTTCCACACGCTGCAGGGTACCGGAATCCAGGCTCTGGCCCGGGTCGTTGTCCGGCGACCACACGATGCGCAGTTCATCCGGCTGCAGGGTGCCAGCCCGCACCGTACCGGCCACGCTGCGGCAGTCCTGCGCAAAGGCTCCGGTGCTGTCGTAGGGGCCATACAGCATCACGGTCAGGCTCAGGTGCCCGTCACTTGGCTGCAGCTCCTGCAGGTCATCCACGCTGTTGGCGTAAAGATACAGGTCGGTGTACACATCCCGCAGGCGGAGGTCCGGGTTTTCCTTCCGGAGGGCCTCATACACCTGTGTGGTGTACGCCTTGCTCAGCTTCATCTCGTTCTGTCCGCGGGCAGGGTCGATCTCGCTCCACACCATGGGCAGAAAGCTCAGGCACATACAAACTGCGATGAGCCCCAGACAGACCAGCACCGAGACAAAATCGTACTTCCAGCGGCCCGGCCGGGCGGCGAAGAACAGCACCTCACATCCCAGCAGCACCAGGGCTGCCGCCGGGGCGATGCGCACCACCAGCTGCCAGTCAAAGCCCGGCACAAAGTAATAACACAGGAAGAAGATGCCCGCTGCGATCAGGCAGGCGCCCAGCGTCAGGCTGCCCACCCGGCGGCGGGGGGCGTCCTGCAGCTTTGCAGCTTCCGGCCGGGTTTCCGGCTCCGTCGCTGCCGTCTTATTCGGTTCGTCCATCGTCGCCCTCCGCATTCTCCGGCTGTTCCGGCTCTTCGGGGTCCTCCGGGGTCACCGGGTCGCCCAGCAGAGCGCTGAGCTTCGGCATGGCAAAGTCTGCGGTTTCCTCCGGGGCTTCCGGTGCATCGGCTTCGGCTGCGGTGTACTCGCAGAAGTCCTCGTCCTCCGGTTCCTCTGCCTTTTTGCGGTGCACCTTTTTGCCCTTGGGGCCGCGCACCAGCCAGACGCCGCAGATGATAAGGGCCACGCAGACCACCACCTCCGGCAGTTCATCCAGCATCAGGTAGACCGCGCGGAAGAAGGGGCTGTTCTGGCCCCAGCGCCACATCACATCGCCCAGCACCCGCATGATGATGTTCTGGTAAGCCACCATTGCGCCCAGTGCAATGAGGGCCCAGCCCACCAGCTTGTGGCTGTCGCGGAAGAACAGGGTCAGGCGCGCGTCCTTCGTGTTGAAGTGCACCAGATAGTCGTCCGCAGGGGCCGTCCCGGCAATGAACTGTGCCCGCAGGTTGAAGGTGTCAAAAAAGCTGTACATCCACACGATGAGTGCCGTCAGAACCAGCGGTTCCAGCAGCATACCAGCCATTATGCACAGGAAGAGCAGCGTGATGAGCGAGAGTCCTCGTTTCATGTACCCCTGATACATCTGGCCCGCACCCGGGACAAAGGCAAAGAGGAAGGTCAGAATGCCATTTTTCTTCATAAATATTCCCTCATTTCTTCTGGTTGGAAACGGCAGCGTCAGGCTCTGCCGCAGATTCATTTTTGCCGAACAGCAGGCTGTCCAGCGTGCCGGTCAGCTTCTGGGACAAGGTGGGCGCAGGCTCTTTATCCTGCACCGGCTTGCCCAGCTGTTCCGGCTGGGTGGGGGTGCGTTCGTCGTCCTGCACGGGCCTGCCCAGCTGTTCCGGCTCCGTGGTCTGGGTGGTTTCGGGCAGCCAGCTGCGCACCGTTTCGCCGGTGGACAGGATCTGTTCCAGGGTGCCGGAGCGCCACATGGTCAGCGCCAGCACCGCCGCCACAGCGGCTACGGCGGCCCGGCCCCAGGTGTTCTGCATCAGCCGCACCCAGATGGTGCCCATCACCGCCCCGCGGGCAGAGCGCGGCGGCTCTTCCAATACATCGGCGGTGAGCAGGGCTGTGTACCGGTCCATGCACTTGTCGCAGTAGGCCAGGTGTTCGGCGGCTTCCAGCCTGCCCAGCTCGTCCAGCTGCCCGCCGATGACGGCGTGCAGCCCTTCCTCAGTCAGGCATCCGTTCTGATCAAACAGTTCCATGTACGCTCCTCCCTTCCTGTTGTTCCCGGATCTGCTGTACCAGCATCTTTTTGGCCCGGTAGATCTGCGCGTTCACGGTTTTTTCCGGGCGGCCGCACAGACGTGCCGCCTCGGCCATGGTGTGCTGTTCCAGCAGCACCAGACGACAGGGTGTCTTGTAGGGCTCCCGCAGGTCCAGGATCATGCGGGTGAGTTCTTCCGCTCCCAGCGTGTCCAGCACCTGCTGTTCCGGCTCCAGGCCGGGCGGTGCCCCCTCCAGCGCCAGCACCTCGTCGCCCGGCGTGTTCACCCGGCGCACCCATGCGCTGCGTAAGTAATCCTTGGCTTTGTTGGCCGCAATGCGGGCCAGCCATTGCTTTTCAAAGCCGGGCGGACAGCGGTCGATGGCCCGCCATGCCGCCAGAAAGGTCTCCTGGGTCAGATCCTGCGCATCCCCCACGTCCGGCACCAGCTGATGACAGACCGTGTAGACCAGAGACTGATATTTTTGCACCATCGCGCTGAATTCCAGTGTTGTCAACGACCTGCTCATCCTCCTTTCCGGCTGTGGAGGGCGGTGCTCTGCACGGCCCTTCTGTTGATTCAAACGAGACAGCCGCCGCATTCCCTGCACAAACCGCAGATTTTTTTGCAAAAAGTTTGTGTTTTGCCCGTTCCATGCTACAATGTGGTTATAGTATAGCACGAAAGGAGCCTTACCGCCATGCCTTCTACCACCCGTCAGGCCCTTCTGCAGGCACTGAGTGCCGCCGGGGGTGCCTATATCTCCGGCCAGCAGCTGGCCGGACAGCTGGGCGTGAGCCGCGCCGCCGTCCACAAGGCGGCCGCCGCCCTCACCGCGCAGGGTTACGCACTGGAAGCCGTCTCCCGCCGGGGGTATCGGCTGCTGGGCGGCGACCCCTTCTGTGCCGAGGCCGTGGGCCCCTACCCCGCCCCGGTGCAGGTGTACGACACGCTGGAAAGCTCCAACCGGACGGCCAAGCTGCTGGCGCTGGACGGTGCGCCCCACGGCACGCTGGTGCTCACAGCCCACCAGAGCGCAGGCCGGGGACGGTTGGGTCGTGTATTTGAAAGCCCGGCCGGGAAGGGCGTGTACCTCTCGGTACTGCTGCGCCCGGCGGTCCCGGCGGCCAGCGCCCAGACGGCCACCATCGGGGCCGCCGTGGCGGTGTGCCGGGCGGTACAGGAGCTGTGCGGGCTGGAACTGGGCATCAAGTGGGTCAACGACCTGTATTATCAGGGTAAAAAGGTGTGCGGCATCCTCACCGAAGCCGGCACCGACCTGGAGAGCGGGCGGCTGGAGTGGCTGGTGGTGGGCATCGGCCTGAACCTGACCGCCACCGCCGCCGACTGGCCCCCGGAGCTGGCCGAAAAGGCCGGCAGCCTGTACCCGGGCGGCCCCGCCCCCGTGAGCCGGGCCGCGCTGGCCGGGGCCATCGCCCGGCAGCTGCTGGCCCTCTGCCCCGCCTTTGACTGTCTGGACGAATACCGCGCCCGCTGCTTTGTGCCCGGGCACTGGGTCACCGTGTGCACCGGCACCGAGACCTACGCCGCAAAGGCCCTTGCCATCGACGAGGAAGGGCGGCTGGTGGTCCAGCGGGAGAACGGCCGCCCGCAGGCATTACGCTGCGGCGAGGTGACCACCCGCCCAGCCCGGACCGAATAAGATGCAAAAAAGCAGCCTTGCCGGAATGGTTCCGGTAAGACTGCTTTTGCCTTTTGTTTATACTTCGTCCAGTGCCTGGGCTTCCAGCACCGGGATGCCCTCGGCTTCCAGCACACGGCGCAGGATGCCGGGCAGGCCGGCCTTCGGCACCTTGTTCTCGATGCACAGGGTGATGACCCCATTGAGGGTAGAGGCCTCCACGCACAGGGAGCCTCCGTCCGGCGGCACCCACACCCCAAAATCGGTGGTGTACTGCTCCAGCTCCGGCGTTGCCGGCATGAGGGGATTGCCCAGATAGCTGAACCAGAAATCTGCCGGGATGCCGCTGATGTACTCGCCCATCTGGAACACACGCTGCTTGATCCGCAGAGGGGCCTTTTGCTGGTCCACCTTGTAGACCCAGCCCATCTGGTCAGCCATCCGGCGGCGTTTCCGCTCCGGGGTCAGGCTGGCCTTGACGGCGGCGTCCATCTCCTGCACGAACTCTTCCAGCCGGACGCCGTCGTGCAGGGTCACTCCGTCCTGGAAGGAACACACGCAGTTGTACCGTGCGTTGGGGGCACCCATGGCGTCCCGCGTGTCGGCGGAATAGGAATACTGGATGGTGTCCTTGCCCAGATACTCTCCCAGCGCGATGCACAGCAGGCCCATGAGGGCGCAGAACGGCTTGACGCCGTTCTGCACACCTTTGGCCACCAGATCCTTTTTGGCGAACCGGATTCGGATGCGGTGCATGGGCTCCTCGCAGGTCTCCACCACCTCCCGCTGCATCGTAGTCTCGTCCATGACCTGCAGCGGGTACTGCTCCACCAGCTTTGCGATGTCGTAGGCCGGGCTGCAGGGGATGGGCGGGTTGGCAAAGGCGGTACCGTAGCGCAGGTTACAGTACAGCTCCAGGATGCGGGTGAGGAAGGGCGATACCCCGTGGCCGTCCGCGATGAAGTGGAACCAGTCGAAGTACACGACGTTCTGTGCACAGTGCACGGCAAAGAAGTAGCCGTTCGTCTGCTCCGGCATCTCCCGCATCACGCTGTCCGGGTAGACAAGGCAGGGCTCCGAGTTCGGTTCCAGAAAGGCTTTGCGCTTTTCCCACACCAGCCGCACCCGGTAATAGGGGGCAGCTTCCAGCGCGGCATCCAGCGCTTGTTGCAGCAGGGCCGGATCCACCGGGTCCTTCAGGGTGAACTGATACCGGGGGCACACTTTTTCCCGGCGGAAATAGTACATGATGCCCTGAAAGACATATTCCGCCGAACGCTGTGCTGCTTCCATCGGCTCACCCGGCATTGGCTACCAGATAATCGGCCAGGTCACTGATGGTGACAAAGTTGCGCAGCTCCTTTTCCGGGATGCGCAGGCCGAAAGTCTCTTCCAGGTCGGCCACGATGGTCAGGATCTCCATCGAGGACAGATCCAGATCATCCATCAGGACGCTGTTCTCGTTGACATCCTCCGGCGCGATCTCTGCCACATCCTCCAGGATGGCCAGGATCTGGGACATGATTTCTGCTCGTTCCATAAGAAATGTTCTTCCTTTCCGTGACGGATTTTGGGTGTGCCGATCAGGATCAGCACGGTTCTGCCCTCAGTATAGCACAACCCCTATGGGTTTGCCCAGTTTTTTTGCAGAGTATGCGGCGCAAACCGCAAAATCAGGGCTGCAGGCCTCAGCGCATCAGCTTGCCCATGGCGTTGCGGGGCAGGGGCTGGGCGGAGAATTCCACTGCGCTCATGCGCTTGTACAGGGGCAGGGTGCGGTTGGTTTCGGTGATAAAGTCCCGCACCGTCTGCTGGTCGGCCTCCTCGCAGCAGACCACAGCGCAGATCTTTTTGCCCTTTTCCTTTACCAGGCATTCCTTCACGGCAGGGCATTTTTCCAGCAGGCCCTCCAGCTCTTCAGGGCTGACGTTCTCGCCGCTGTCCAGAATGATCACGTTCTTCTTGCGGCCGGTGAGGAAGTAATAGCCATCCTCATCTACCCGGGCCAGGTCGCCGGTGTGGAACCAGCCCTCGGCGTCCACCACCTCAGCGGTGCCCTCCGGATCCTTATAGTAGCCCAGCATCACATCGCCGCCCCGCATACACAGCTCGCCGTTGTCCAGCTTGATCTCGCAGTGGCCGTCGTCCTTGCCGATGGAGCCGATGTGCTTGGCATCCTCCGCAAAGTTGATGAGGCCGCCGCCGGTGGTCTCGGTGCTGCCGTAGAGCTGGGAGATCACCATGCCGTGGTCGTGGAGGTCCATCAGGGTCTGGGGGTCAAACATCGCAGACATACAGTTCAGAGCCCACAGATCCCCCAGCTTGTCCTGCTTGCCGGTCATCAGGTCGTGGTGGATGGACTGCACCAGCACCGGCACGGCGGCCATGGCCTGGCTGGGCATCCGCTTCAGGTCCTTATAGAAGGACCGCAGGCTGCCCAGGTTCTGGGCCCAGCCCATCCAGGCCCAGGTGAACAGGCAGCCAAAGGCACCCAGGTGGAACATGGGCAGCAGGGTCATGTGGCTGACCAGCAGGTCCGGGTCATTTTTCAGCTGGCAGAATCGCTGCCCCACCCGTACATGGTGGGGCATCACCGCAAAGAAGTTCCGCTCGCAGAGCATGACGCCCTTGCTGCGGCCAGTGGTGCCGGAGGTGAACATCAGCACCATCAGCTCCTCGGGCTGGATGCGGTTCACAAGCTCTGCAGGCTCGTAAGCCTTGTAGGCATCCATGGGGCGCAGCAGGCTGCCGTAAGCCGCCTGCATCTCCTCGTTGCAGCCGTAGTCATCGCCGTCGGTCAGGATGGCGGAAGGCTCCACCAGCTCCAGCTCCCGGTGCAGCTCATCCCAGCTCTTGCGCTGGTTCATGGGCACGATGACGCCGCCCGCCATCATGACACCGTAGCAGTTCACGGCGTAGTGGTAGCTGTTGTTGCTCCACACGCACACCCGCTTGCCCTGAATGTCCGGGATGGTGCTCAGGTAGTAGTTCACCGCGCGGCGGATGTCCTGCGCATACTCCCCGAAGTGCTTTTCCACCACCACATCCTGGTCGGCGTCGTACCAGCGGAAGGCCACCCGGTTCGCAAATCGCTGCTCCATGTTCAGCGTCAGCAGCTCATACAGATTTTTCGGTTTATGTAGTTCCATTATCGTTTCCCTCTCTATTCTTCAAAAGAGCCAGTCTCTCGGCCATAACGCCTTGTGGGAACTTTCCCCCCATGAGACCGGCTTTTTCCGCTAAGATTTAGGACCGCAGCAGCTTGCCAGCAGCGTTACGAGGCAGGGGCTGGGCCGAGAACTCCACCACCATGTGCTTGTACAGGGGCAGGGTGCGGTTCACCTCGGTAACAAAGTCCCGCACAGCGTCCTGCTGGTCCGCCTCGCAGCAGACCACGGCGCAGATGCGCTGGTTCCGCTCGCAGACCCTGCACTCCCGGATGGCAGCGCAGGGAGCCAGCAGCTTTTCCAGCTCCTCGGGGCTCACGTTCTCGCCGCTGCCCAGGATGATCACGTTCTTTTTGCGTCCGGTGAGGTACATATAGCCGTCCGGCTCCACCCGGGCAATGTCGCCGGTGTGGAACCAGCCCTCGGCGTCCAGCACCTCGGCGGTGGCCTCCGGGTCCTTGTAGTAGCCCAGCATCACCGGGTCACCACGCATGCACAGTTCCCCGTCCTCCAGCTTGTACTGGCAGCTGTCGTCCACATGGCCCACGCTGGTCAGGTACTTTTCCTCCTGGGAGGAGTTCCAGGCACCGTCACCGCAGGTCTCGGTAAGGCCGTACATCTGGGCGATGAAGAAGCCCCGGTCCATCAGGTCCTGGAGCACGGCAGGGTCGAACATCGCTGCGCCGCAGGTCAGCATACGCAGGCCGTTCAGACGCTCCCGTTTGCCCTTCATCACATCATGATAAATGCTCTTCAGCAGCACCGGCACCACCGCCATCACGTCGCTCCGCATGGCCCCCAGGTCCCGGTAGAAATATTTCAGGTCGTTGCACAGGTTCACGCAGTGGCCGGTGATGCTCCAGGACACCAGGCTGGTCATGGCCGAAATGTGGAACATGGGCAGGCAGGACAGAGAACTGAACGCGTCGGTGTTCCAGCCGGTCTGGCTCCGCACATCCTCAAAGGGGGTCAGGAAGGCAGGCATGGCGGTGAACAAGTTCTTCTGGGACAGCATAACGCCCTTGCTGCGGCCAGTGGTGCCGGAGGTGAACATGATAAAAGCCAGTGCGCTGAGGTCCGGCACCTCGGTGATCTCCATGGCAGGCTCAAAGGCGGTAAAGGCGTCCATAGGCACCAGACGGTCCCCGTACGCCTGGCCCAGGGCCGGCTCCCGGCTCATGTACTCGCCGTCATGGAGCACGCACATCGGCTCCACCAGATCCAGCTCGTAGCGGATCTCGTCCCAGTTCTTGCCGGTGTTCAGAGGCACTGCCACAGCTCCGGCCAGCACTGCGCCGTATAGGCACATCACATAGTGGTAGCTGTTGCGGGCCAGGATGGCCACTCGCTGCCCCAGGGGGTTCGGGGTGCGGCTGCGTAAAAATGCCACGAACCGCCGCAGGTCTGCAGCGTACTGCCGGAAGGGCACCTCCACCACGCCGCCCTTGGCCTCATCATAATAGCGGATACCAATCCGGTCTGCGTAGATCGTTTCCAGATTGTTCAGAGACTGATACAGCGAATGAACCATGTTAGCCTCCACGTCACTGTTTTTTACATTCCTGCAGCCGGGCCCACCCGGGGCCGGGCCGCTTTTTCGATTGTGTTCAGTATACAATACCGCCATTGGCAATGCAATACTTTTGCAAGATTTAATTTCCATTTTTGGCAATTAAATCTTGCATACCTTGTTTTTTCCATCCGGCAGCCTGTGCCGTCTGCCCAGAAATTCGGCCCTTCTGCCGGGCTTTTTTATCGGTAAAGACAACAATTGCCACCCGGCAGTGGGCAATTCAAAATTGACAGTGTGCACAAAAAGCATTATACTAGCCTTATATCCTTATAAATGGATCATTTTTTACTGTATGCGCCTGTTGGTCACATGTTTCCGGACGGCGCAAGGAAGGACCCTTTTCATGGAAGGCACCAGACCCAGCACCGTCAACTCCATCGGCATGTTCGACATGCTCAAGGGCGTGGGCATGATCACCATCGTGCTGGCCCACACCGCCGAACTCTACCCCATGCAGATCTCCGGCGGGCTGTCGCTCACGGCGTTTTTCCCGTTCATCTATCGTGAGGCCCTGATGGCGGCCTTTTTCATTGCCAGCGGCTACGGTTTCCGCAAGCGCTCCATCGGCAAGTGCATGCAGCAGCAGCTCAGAGCGCTGCTCAAGCCCTACTGCATCACGGCGGTGTGCACTTCGCTCTTGCATCTGCTGTGCCACTACATGGCGTTCCATTACTTCCCCAGCAGCGTCACCGAGACCCTCAAGGTGGCCGGCGGCTTTCTGCTGGGGCTGCCCCACACCACTACTTATGCCGGGCAGCAGTTCTTTTCCACCGGCCCCATGTGGTATCTGCTCTCGCTGCTGATCGGCTGGGTGCTGCTGGACGCCATCCTGAATATCTTCCCGGAGAAATACACACACTGGGCTGTGCTCGGCATCATGCTGCTGGGCTGGGGCACCACACTGGTGTGGGAGCTGCCCTTCAGCCTTTCGCAGGGGGCCGTGATCGTGCCCTACCTTTACATCGGCTATCTGGCCAAGAAGAACCGCTGGCTGGACAAGCCCCTGCCCCGCCGCACCCTGTACATCCTGCTGGGCGGCACAGCTCTGACCGCTGTGGGAGCTCTGCTTGCCCAGAGCACCGACTGCATTTCCATGGGCGAGTGGACCCTGGGCCCGCTGAGCATCCTGCTGGATGCCGCCACCGGCTTTTTGTTCATCCGCCTGTTCATGCGGCTCAACCGCTTCACCGGCCCCATCGCACAGGGCCTGCAGGCCATCGGCCGCAACTCGCTGAACATCTTCTGCATCCACACGGTGGAGCTTATCGCCATTCCGTGGTATCTGTTCGCGGCTCACTTTACAGACCACCCGCTGCGCGGTATGCTGCTGCAGAACGTGATCGCGTTTACCTCCATCGGGCTGGTGTGCGCCCTGCTGAACCTGCGGCGCAGCTGGATCGTCAAAGCCTCGGCCGCACGGCGGCAGGCCCAGCGGCGCACCCCCGCGCTTTCGCAGCATTGATTTCCCCGGCTGCTGCGGTGCAGCCGTATCCTATAAAACAAGAGGAGAATTCGGTTATGAACAACGATGCCCCCCAGACCCTGGACGCGGCAGGCAGCCGCGTGGCCGAACTGGAACAGCAGCTCCGGCTGTCGGACGAAGGCGTTTCCCGGCTGGCGCAACGGTGCCTGGAGCTGGAGCAGCAGGTGCTGAAATATGAGGCCGTGCTGGCCTCGCAGGGTGCCGACACCGAGCAGGGCGCTCTGCTTCTGCCCCAGCTGTTCTACGACTCCGGCTCCGGTTTTTCGCCCCATGAGTGCCTGACCGTTGCCCCTGACTCCTACGACGAGCTGACCCACGAAGTGTCGGCTGTGTTCGAGTTGCCCGTGGAGGCCAGGGCCCTGCGGCTGGATCCCGGTGAATTTGCCTGCTGCATCACTGATTTTTCCCTCTCAGACGAACGGCTCAGCTACCACATCCTCAACGGCAACGCCCTGCAGGAGGGCACCATGCTGTTTTTGAACATCGACCCCAACCTGACAGTGGAAAGTGCCGTAGGCTTCCCTGCCGGGCTGCGGTTTGCGGTGAAATATCGCTACTATCCCCTGGGCCGCTACCTGCATGAGCAGCCCGGCAAGGCCCTGCTGCGGGCGCTGACCGTGCTCAAGGAAGAGACCGAGGCCGTGTCCCGTCAGGGCACCGAACAGCTGCTGGAGGCAAACGCTGAGATCCAGCAGCTGCGCAAGCAGCTGGCCGACCAGCAGCAGCATCTGGCCGACCTGCAGAACAGCCGGGCCGCCTACGAAGCCTCGCTGGAAAACGTGCTGGGCAGCAGCAGCTGGAAGCTCACGGCTCCGCTGCGCAAGCTGCTGGGCCTGTTCCACCGGCATTGAAGGGGGTTCGTACATGTACAGCAGTTACAGCCCCCTGCAGCGCCGCCAGCTGCGGGAACAGACCTATACCGACACCCAGAGCACCTATCTGCTGGTGTACGCCCCGGGCCGCCGCAACGCCCTGACCCTCTCGCTGGCCGAGCAGCTGCACCGCAAGTTCCGGCTGGTGGACCGGCTGGAAGGTGAGCTGACCCCCTCCGTGAACGGTGTGCTGCTGGTGAGCGAGGATGTGGAGTGCACCTCCACCGCCCTCACCTATTTTGCAGCCGCCTTGCAGCAGGGGGCTGACCTTGTGGTGTGCGATGCCGTGTTCGGCTACGACGGCGGCAGTGCCCTGTACCAGACCGACCAGCACCTGCCCGGCCAGCGCTGTGCCCTGCTCTCCCGCGCCCTGCTGGACCGCTGCCGCGCGGCGGCCCGCGGCAAAGACGATGTGCTGGAACTGCTGCGGCTGGCAAACCAGCTGGCGCAGAACTGCCGCTGCGTCCCGCAGGCACTGCTGCACTTCCGCCGGGAGCTGTGCGCCGAGGACGTATTCTCGGCCACCGGCAAACGCGCCGTGGTGCTGAGCCATGAACTCACCATGACCGGTGCGCCCATCGTGCTGGTGAGCGCCATCCCGGTGCTGCGCAGTCTTGGCTATGAAGTAGTGGTGCTGGGCCCCTCGGACGAGGGTTCCCTGCCGCTCTTTCTGGAGGCCGGAGCTGCTGTGGTCACCCGCCGCGACTGCGTGACCTCTTCCACCCTGTGGGAGCTGGCTTCCAGCGCAGACTTTGTGCTGGCCAATACGGTGGTGGAAGCCCCTGCCGTGAGCACCCTGAACGGCGGCTTTGTGCCGGTGCTGTGGTGGCTGCACGACGCCTTTGCAGGCTATCCCTTCATCACCCACAAGATCCCCAAGGAGCTGGCCGACAACGTGCACATTGCCGCTGTGGGCTCCCACGCCACCGCCGCCATGCACTCGGTGCGGCCCAAATTCAAGGTGGAGCAGCTGATCTACGGCCTGCCCGACTACGCCCGCGAGAGCTTCCCTCGCTACGACCTGAGCTATGCCGGCGGGCGGCCCCTGTTTGTCACGGTGGGCTCCATGGAGATGCGCAAGGGGCAGGACATCTACTGCGAAGCCATCCGCCTGCTGCCGCCGGAGGTGCGGGAAAAGGCCTCCTTCCTCTTTGTGGGCAAGGCTTCCGACCGGGACGTCTCCGCCCATGTGCACGCCCTGACCGAGCAGTTCCCTCATAATGTGTTTTACCGCAAGCGACTGGAACGCCCGGAGATCAAGTCGCTGATGGAGCAGTGCACCTGCATTGTGTGCGCTTCCCGCGATGACCCTATGCCCACCTTTGTGACCGAGGGCCTGATCTTCGGCAAGCCTTCCATCGTGTCGGAGCACACCGGCACCGCCGGGCTCATCACGGAAGGGGTGGACGGCTTTGTGTACCGCAACGACGACCCCGTCCAGCTTTCCAAAGTGCTGGCCCACGCCATCGAGCACCCCGACCAGCTGGCCGCTATGAAGGCCGACTGCCGCAAGCTCTACGAGCGCTACTACACCAACGAAGCCTATGTCTCCACCCTGGTCCGTCTGATCCGGGAGCTGACCGAGTCCCGCTAAGCCTTTTGTTTTATTCTTGTTAAATTCAACGCCCCGGAAAATCCGTGTGATCTTCCGGGGCGTTTTTGCACGCAGTGTGTCAAAACGATCTGCAATATTTGTCCGTTTCTTTCCGTTCCGGACATCTTTTTTATCATCCGGGCCGGATTGCACAAGAAAATTCGGCTTCCGTTCACAAAGACGGCCGGCGGCTGTGCTATACTTTTAAAAAGTTTCATCCTGTCTGAAAGGAGTCCCTGCCCTCATGAACCAATCTGTCGCCTCTCAGCCTTCCCGCAAAAAGGCCGTGTTTTCCCTGCTGACCCTGCTGGCGCTCACCTGCGTGATCGTGCTCATCTTCCGGGATCACTGGGCCGAGATCACCGCCGCCCTTGCCCAGCTGAACCTGTGGCAGGTGCTGGTGGTGCTGGCGCTGGGCATCAGCTACCCGCTGCTGGAGGGCTGTGTCTCCTATGTCATCGTGCGGGGGCGGCTGCCCGGCTTCACCCTGCGGCAGGGCATCGACAACGCCTGGTGCGGCACCTTTGGCAACGTGGTCACCCTGGGCGCGGGTGCCGTGCCGGTGCAGACCTGGTATCTGCATCAGGCCGGGCTGGACATTGGCCCCGGCGTGGGCCTGATGACCCTGCAATATGTATTCCACAAGACCACGGTGCTGCTGTACGCCACCGTGATGCTGCTGCTCCAGCACAAATGGCTGGCCGCCAACACCACCGGCGTGCTGAAATATCTGCCCATGGCATATGCTGTGGTAGCGCTGGTGATCGTGGCGCTGGTGCTGGTGTGCGTGTCGCCGCTGGTGCAGAATCTGGCCCGCTGGGCACTGGGCTTTCTGCCCAAGACCGAAAAATGGCAGCAGCGCCGGGCCGACTGGCTGGAGCAGCTGGATGTACTGGGCATCGAGAGCCGCCTGCTGCTGGCCGACAAGGCCCGCTGTGTGCAGATCTTTGCCCTGCAGGCGCTCAAGCTGTTTTTGCTGTTCTGCCTGCCGTGGCTGTGCATCCGGTTCATGCAGCTGTCCCCGCTGAGTTTTGCGCGGGTGCAGCTGCTCACCAGCCTGATGCTGTTCGTCTCCAACGCCCTGCCCAACGTGGCAGGCATGGGCTCCATCGAGACCGCCTTTCTGCTGCTGTACAGCAGCTTTTTGCCTTCCGGTGAGGTGATGAGCGTGCTCATGCTCTACCGCATCGCCAGCTATTATTTCGTGTTTGCCGCCAGCGCCGTGGGCTTCTTCCTCGCCCAGCGGCGTCTGACCCGGACACCGCCAAAGGAGGCGTGACTCTTTATGAAGAACAAGAGCATCCTGTACCGGTTCGGCCTTGTGGTGCTGGTGGTGCTGCTTCTGGTGCTCATCCTGCCTTCCAGCAAGATCGACCTTGCATCAAAGATCAGCGCCAGCACACAGGCCAGTGTCCGGGCAGAGCACCAGCAGAATTTTGCCAGCTCCAACGAAATGGAGTTCGAGGTTTATTCCAGTTCGGATGAGATCTATCAGAACATTTCGGAAGTGCTTTCCGGCGTGCGCTGTGTCAGACGGCTCAGCCAGAACTATTCCTCCTACTCCCACGAATTTCCGGTGGATTCCATCACCGTGAGCTATTACGATGACGCAGAGAATCATCAGCTGCTGTTCACGGTTTATTCCGATGGGGTGTGCATCCTGAACAATGCCTTTGTCTCGGTCAAATACCCCGGCGGCGGGGCCGCAGAGCTGTATCAGGCGCTTGCGGAGATCGTGGAATAAATCGTTCCTTTTCTATATAAAACAAAAATCGGGGCGTGCAGGTGGTCAAACCGCACGTCCCGTTTTTGTTTTCTTTGCACGCGATGCGGTACCAATCACACCGAATGCCGCGCCGGAGGCCGCAGAGCAAACCATGCTGCAGCTTCCTTTTGAAAAAGAGAATGGAATGGAGGAATTGGCATTTGCGCAGCAATGAAAGCCCCAGTGAGGCTTTTAAGCCACAAGGTGGTCTTGCGCAAGCAAGATGGAGTGGCCTCGCCACGACAAACCTGACGTCCGATATAGCTTAACCGCTATAGCAGACTTGAGTTTTGCGCAGAAGCATTGCAGGTACCTCTGCTGTTCTGGTGCAACGCGTTTCAAGCGGTTAGGTTCATCTAACCTCGTTGCGAGAACAGAATACCATACGCAGTTAGCCTTGTCAACCCTTATTTGAAAATTTTCCGGAACTTTTTTGCAGTAAAGTTTTTTTCTGCCCGATTCGTGCACCCTGTACAGACACAGCCAGCTAAGGCTGTGCAAAATCCACCAGTTTCCTCTTGCTTTTGACCGGCATCTTTGTTATTATAGTTCCTGCAGCACTGCAACTCCTCATCTCGCCGCTGCTTTTTGGCAGCAGGGCGGTTCTCAAGGGTGCAGTGTGTCCAAGGAGGCGCTTTGACAAATTTTTGTTCAGAGCTGCTCCGATCAGTCCGCCCCCAGAAAGCCGCCAACAAGGAGCGGCTTTTCAAAGGCTCAATAGTTAGGCTATGCTAACCAACGCATAGAATGGAGCAAGGAGGTTCCAATGATCAATTTTGAACAGTGGGAAGGCTTTGAGG